>ENA-OQEB01000577-OQEB01000577.1-human-gut-metagenome-genome-assembly--contig:-NODE-577-length-15026-cov-2.099268_pt1 | contig 15026 bp, 18 predicted proteins | sample MGYA00242787_ERZ504619 | MGnify/ENA primary metagenome ERZ504619 (study PRJEB26092, sample SAMD00036317) | human gut metagenome | host: Homo sapiens | study: EMG produced TPA metagenomics assembly of... | reverse complement strand
CCGATTCTACCCATAAAGAACTGCAAGTTCAAACCCACTTCAATCTCGGTAGTCATCTCTGGCTTCAAAGAGTTACTACCCTTTGTATTACCCAGAAGGAATGAGTTCTTACCGTTCATAGGAACTTAGAGATACCTAAATCATAGTAACCTCTGATACTAGCCTGACTATAAGAGGCACCAGTGAGGTATGGATCAGCATCATTACCCGTCTTACCATAAGCCACACGAGCCTTACCGAAAGTCAAGACCTTGTTTTCAGGAATCAACTTAGAGAAAATCCAGCTCAGGGTGGCACCAGGATAGAAGAAGCTGTTCTTATCGATAGGCAATGTAGAAGACCAGTCGTTGCGGGCAGTCAAGTCGAGATAGAGCATATCATCCCAACCCAAGGTTACATCACCGAAGGCACCTACCAGACGGCGCTTGGCCTGATATTCACTCAAAGTCTTCTTGGTTGCACCATTGCTCAACTGCCAGAAGCCAGTTTCAAAAGTCAGGTCATCTGCTTCACCTGTCATGTAAGTAATACTACGCTCATTCATATTCACACCGGCAATAACAGCCAAATCGAGCTTGTCATCGAAGAATTTCTTCTTATAGTTTGCCATGAAATCATGGTTAAACTCATAAGTTCTTCCATAACGTGACCAGACATAACCACTCTGGTTCATATTACTAGGCGCATAGCCCTTATCATGGTAATCAGCTTATCATCAAGTGCAATCTGAGGATAACCGATCTTGGAATCATAATCAGTATAGTCGAAACCAAAGCGATAAGTCAGGGTCAAATCCTTGATAGGATTAATATCTGCCTGAATCTTACCATTAATCTGCTTGGCATCGGTATGATTATAGTTATTCTCCAAAGCCAGTATGGGTTGGTGATTCCATAAGGAGTAAAGTAAGCCTCAGGAGTATTGAATGGGCTGCTCAAATCCTTCTTGTCAAGCAAAGAAACATCACGTGGCAACTCATAGAGACCATCAACTACAGATGTTCCCTGGAAAGTACCCACTGCATCAGTTGCACTGCGTGCAAAGTTGAATGAAGAAGACAACTTGCACCAGTCGTTAGCCTGATAAGTATTACGGATAGCCAGTGTATTACGCTTGTAAGTATCCTTATCACCAGGCATGATACCATCATCACCCGTATAGGAATAAGACAGGTAATAAGTCATTTCACCCGACTTGGAAACACCGCTCAAGGAAACATTGTGGTTCTGTGACCAACCTTCCTCGAAGAAATCCTTCACGTTGTTCTTCAAAGCCTTATAAGGGTGAAGCAACTGCTGATGGTTCCACTCCGGACCATACACCTGGAGAGAGCCGTCGAGCGCAGGACCCCATGAACCATTCTCGATGAATGTCTGGCGACCATTCCAACCCTGTCCGAAACTGTTCTGCATATCAGGCAAGCAGGAAACCATGCGAGCCTGAACGCTACCACTATAATTGATAGTATAGTTGCGAGCCTGTCCCTTAGCACCAGTCTTGGTAGTAATCAAAATGACACCATTGGCAGCACGGCTACCATAAAGAGCGGTAGCAGCGGCACCCTTCAATACGGTCATGCTCGCAATATCTTCAGGCGAGATATTAGAAATACCACCAGTTGAGATATTCTTACCCTGACCGGAAACCATGTTATTTTGCAAAGGCACACCATCAACCACGTAAAGAGGCTGGTTGCTACCATTGATAGAACCATAACCACGAATTACCACGTTGCTGACAGAACCCGGGTCTGAGCTGGTAGCGTTCACCTGAACACCAGCACCTTACCAGAAAGGCATCAGCCACATTGGTAGTACGTGCACCTACAATTTCATCGCTTTTTACGGTTGTTGCAGCATAACCGAGGGTTTTCTCGTTACGGGTAATACCCATCGCTGTAACAACAACTTCATCAAGATTCTTGGAATCGGAAACTAAAACGATCTTCATTTTAGCAGAAGCCTTCACTTTCTGGGTTTCCATACCCAGATAAGTAACTTCGAGAACAGCATCCTTACTTGCGTTTGGCAGAGTAAAGTTACCATCCACATCAGTCACTGTACCAGTCTTTGTTCCAGCGATTTTAACAGATGCGCCAATCACCGGTTCACCGTCTTCCTGAGAAACAACTTTACCTGTAACAGTAGTTTGTGCGAGAGCCATTCCTGTTGAAAGAACACGCCCCCCATTAACATGGTTAGTCTTTTTGTCATAATTTCTCTCTCTTAAAAATTAAACAACTTACAAATATCGGGTGCAAAGATACTACACTTTTTATAAAATAAACAAATTTTTAGCTAACAAAATGCAAGTCAAAGTGCAATTTTTTCCTACTTTTCGTATATTTTATGCATTTTTTCCTACTTTTCGTCATTCTTTCGCATATAAAAGTAACAAAAAGAAAGTTTTTTATTAAAACTCTATTGTATAAAAACAGTTTTCAAAACAAAAGATAAGCGTGACATTAAGGAACAAAACATCACGCTTATCCTATTATTAATTACGAAATAAAACTCCCCAAAAACTCCAGAGCTTCATTCTTACTGAATTACCCCATACTTCAACAGAGCATTCATTACTCCATCCTCATCTACAGAAGTCGTGATATAATCGGCCACTGCCTTGAGATTGTCACCGGCATTACCCATTGCCACACCGATGCCTGCCTCTTGGACAATAGTGATGTCATTGCCGCCATCACCAAAAGCCATGGTCTCGGAAATGTTCAAACCTAGATAATCAGCCATTGCATGAAGTCCCTTGCCCTTGTCGGCATCAGCGGCTGTGATGTCTGTAAAGGCAGGATGCCATCTGCCGAAGTGCAATTCTGGAGAGTTGGCATCAGGAGCTTCTCTTGCTCTTCTGAGCAGAATGGAGTTACCTGGAGAACTGCCTCATCCCCCAAATCCTTGACATCGGTGAGGAAGATGTGGCAATCCACACCCAAGCCCTTGGCAAATATCTCATACACCTCGTCGGTGTAATGATGGATGGCTAGATGATGCTCGCCCACTACAATGGCAGGATAGTCATCACGATCGGCAGCATCAATAATTTTCTGGACGTCGGAAGAAAGGATGGCATGCTGCTCACTACCTTGTCGCCCACGAAGCAGCGAGCACCATTGGTAGTGATGTAGCCATCTATCAGATGCTCTATCTGCCCAGATTGTTGATGATCATCGGAGGACGACCCGTGGAAATGTATACTTCTACCCCATTCTTCTTGGCTTGCTCCAGGGCATCGACCGTGGTCTGTGGTATCTTGTGAGTATCGAAACTCACCAATGTTCCGTCGATGTCGAAGAACAACGCTTTATCTTTTTGCTTGTATTCATATCTTTACACATTATTATATTTTTACCTTATTATATTTATACCGTTCGCCCCTTCGGGGACCTAAAGAAACCTTTCGAATAGTTTGCAAACGGCCCCGAAGGGGGCGAATAGCATCCCAAAAGTACCCAATCAGAGTGCAAAATTACGAAAAAAAACAAATAATTCACGAATAATCAGCACTTTTATTGGATTTTTGCCGATGGTTTCAGATAAAAATCGTATATTTGCGGCATCTTTCTATGCTAAAGAAAACTTCTTAACTGCTAGAAGAGAACTTATTAACACCTACAGATTATGAAGAAGGTCCTTTCCCTCCAGGCATCGCTACTGATGATGCTGATAGCCATGCTCACTTCATGTGAGAAGTTTGTGTTCGATGACTCGAACGCACAGAATCGCAATGCCGATGGTAATGTAACGATTCACATAGAACAAGTGCAAAGCACAAAGATCAGCAACCTAAGCCGAGCAGCCTCAGAGAAAGACCTCAAGGAAATATGTAGCCGCATCTCATTTGCCGTATTCGATGTGGAAGAAAAGCTGCAGAACATCAACCAGACGCAGGACACCCATGGATTTGGCACAGCTCACTTCAACCTGGACGAAGGCGAATACCGCTTGGTAGTCATCGCACATAACGGAACAGGCAACTGCACCATCAGTTCTCCTGAGAAGATAAAATTTGCCAGCAACAAACTCACCGACACCTTTTATTACTACGGCAGACTGAGCGTAACTGAGGAAGGAGCTCAAGCCAACATCCATCTATCTCGCCCCGTGGGAGCCCTAATACTCCACATCACCGACAACACACTGCCCGAAGATGCCAAGAGTATCAAGTTTTATTATACCGGAGGCAGTAGCACACTGAATGCCACCACTGGATACGGATGCGTGAACAGTCGACAGACAGAAGTTTCAGCCTATCAGCTGACCAGAGAGACTACACCGTATACACCTTCCCGCATGACCCAGAAGAAGGAAAGACCATCAAGATGAGCATCAGCCTGCTCAACCCAGACGCCAAAGCCATCAAGGAATTTGAGCTACCCGGTGTACAGATGAAGAGAAATACCATCACAAAAGCTACCCTCAACATCAAGGATGGCACCATCAAGGGCGACGGAGAGGAAACGGATGAAGGCGACATCGGTTTTACGGTGGACGACGAGTGGGAGCAAGACACCATCATCTACTTCTAGAATACAGGTAGTCATTAACTAGATTATGCCCAACAGAAAACTGCTGGGCATGTTCTATTTTTCCACAATTCAATACATTTTTCGATTCTTAAAGATTTGATAAACAAAATTTCTTTGTCATTTAAGAATAATTCCATAATTTTGCATCCGATATTATATAATATTTATTATTAGGATGAAAACAAAATACATAACTCTTATCTTGCTGATGGGAGCATTGATCCTGCCGGGGCGCAAACTACGGTGCTGAGCCTCGACAGTTGCCGTGCTATGGCACTACGCAACAACAAGCAGATCAATGCCTCTAGGCTCAAGAAGGACGTGGCGTATAACCTGAAGAAATCGGCACGTACCAAATACCTGCCAAGGTGGATGCCATGGGCGGATACGAATGGTTTAGCAGAGAGATTTCATTGCTCAATGATGGTCAGAAGTCTACATTCAGCAACCTGGGTACCTCTATCGTAGGTGGCATCTCAGACAATGCCAACAACATGATGACCGAATTGGTAGGCAAGGGTCTTCTTACCCCAGAACAGGCTCAGAAGATAGGTGGACTCTTGCAGGAGAAGGGCGGTACCATCCAGCAGCAGGGCAATGCCATCGGCCAGAGCATCGTAGATGCCTTCCGCACGGATACCCGCAATATGTGGGCAGGAAGCATCATGCTCCGCCAACCTATCTATATGGGTGGTGCCATCACCGCAGCAACAAGATAGCCGACATCGGGGAGCAAATCGCCGACAACGACCTCGACATGCAGACCCAAAAGACCCTCTACAGCATAGACCAAGCTTACTGGATGGTGGTTTCGCTCAAGCAGAAGCAGAAACTTGCCACCAGCTACCGCGACTTGGTGAAAAAGCTCAACGAGGATGTACACAAGATGATTAAGCAGGGCGTAGCCACACGTGCCGACGGACTGAAGGTAGACGTGAAGGTGAACGAGGCAGACATGCAGATTACACAAGTAGAGGATGGACTTGTATTATCCAAGATGCTCCTCTGCCAACTTGTGGTATCCCGATGAACCAAGAGATTACCCTTGCCGACGAAGAGAAGGAGTCGCTTGCCCTGGCTGGCAGTGCAGTAGACACAGAGCAGCAGAGAGTGGCTGCCGCAGATTCTGCCGTCAACACCCGTCCAGAGTTGCGCATGCTTCAGAATGCCATCGACATCTCTAAGCAAGCTACCAACTTGGTGCGTGCGGTATACATGCCACACGTAGCCCTGACCGGTGGATATACCATCTCGAACCCTAATGTGTTCAATGGATTCCAAAAGAAATTTACAGGCGTATGGAATGTAGCGTCATCGTACAGGTACCAGTATGGAACTGGTTTGACGGTGCCTACAAGGTGCGTGCATCCAAGCTGCCACCAACATCGCCGAGATGAACCTCAACGACACCCGTGAGAAGATTCATCTCCAGATAACCCAGAGCCAATTCAAGGTAAAGGAAGCTCAGAAAAAGCTCAACATGGCGATGAAAAACATAGCCAGTGCGGAGGAAAACCTACGCTGCGCAAACCTCGGATTTAAGGAGGGCGTGATGGAGGTAACCGATGTGATGGCGGCGCAAACCGCTTGGCAGCAGGCTCAAAGCCAGAAGATTGATGCAGAAATCGATGTCAAACTGACACAGGTAGGACTCAACAAGGCATTGGGTATCCTGCAATAAGTTAGGAGTTAGGAGTTGGGAGTTGGGAGTTAGGAGTTGAGAGTTGGGAGTTTTCATGCAGAACAACCAACGAAAAACAACTGTTAAACTGTTAACATTGAGCTTCAGTAAACATTAAACATTAAACAATAAACATTAGAAAGATATGTCTAAGAAGTCACAACATAATAATATACTGTTGGCCGTCATCGGCTTTACAGCTGTCGTAATACTCGTGGGTGTCATTGGTTTCTTCACCCTTGAGCAGAAGGACGATACCATACAGGGAGAGGTTGAAGTATCAGAATACCGAGTATCCAGCAAGTTGCCTGGACGTGTGGTAGAACTGAGAGTACAAGAGGGCGACTACGTTCACGTGGGCGATACCCTTGCCATCCTCGAAGTGCCAGAAATGAAATCGCAGGAGCAGATGCTCCAGGCCACCAATGCCGCTACTGAGGCGATGAAGGACTTGACCGATGCCGGTGCACGCAAGGAGCAGATTCAGGGTGCTTACCAGTTGGTACAGCAGGCTGAGGCAGCTGCCGCCATCGCCAAGAAGACTTACGACCGCATGCAGAACCTCTACAATGAGGGAGTGATTAGCGGTCAGAAACGTGATGAGGCATTTGCCGCTTACAAGGCTACCGAGCTCAGGTGGCAGCAGCCAAGAGCCAGTATGAGATGGCTAAGAACGGAGCGCGCGACCAGGAGAAGCGTATGGCTGCCAGCAACACACAGGCATCCAAGAGCGCTGTGGATGTAGTAAAGAATCTCTTGAAGGAAACCGTCCAGATAGCCCAGTGCGAGGGCGAGGTTAGCAATGTCTATCCTAAAGTAGGCGAGTTGGTAGGCATCGGTTCCCCTATCATGAGCATCAGCATCATGAGCGATATGTGGGGCACATTCAATGTACGTGAAGACCATCTACAGGGCCTCAATAAGGGCGATACTTTCACCGCCTTCGTACCTGCCTTCAACAAGGAGATTAAGATGAAGGTTTACTATCTCAAGGACCAGCTCTTACGCCACTTGGAAGGCTACCAAGGACAATGGCGATTATGACCGCAAGACTTTCGAGGTGAAGGCTCGTCCTATCACCAAGTTGGAGGGTTTGCGCCCTGGAATGTCACTCATCATTAAATAACATTGAACTTTGAGATTTGAACTTTGAACTTTATGATTAGTTTTCTTCTTTGAGTTTACAATAAAATTTTGAGAAATTAAGCATATCATAAAGTTCAAGCTCAAAGTTCAATGTTCAAAGTAAACAAGTTCTATGTTCAAGAGATTATATCATATAGCCCTCAGAGAATGCGGCATCATGATGAAGAACCCTATCTATTGGTTCTGCATGCTGCTCTTCCCTATCCTGGTGGTGATTTTCTTCACCACTTGATGGATGGTGGAGTGCCTACCGACATGCCTGTGGGTATCGTGGACGAGGACAACACAGCCACCAGCCGACAACTTGTACACAAGCTCGATGCCTTCCAAACCACCAAGGTGGTGGGGCACTATGAGAATGTGGCTGAGGCGCGCCATGCCATCCAGAAGAACGAAATCTATGCTTACCTCTACATACCAGAGGGCACGGAGTCAGGACTGATGGCATCCAAGCAGCCTAAGATCTCATTCTATTACAGCAGCGTATCACTGGCAGCAGGCTCGCTCCTCTTCCGAGACTTGAAGACGATTTCCACCCTGGGAGGTGCGGCGGCTGGCATGACGAAACTCGCCGCCCTGGGCAAGACGAACGATGAGATCATGACCTTCTTGCAGCCTATCGCCGTAGACCTGCACATGATAGGCAACCCTTACGCCAACTACAACTACTATCTGTCGAGCGTGATGGTGCCAGGACTCATCATGGTGTTTATCTTCCTGATTACACCTTATTCTATAGGTACGGAGCTGAAGTTCAATCGTGCCAAGGAGTGGATGCGTATGTCGGGCAACAATCCTTATCTCGCCATCGCCGGCAAAATGCTGCCACAGACACTCATCTGGATGATCATCTTCCTCAGCTTCGAGTTTTACATCTACTATGTATTGGGCTTCCCTCATCCGGGCGGAGCCTTGCCTATCGTATTGCTGGGCATACTGAGCATCTTGGCTTGCCAGTGCTTCGGCATCTTTGCCTTCGGACTGATGCCATCGCTGCGTATGTCCATGAGCATCTGTTCGCTCTGGGCAGTGGTCAGCTTCTCCATCTGCGGAGCCACCTATCCCCTCTTCTCGATGGATGCCCCAATCGAGGCTATCGGACAGCTCTTCCCACTGCGCCACTACTACATGATTTACCAGATGAACATCTTCAATGGCTTCCCTATGGGCGAGGCCATACTGCACTGGGGAGCCTTGGTGCTCTTCTGCGCCCTGCCGATGCTCACCATCTGGAACATCAAGAAGGCAATGTTGGTTTATAAATATTTACCATAATAGATATGAACGGTTTATTAAATAAGATATTGAATGGCTTCAGAGACATGTGCTTCATTTGGGCGAAGGAAATGCGCAATGTGTTTCGAGACGAGGGTGTGCTCATGTTCTGCATCTTGGTGCCGCTGGGTTATCCGCTGCTCTACTCGTGGATATACAACAACGAGGTGGTGCGCGAGGTGCCTACCGCCATTGTGGATCTGAGCCACAGCCATACATCGAGGGAGTTTATCAGAGATTTTGATGCCTCCCCTGATACCAAGACGGCATACTTCTGCAATAGCTTGGACGAGGCGAAGGAGCTGGTGGAGAAACAAGCAGTGCATGGCATCCTCTACTTCCCTGCCGATTTCGACACCAAGCTAAATCGTGGCGAACAGGCCCATGTGGGCGTATATACCGACATGAGCCTGATGCTGACTTACAAGGCTATCTATCAGACAGCCCAAGCCGTGGCAAGCCATATCAACTCGGGCATACAGGTAAAGCAGTCGGGCGGTTTCACCAATCGTGACGATGAGATTACCACCGAGCCACTCGCCTTTGACGAAGTGCCGATATTCAATACCACTGGTGGATATGGCAATGCCATTCTGCCGGGCGTGCTGATGCTCATCTTGCAGCAAACCCTGTTGCTGGGCATCGGAATGGCGGCTGGTACCTCCCGCGAATTGAACAGAAACCGCGAATTGGTACCCGTGAGCGAACATTATGGCGGCATCTTCCGCATCGTGTTTGGCAAGGCATTGTGTTATTTCATGATTTATGCCGTGCTGGGCATGTACTTGGCGCTCGTTGTACCCAAGATGTTTAGCTTTGTGAGCATGGTATCATGGACCACGATACTCGCCTTCCTGCTTCCATTCATTCTCTCCTGCATCTTCTTCGGATTGATGCTTTCCTGCTTAGTAAGATACCGTGAGAATGTGATGCTCTTGGTGGTATTCACCTCCGTGCCATTGCTCTTCATGACGGGTGTATCATGGCCACAGAGCAATATCCCTGGCTTCTGGCAGGGTGTGGCGTGGGTATTTCCATCCACCTTCGGCATCCGTGGTTTCCTGCGCATCAGCAGTATGGGCGCTTCGCTTGCCGACATTCTCCCCGAATTTCGTGCGCTATGGATACAGACGGGCATCTACTTTCTAGCCACCTGCTTGGTTTTCCGCCAGCAGATTCGCACCGCCAGAGTGAATGCCGGATTACCAGCCGAGGAAGCAGAGGTTGAGGATGAAACCGAGGAATTAATTAAGAATTAAAAAATCGTGGATGATCGAAAAAACGAACTGTTAACTGTTAAACTGTTAACATCCGAATATAAAAGAGGCTTGGAATCACAATAGACTCCAAGCCTCTTTTGTATATATCAGTGGGTTCCCACAATCTTGGTAGGAGCCTGCTCCTTGTTGCGGCGATTTACCACAGTAACCACGCTCTGGGCTAGGCTCAAGAAAGCCTGACCGGTGATAGAATCCACCTTAGTGGCAGCTGGCGCACCATCATCGCCACCCTCGCAGATGCTCTGTACGATAGGGATTTGGGCTAGCAATGGCACATTCATCTCCTTGGCTAGGTTCTTGCAGCCCTCCTTGCCGAAGATATAGTATTTATTCTCAGGCAATTCGGCAGGAGTGAAGTAAGCCATGTTCTCTATCAATCCGAGGATAGGCACATTCACCTTGTCGTTCTGATACATGTCGATACCCTTGCGTGCATCGGCAAGAGCCACCTGTTGAGGAGTGCTCACGATGACCGCTCCCGTGATGGCGAGTGTCTGGAGCAGAGTGAGGTGGATGTCGCTGGTGCCAGGAGGAGTATCGAGGATGAAGTAATCCAAGTCGCCCCAATCAGCGTCGGCGATGAGCTGCTTCAGTGCAGAGCAAGCCATACCGCCACGCCACAAGGTAGCAGTGGTAGGACTTACGAAAAAGCCGATGCTCAGGAGCTTCACACCATATTTCTCCACTGGTTCGATGAGGTCTCTGCCATCCTTGTGTACAGAGTAAGGACGCTCATCCTCTACGCCAAACATCTTAGGCATGGAAGGACCAAAGATATCAGTATCGAGCAAGCCCACCTTGTAACCCAACTTGGCAAGTGCAATGGCGAGATTGGCAGAAACGGTGCTCTTGCCAACTCCACCCTTACCAGAGCTAACGGCGATGACGTTCTTCACCTGTGGCAGCATTTTTCCCACCTCAGGACGGGGAGCACTCTTGTATTCTGTGACTATCTCCACCTCCACATCCTTGGAGATGTGATAGTGGATAGCCGCCTCGCAGCCTTCACCGTACTCTTGAGGAATGGGTCGGTATCACGAGGGAAGAGCAATACCACCTTTACCTTCATGCCGTTGATGCTAGGCGTATCTGCCAGCATCTGGCTCTCTATGAGGTTCTTCTTGGTGCCCGGATAGATGACCGTGGCAAGAGCCTCTTCTATCATTTTTGGATATAATGTCATAATTTTTAATTTTGTCTTGTGCAAAAGTAACAATAAATAATGTAATAAGCAAATAAAAACTAAATTATTTCAGATATTAAACACTTTTATGTATCTTTGCAGAACTGCAAAATGTGAAGTTTCGCATTAACGACGAACATCGGTTCAAAAAATCGACGAACAACGTCATCTCATGAAGAATCAACGTTTAAAAACGAAGAAAATGAATTATAAGAAAATCATAATATGCATCGCCTTGGGCTTGGCTGGATTCGCTACGAATCTTTCGGCTACCGAACCTGCCGCAGCCATCAGGAGCCACAAGGCCGTGGATGCTGCTGCACCCAATGTTTACTGGACAGATGTCAATGGCCAGGTAAGCTACAACATCAACGACAAGACTGCCCCTGTGGTAAAAATCGCTCTCAACCTTTTCGAGAACGACATGAAGGGGGTAACCGGTTACGCTGCCAAGCAGAAAACCACCGCTCCTATCCAGATATTCCAGCTCGACCTGCTCTCCAACAAGGAATTCTCCAACCTGGAAAAATTAGGTGCGCCCGTTCAGAAAATCATCACCACCAAGGACGCTTACTTCATCGGAGTGAGAAAGAAGAAACTGATTGTGGTGGGAAGCAATGCCCGCGGCACAGCCTACGCCATTCTGGAACTTTCGAAGATGGCAGGCGTATCGCCATGGACCGACTGGTACGACCTGAAGCCTCAGCCACGCAAAAGCCTCTTCACCCCCGTAGACCAGCAATGGACAGGCATCCCGAGAATAGAATTCAGAGGTCTTGCGCTGAATGGCAGCAAGTGGATGAAGCCAGAGAACTACAGCCGCATCGCCCGCCTGATGCTGCGCCTGAAATACAACACACTCTGGCAGGTAGACGGCAAGCACGAAGCCACTTACAACAAGGCAGTGGTAGACAGTTTCGACATCTGCATTGCCGACAACTACAAGGTGACGGAATGGACGGGTAAGACACACAAGAAGAAGCACAGAAAAACCATCGAGAACGTGAAGATGGTTTGCGATAACGCAGAAATGCCTATAGAGAATGTGGCTCCGGGCCTGGTACTCGAGATGCTCAACAACAGGGATTATCTGGAAACCAAATCAGATCGCCACGAGAAATTCCACCGCCATGAGGCTCATAACGACGAAGACTGTGCCTGGATAGCCAACGTAACCAATCCCAAGAAGGCACCCTTGCAGCTTGCCATGATGTCGGATCTTGCCTGGAACAAATATGCGCTCAAGGCGGGCATCAGAAACTATCTCCAATCGTGGCTCAATAATCTATTCGGAAGCATTGCCGGAAAGAAGATCCAGCCGCTCATGGAGGAGTACTACCGACTCACCAGCATCCGCCAGCCAGCCTACATGGCCATGCCATACGGCGACACCGAGTTCCATTCGGGCGAGTTTGGCAACGAACTGGAGCGTTTCCTCTACAACTACGATTTATTGAAGACGAAGACGGTGAACATAGAGAAGACCCTGCCAGCCAACCAGTGTGATGGTTTCTTCGAGATTGTTAAATACCCTATCTTCTCGGCTGCCCTCATCGCCGAAAAGGAGCTGGAGCACAGGAGGCAAGAGACATCACCCGTCCCGGACTGTTCCCGAAGGACGATGAGCCAAGGCCGCCGCAGCTGTTTCGCTCACGGCATACGAGAAACTGAAGCAACTCAATAGCCAATATTTTGCCATCAAGAAGGGTAAATGGCGAACAACGCTGGTCATCAATGGCGGCGAGATGCAGGCACCTACTTTGCCTGGCACGCTCTCTGCTTCGGATGTGGTGAAGTATCGCAAGATGCCTTCGACCGCACCGAGGACCTCAAGCCACTCTCCCTCTCCACCAGCGACATCATCGCCAAGAATGCTTGGGAATGGACCACCACAACACCTGCCCCTGCCGTGAAGGGCAAGCCATACGAGCCTATCACCCTCGTTCCTCTGTTGGGACATAGCAACCAGGCAGTGAAGTTGCCTAAGGGAGCCACGCTCAACTATACCTTCTATAGCAGTCAGAGCGGAGATGCCCGCTTTACCATTGCCGCCATCCCAAGCTATATGCAGGATGCAGCAAGTGCGCAGAATATGAGGGTAAGCGTGAGCATCGACCATGCAGCCCCAGTGGTTTGCCAGCTTAAGGAGCAGTATAACTCCAAGCAATGGAAACTGGACTTGTGGCGTGGTCAGGCACTGAAGAGCTCTATGTTACCCTGCCTAGCGGCAACCATAGCATAGAAATCAAGGCGCTGGACGATCATGTCATCCTAGACCAGTGGGTATTGGATTATGACGTGGATAGAGAATATTATGTATTCCCTGTAGAGAAATAAATTTTCGACTTGTATAGTTGGTTATCAGCTAACCTATTATTTCGCTGTTTCCTTAGAACTTCGCTTGTCACGGCGATAGCTGCGGTAGTCATCAAGTGGGATTTCCACATCTGGCTCCACCAGCTCGCCCTCTCTAGGCAACAGGAACTTCTGATACTTGATGTTCAAGCCTCGCTCTATCCACATACTCTCGTAATAAGTCTGGATGGAAAGAATCTTGCGAGTCACCTCGTCGATGCCCTCCTCGTGATAGAGATCCTCGGTACGGAAGAGCACAGGCAGATGGTTGGCATCCACCATATAGGTGGTGTATGTGAAGAGGAAGTTGGAGTCCGTCTTCAGATGAATGATGCCGCCATCCACGAGGAAGTGGCGATAGCGATTCATGAAATAAGTGGATGTCAATCGCTTGCGAGGGTTCTTCATCTGAGGGTCGGAGAAGGTGAGCCATATCTCCTGCACCTCATCCTCAGCGAAGAAGCGGTCGATAATCTCGATATTGGTACGGAGGAAAGCCACATTTTTCTGTCCCTCCTCTATCGCCTTCTTGGCACCCGTCCACATGCGGGCACCCTTGATGTCCACACCGATGAAGTTCATCTCTGGATAGAGCTTGGCTAGCTCCACGGTATACTCGCCCTTGCCACAACCCAGCTCCAAGACGATAGGATTGTCGTTGTGGAAGTACATCTCGCGCCATTTGCCCTTCATTTCGAAAGGCACATTATCCACTACACTATATGGATACTGAAACACATTTTCGAAGCGTTCCATGTCTGCAAACTTTTCTAATTTTCCTTTGCTCATTTATCTTTATTTTGCTCTATTTTTCGTTATTAATTGATTCCAAATGCTCTTTTTCCGCTCTCCTTGCCGCTTTTATCAGAAGCAAGGAGAGTTTCCAAAGTGCAAAGATACTGCATTTTTTCGAGAATATCGGTACGTTGGGGGCTAAATCAAATGTTAAAAAAACTAACTCATAGTTTTAACACTCGTAACTCTATGGTTTTTGCCCCAAAAGTCGGTGTTTCTCCTATCGGAAAGCACCGACTTAACAGTTTAACAGTTATTTTTCGAAGGGTGGGTGACCTCATATATAAATAAAAGTATATATATTATTATATAATAATGTACGCACGGGGGACGGTATGCGAAAAAGAACTGTTAAACTTTAAGTATAAAAAAAGCACTCCAGGAAGAATGGACTTCCCGAAGTGCCTCGAACTTTAAATATTATCTTCTATTGGTTTTTATTCAATAACGACAGTTGTCCAGCCGTGCTTATCCTCAATAGTACCATACTGGATGCCACGGAGGGTATCAAACAACTTCTTAGATACAGGACCAGGCTCTGGACCGAAGTCATAACGCTTGCCAGTATCCAAATCGTCGATGTAGCTGATAGGCTGATAACGGCAGCTGTACCGCAAGCTCCAGCCTCCTCAAATGTATCGAGCTCATCCTCTGATATCTGACGGCGCTCCACCTTCAAGCAAGGTCCTCTGCTACCTGCATCAAGCTCTTGTTGGTGATAGATGGCAGGATACTGGTACTCTTAGGAGTAACGTAAGTATTGTTCTTGAT
>ENA-OQEB01000576-OQEB01000576.1-human-gut-metagenome-genome-assembly--contig:-NODE-576-length-15027-cov-3.030470_pt1 | contig 15027 bp, 21 predicted proteins | sample MGYA00242787_ERZ504619 | MGnify/ENA primary metagenome ERZ504619 (study PRJEB26092, sample SAMD00036317) | human gut metagenome | host: Homo sapiens | study: EMG produced TPA metagenomics assembly of... | reverse complement strand
GTTATATCCTACCTCTTATATAAAGAGCCGTCACTTAGGTAAGGAGTGCGCCTTGATCACGGATGGTCGTTTCAGTGGCGGTACGTCCGGTCTTTCTATCGGGCATATCTCTCCTGAGGCCGCTTCCGGTGGCGCTATCGGACTGGTGAGAGACGGGGATATCATCGAGATCAATATCCCGGAACGTTCCATCAACGTGCGGCTGAGCGACGAGGAGTTGGCCGAGCGCCGTAAAGCGGAAGAGGCGCGTGGAAAGAAAGCCTTTACGCCGCCGATGCGTCAGCGTGAGGTATCGAAAGCGTTGAGAGCGTACGGGAAGATGGTTAGCTCCGCCGATAAGGGAGGTGTAAGGATTGTTGAAGATTAAAGCCAATAATATACATTAAACACGTTATTTCTTATGGAGAAACAAAAGATAACCGGTTCGGAAGCTTTGCTGAAAGCGTTGATTGCTGAAGGAGTAGATACTATCTTCGGTTATCCCGGCGGACAGGCGATACCTATTTACGACAGTTTATATGATTATAGGGACCAGTTGAGGCATGTATTGGTGCGCCACGAGCAAGGCGCTACCCATGCGGCTCAAGGCTATGCTCGTGTATCCGGCAAGGTAGGAGTGACGTTGGTTACTTCCGGCCCGGGCGCTACGAATACCATCACGGGTATCGCTGACGCGCTGATGGATAGTACGCCAATGGTCGTAATCGCCGGTCAAGTACCCTCGCCGTTGTTGGGAACCGATGCTTTTCAGGAAGTCGACGTGATTGGCATCACGCAACCGATCACGAAATGGGCTTATCAAATCCGCAAGCCGGAGGAGATCGCATGGGCTGTTTCTCGTGCTTTTTATATCGCTTCTACAGGCCGTCCGGGTCCAGTTGTGCTGGATTTAGCGAAGGACGCGCAAGTAGGGCTGGTGGACTATGAATATAAGAAGGTAGATTACGTACGTAGTTATCAGCCGGAGCCGGATATCAAAAAGGATCGTATCAAGGCGCCGCCGATTTAATCAATGAGGCGAAGAAACCCTTCTGTCTGGTCGGGCAGGGAGTATTGTTAGGCGGTGCGGAAGAGGAATTGAAAGCGTTTCTCCAAAAGAATGATATACCTGCCGGATCTACGGTATTGGGCTTATCTGCGTTGCCAACCGATTTCCCATTGAACAAGGGAATGCTCGGTATGCATGGAAACGTAGGGCCGAACCGGAAAACGAATGAGTGTGATGTATTGATCGCTATCGGTATGCGTTTCGACGACCGTGTGACTGGCGATTTAAAGACATACGCTAAGCAAGCCAAGATTATCCATCTGGATATCGACAACTCGGAAATCGGTAAGAACGTCCCCGTAGATGTAAAGGTGCTGGGTAATGCCAAGCACACGATACCGATGATCACGGCGTTGTTGGAAGAACGTAACGTCCGGAATGGAATGCCGAGTTCGATCGGGACGAGAAAGAGGAATACGATAAGGTAATCGAGAAGGAATTGTATCCGACCGAGGGCCAACTGAAAATGGGCGAGGTAGTCCGTAAGGTTTCCGAGGCGACCGGTAACGACGCTGTATTGGTGACCGACGTTGGGCAGAACCAGATGATGGGTGTCCGCTATTTCAAATATAAACAAACCCGTAGCGTGGTGACTTCCGGTGGTTTAGGTACGATGGGATTTGGTCTGCCGGCGCTATGGCGCTAAGTTCGGGGCTCCAGACCGTACGGTCTGCTTCTTTACCGGTGATGGGGGTATGCAGATGACGATTCAGGAATTGGGTACCATCATGCAGGAGAAACTGAACGTGAAGATTATTATTCTTAATAATAACTTCTTAGGTATGGTACGTCAGTGGCAAGAATTGTTCTTCCACGAGCGTTATTCAAACACCATCATGGAGAATCCGGATTTCGTGGCGATCGCTAAAGCCTATGGTATCGCCAGCCGTGCCGTTGAAAAGCGGGAGGAATTGGACGACGCTATCGCCGAGATGCTAAACCACGACGGCGCTTACGTGTTGGTCGCTAACGTGGAGACTTGCGGAATGGTGTATCCGATGGTTCCTGCCGGGGGAAGCGTGACAAACATGATTATGGGAGACGAGAAATAAGGAGGAGATGAAGCTATGACAACAAAGAAATTATATACCGTTATTATCTTTTCAGAGAATATCGTAGGTCTTTTGAACCAGATAACGATTATCTTTACACGCCGACAGCTGAACATCGAGACTCTGTCCGTCTCTCCGTCCGCTATCAAGGGCATCCATAAGTTTACGATCACGACATTCGCCGATGAGGATATGATCGATAAGGTGGTGAAACAGATCGATAAACGTGTGGATATCTTGAAGGCTTATTATAATACGGATGAGGATCTGGTTTATCAAGAGATCGCTCTTTATAAGCTAAGTACCGAGCTTTTCATCAAGATGGGAACCGTGGAGGGATTGATCCGTAAATACAACGCCCGTATCTTGGAGATGAACGAGACCTGCGTGGTATTGGAGAAGAGTGGCCACTATGACGAGACACAGGCCTTGTTCAATGAGTTGAGCGAGACGATCGGTGTCCTGCAATTCATCCGCTCCGGACGTGTGGCTATCACGAAGAGCAAGGTGGAGCGCTTGAGCGATATGTTGGCCGATATGGAGCGAAAGTTACAGGAAAAGCAACAATAATAAGATATGGAGAAAGTAGGATTATTTCATTTCGTGGCGGAGCCATATTTGATGGATTTTAGGGGACGTGTAACGCTCCCTATGATTGGTAACTATTTGATTCACGCCGCTTCCAGCCATGCCGGAGAGCGTGGGTTCGGTTTCAATGATATGTCGGAGCGTCATACGGCTTGGGTGTTGTCCCGTCTGGCTATCGAGATGAAGGAATATCCTACCGCCTTCGATAAGATTAATTTATACACTTGGATCGATGAGGTCGGACGTCTTTTCACCAGCCGTTGTTTTGAGCTGGCGGATGAGAATGGGAAAACCTTTGGATTCGCCCGTTCTATTTGGGCGGCTATCGACGTGGAGACCCGCCGTCCTACCTTATTGGATATAGAGGCATTGGGCAAATATATCGACGAGCGTCCGTGCCCGATCGAGAAGCCGGGCAAGATCATGTCGGCGGAGAATAAGGCGGAGGGAATCCCGTATTCGATCAAATACAGCGACTTGGATATCAACGGTCACTTCAATAGCGTGAAGTATATTGAGCACCTGCTGGATTTGTTCGATATCGACCAGTTCAAGACCCGTGAGATCGGCCGTCTGGAGATCGCCTACCAATCCGAGGGTAAACAAGGTATGCCGCTTACGCTTCATAAGGCGGAGTCCGCTCCCGATAAGCAAGACATGGCTATTTGCCATGAGGGAAAGGCGATCTGTCGTGCGGCGGTTACTTGGAGATAATAAAAGAGATACATAAATAGGTTTTTAAACATTAATAGTTAAAAAGAAAATGGCACAAATGAATTTTGGCGGTGTTGTAGAGAATGTAATGACCCGCGAGGAATTTCCGTTGGAAAAGGCAAGAGAGATATTAAAAGATGAGACAATCGCTGTTATCGGCTATGGCGTACAGGGACCGGGACAGTCATTGAACCTTCGTGACAATGGCTTCAACGTAATCGTTGGTCAGCGCCAAGGTAAGACTTACGAGAAAGCGGTTGAGGACGGATGGGTTCCGGGTGAGACTCTGTTCGGTATCGAGGAGGCTTGCGACAAGGCCACGATCATCATGTGCTTATTGTCCGACGCTGCCGTAATGTCTGTATGGCCTACGATGAAGCCTTATTTGACAGCTGGCAAGGCCCTGTATTTCTCTCATGGCTTCGCGATCACTTGGAACGATCGTACAGGTGTTGTTCCTCCTGCGGATATTGACGTGATCATGGTCGCTCCGAAGGGGTCTGGTACGTCTTTGCGTTCCATGTTCCTTGAGGGGCGTGGCTTGAACTCTTCTTTCGCTATCTATCAAGACGCTACCGGCAAGGCAATGGATCGTACGTTGGCGTTGGGTATCGGTATCGGTTCCGGTTATTTGTTCGAGACGACTTTCATCCGTGAGGCTACTTCCGACTTGACTGGTGAGCGTGGTTCTTTGATGGGTGCTATCCAAGGTTTGTTGTTGGCCCAGTATGAGGTATTGCGCGAGAATGGACACACTCCTTCTGAGGCTTTCAACGAGACGGTCGAGGAGTTGACTCAATCCTTGATGCCTTTATTCGCCAAGAATGGTATGGACTGGATGTACGCGAACTGCTCTACTACCGCCCAGCGTGGCGCTTTGGACTGGATGGGTCCGTTCCACGACGCAATCAAGCCGGTTGTCGAGAAATTGTACGCGAACGTAAAATGCGGTAACGAGGCTCAGATCTCTATCGATCAACATCTAGACGGCATTATCGTGAGAAATTGGAGGCTGAATTGAAGGCATTGCGCGAGAGCGAGATGTGGCAGACAGCTGTTACTGTACGCAAGCTTCGTCCGGAGAACAACTAATCCAATCTTAATCCTTATATATCAGCAAAAAGAGGCGGGTCACTTACGGGTGGCTCGCCTTTCTTTGTGTTATTCGATGTGGATATTCTTTGTTTTCTTGATCTTTCGCATGCTGGATGCGGAATGGAAGATGTCCAGCACCTCGATCCGTTCCTCGGTGATGCGGTAGATGATAAGGTGTGAATCTAGGATGATGTTCCGGTACATGCGGCTTTTCGTGGTTAGGTGTCGGCATTCGGGGTAATAAGGATAGTCGTTTTCTAGTTTCTCGACTGTATTCAATATATGCTCAAGATATTTCCGGGCTTGGAACATACCGAATCGTTCTATGCCTTCCACGAAAGTCCTCTCAAGGCTTTCCTCGTAAATGGGAGAACCGATTACTTTTTTCCTTGATAGTTGTCCATCCATGATCTTATTCTTTGATGTACTTCTTCAATAGGATAGAACGGTCCCTTCTCAATCTCATGGATATGTTCCCAGATCTCTTCTTGGGTGAATTGCATCGGTTGGTAGGATCCCACTTGAGCTTTGCGGGTCCGTTCTTGGCCTTACGTGTTTTTGCGGTCTTGGCTGTAGTTTCCTTGGCGGGGATGTTGCTTAATTTTGTCATAGTCGTAATCGTTATTAATTAGTACTGTGGCAATGTATGGAATAATTTCCATGTAATAAGATATTTGGTAAGGAAAAAAGTAGGTCTATAGGATTAACTTATTACCCAGTTGTAGAGGCGGGGCGGGGCATGCCCCGTCTCATCTCCTCAATAAGGTAGAGAAGCTTACCTTGCCTAAGAATAAAACAGTATTGCGTTCCTTGATGTTATCTGGTAATACGCTGCTCTTGTTCGTGAAGAAGATCGTAGCTCGTTAAAATGAGCTGTCTCACATATTTCATAACACTGCCCATCATAAGCCTTTATGATGGGCAACGTAAGCAGCTTATACTGCCCATCGTTACGACTCAACGATGGGTAGTGTTATTTAGTAACAGATGTAATTGTTTATCTTACGTTTTATAAGAAATATCCTGTAAAAAACTTCGAATTATATTTGGTGGTATCAAAAAAGGCCGTATCTTTGCAACGTTCAAACAAAAAACAATAAAGACAAGAACAATGACACGCAACTTGCAAAATAGTCTCATTATTTCTCTAAACATTATTCTACTCTGGGAACGGGATAGGAAGTGAGACTGTATGCTTTGCGAGCATTACGATAGATGAAAGAGCCTTTCTCACTTCCTTGTGAGAGAGGCTTTTTTAGTTAGTATAGGATATTAGTAAATTAAGAATATAAGATTATGTCAGACAGATTATTTATTTTCGACACCACCTTACGTATGGTGAACAGGTTCCGGGATGCCAGTTGAATACAGTGGAAAAGATTCAAGTAGCTAAGGCGTTGGAACAGCTAGGTGTTGATGTGATCGAGGCTGGTTTCCCTGTCTCCAGTCCTGGGGATTTTAAGAGTGTGGTTGAGATCTCAAAGGCCGTGACTTGGCCGACCATCTGTGCCTTGACCCGTGCGGTGGAGAAAGATATCGACGTGGCAGCTGAGGCGTTGAAATTCGCTAAGCGAGGACGTATTCATACGGGTATCGGTACTTCTGATTCTCATATCAAATACAAGTTTAACTCCACGAGAGAGGAGATTATAGAGCGTGCGATCGCCGCCACGAAATACGCTAAAAAAGTACGTGGAGGACGTAGAATTCTACTGTGAGGATGCCGGGCGTACGGATAATGAATATCTAGCCCGTGTCGTGGAGGCCGTGATCAAGGCCGGGGCTACCGTAGTGAATATCCCGGATACGACAGGATATTGCTTGCCGGATGAGTACGGGGCGAAGATTAAGTATCTGATGGAACATGTGGATGGCGTACATAATGCGATCTTGTCCACCCATTGCCATAATGACTTGGGCATGGCTACCGCGAATACCGTACAAGGCGTGTTGAACGGAGCCCGTCAGGTGGAGGTAACCATAAACGGCATCGGTGAGCGTGCGGGTAACACGTCATTGGAAGAAGTCGCCATGGTTTTCAAGAGCCATAAAGAACGTGATATCATCACCAATATCACGACGAATAAGATCTATAGTACGAGCCGTATGGTTTCTAGCTTGATGAATATGCCGGTACAACCGAATAAGGCTATTGTCGGACGTAATGCGTTCGCTCACTCCTCCGGTATCCATCAAGATGGCGTTTTGAAGAATGCGCAAACCTACGAGATCATCGATCCGAAGGATGTGGGTATTGATGATAATGCGATCGTATTGACTGCTCGTAGCGGTCGTGCGGCGTTGAAGCATCGCCTGCATGTTTTAGGTGTGGATCTGGAGCAGGAGAAATTGGACAAGGTGTACGATGAGTTCTTGAAACTGGCCGATCGTAAGAAAGATATTAATGATGATGATGTTTTGATGTTGGTCGGGAAGGATCGTACGGCCACCCACCGTATTAAATTGGAATATTTACAGGTAACTAGTGGTGTTGGAGTACAATCAGTCGCAAGTATTTGTTTAAATTTGTCGGGAGTAAGAAGATATGAGGCCGCAGCTGGTAACGGTCCGGTTGACGCGGGTATCAAGGCGGTGAAAAAAGCCATTAGTAATAGTGACATGACGATTCAGGAATTCTTGATCCAAGCCATTAATAAAGGTAGCGATGATACGGGCAAGGTGCATATGCAGGTAGAGTATAACGGGGCTACCTATTATGGGTTCTCTGCGAATACCGATATTATCGCTGCTTCCGTGGAGGCTTTCGTGGACGCCATCAATAAGTTTATAGTAGACTAAAAATAGACAAGACAATGAGCAAGACATTATTTGAGAAAATCTGGGACAAACACGTGGTGGACACGTTGCCCGACGGAACCATACAATTGTATATCGACCGTCTGTATTGTCATGAGGTGACTAGCCCGCAGGCTTTCGCCGGATTACGTGTACGTGGATTGAAGCCCTTCCGTCCCGCGCAAATCACTTGTATGCCGGACCACAATATCCCGACATTGAACCAAGATAAGCCTATCGAGGACCCTATATCCAAGAATCAAGTGGATACCTTGGAAGAGAACGCGAAGTATTTCGGCTTGACGTATTACGGTCTTCAACATCCTAAGAATGGTATCATCCATGTGGTAGGTCCGGAGACAGGCTTGACGCAGCCGGGTATGACGATCGTTTGTGGCGACTCCCATACTTCTACGCACGGTGCCATGGGCGCTATCGCCTTCGGTATCGGTACGAGCGAGGTGGAGATGACCTTGGCTACCCAATGTATCATGCAGCGTAAGCCGAAAACGATGCGTATCACGATCGATGGTGTACGCAAACCGGGCGTTACGGCGAAGGACTTTGCTTTATACATTATTAGTAAGATGAGTACCAGCGGTGCTACGGGCTATTTCGTAGAGTACGCTGGCGAGGCGATTCGTAATACGACCATGGAGGAACGTCTGACGATCTGTAACCTTTCTATCGAGATGGGTGCCCGTGGCGGTATGATCGCTCCGGATGATGTTACTTTCGATTATTTGAAAGACCGTGAGTTTGCCCCAAGAGGCGAGGAATGGGAGCGGAAGGTGAGCGAGTGGCGTCAGCTATATAGTGATCCGGACGCTAAGTTCGATAAGGAGATCGTTTTTCACGCCGAGGATATCGACCGATGGTTACGTACGGTACGAACCGGGCATGGGTATGAGTATCAGCAAAGATATCCCTCCTTAGAAAGCGTGCCCGAGGCAGGCCGTATTTCTTATAAGAAGTCTTTGGATTATATGGGCTTCAAGGCAGGCGAGTCTATGTTGGGTAAGAAAGTGGATTATGTCTTTTTAGGTAGCTGTACGAATGGCCGTATCGAGGATTTCCGTGCTTTCGCCTCTTTGGTGAAAGGAAAGAAGAAAGCGGATGATGTAACGGTTTGGCTGGTTCCCGGCAGTTGGCAGGTAGAGCGGGAGATTCGTGCCGAGGGGATCGACAAGGTTTTGGCCGAGGCCGGCTTCGTCCTTCGTCAACCGGGATGTTCCGCTTGTCTGGCGATGAATGAGGATAAGGTTCCGGCGGGTAAATATGCGGTCTCCACTTCCAACCGTAATTTCGAGGGCCGCCAAGGACCGGGTGCGCGCACATCTTAGCGGGGCCGCTTGTGGCCGCCGCCGCCGCTGTGACAGGTAAGATCACGGACCCGAGAGAACTGATGTAAAGACTAATCTAATAAAGTAGCATAAGATGAAAACAAAATTCAATATAATCACAAGCACTTGCGTACCTCTTCCTTTAGAGAACGTGGATACCGACCAGATTATCCCAGCCCGCTTTCTGAAAGCGACTACCAAAGAAGGGTTCGGCGAGAACTTATTCCGGGATTGGCGATATGATAAGGAAGGTAATAAGATCGAATCATTCGTCTTGAACGATCCTACGTATAGCGGAAAGATATTGGTAGCGGGAAAGAACTTCGGTTCCGGTTCCAGCCGTGAGCATGCGGCTTGGGCGATCGCCGATTACGGTTTCCGTGTCGTGGTCTCCAGTTTCTTCGCCGATATCCATAAAAACAACGAGTTGAACAACTTCGTGCTGCCGGTTGTTGTGACTGAAGAGTTCCTCGCTGAATTGTTCGATTCGATTTACAAGGACCCGAAAACTGAGGTCGAGGTAAATCTACCGGAGCAAACGATCACGAACAAGGCTACGGGCAAAAGCGAGCATTTCGAGATCAACGCCTATAAAAAGGATTGCCTGATCAACGGATTGGACGATATCGACTATTTACTGGCAAATAAATCAAAGATAGAAGCCTTCGAGGCAGCACGCTGATTATGATAGAAATAATGGATACAACCCTCAGAGATGGGGAGCAAACTTCGGGCGTCTCCTTCGCCGCTCACGAGAAGCTTAGCATAGCGCAAGTGCTGCTGAACGACTTAGGCGTGAACCGGGTGGAGATCGCCTCCGCCCGTGTGTCGGACGGAGAGTTTGAGGCCGTGAAGCGTGTAGCCGCTTGGGCCGCCCGTTCCGGAAACCTAGACAAATTGGAGGTCTTGGGTTTCGTGATGGTACGGTCTCTCTCGACTGGATTGAATCCGCAGGTTGCCGTGTCGTGAACTTGCTTTGCAAGGGCTCTTATAAGCATGTCACCGAACAGCTTCGAAAGACTCCCGAGCAACACGTTGACGATATTCGTACGGTCGTATTGGAAGCGGCGAAACGGAAGATCGACGTGAATATCTATTTGGAGGACTGGTCGAACGGTATCAAGCATTCCCCGGATTACGTATTCTTGGTAATCGATGCGTTGAAAGGACTTCCGATCTGCCGTTTCATGCTCCGGATACCTTGGGAGTCTTGAATCCCGGAAATACCTACGAGTATTGCAAGATGATGGTGGACCGTTACCCTGATTTACGGTTTGACTTCCATGCGCATAACGACTATGATCTTGCCGTAGCGAATGTATATTCCGCCATCCGTGCGGGTATCAAGGGAATCCATACGACCGTGAACGGTTTGGGAGAGCGTGCGGGTAATGCTCCATTGAGCAGCGTCCTTGCCGTCATCAAGGATCAGTTGGGAGAGGAGACGAACTTGAGGGAGGAAAAGATAAACAAGGCCAGTCGTTTGGTCGAGACCTATTCGGGGGTGCATATCCCGCCCAATAAGCCGATTATCGGAGAGCATGTGTTTACGCAATGCGCCGGTGTCCATGCGGACGGTGATAGCAAGAACAACCTGTATTGCAACGACCTGCTTCCTGAGCGTTTCGGACGGGTTCGCGAGTACGCCTTGGGCAAGACCTCCGGAAAAGCGAATATCCGCAAGAATCTGGAAGCGCTCGGTATCGACATGGATGAGGGCTCGATGCGTAAGGTTACGGAACGGATCATTGAGTTAGGGGATAAGAAAGAAATGGTTACCCCGGAGGATCTTCCTTATATTATCAGCGATGTGCTTCATCATGATAATGCGCTGGAGGATCAGAAAATACGGATCTTGAACTATTCCTTATCCTTGGCCCAAGGGCTGAAACCGGTGGCTACCTTGAAGATCGAGATCAATGGCGAGGCTTACGAGGAATCGGCTTCCGGTGATGGCCAATACGACGCTTTCGTTCGTGCCCTACGCCGGATTTATTCCCGTTTGAACCGCCCGTTCCCGATGTTGACGAACTATTCGGTATCCATCCCGCCGGGAGGACGTACGGATGCGTTCGTGCAGACGGTCATCAGCTGGAATTATGCCGGGGTCGATTTCAAGACTCGTGGTCTGGACGCTGATCAGACTGAGGCGGCGATCAAGGCGACATTGAAGATGCTGAACAAGATAGAGGATTAATAATTAAAAAGGTAAAGGGTATGAAAAAGTTGACTATCGCGCTTGTAGCGCACGACAATCGTAAGGCGGAAATGGTAGAATGGGCGGTACATAACGCTGAGTTCTTGTCTCACCACCATATTGTTTGTACGGGTACGACCGGAAATTTGGTTCGTAAAGCTCTCGAGGAAAAAGGGGTGAACGCGGATATTGCTTGCATGCATTCCGGTCCGATGGGAGGCGATGCTGAGATTGCCGCTATGGTTGTCCGTAAGGAGATCGATTTGGCGGTCTTTTTGATAGACGACTTGAATCCGCAACCGCACGAGGCCGACATCCAGATGTTGCTTCGCCAGTGCCGTGTTCATAACGTACCTATCGCTTGTAACCGTTATAGCGCCGACTTGATGATTACAAGTACCCTGTGATGATGACACGTATTTCCCCACGGAGCCTAAGTATGTACATTTTAACAGAGAATAATAACAAACATTTACGATGAAACTGAATATAGCAGTACTTCCCGGAGACGGGATCGGACCAGAGATTTCCGTGCAAGGCGTGGAAGTAATGAGTGCCGTTTGTGAGAAATTCGGACATGAGGTTCACTATGAGTATGCCCTTTGTGGCGCTGATGCGATCGATAAGGTAGGCGATCCTTTCCCGGAGGAGACCTATCGGATTTGTAAGGATGCCGACGCTGTTCTTTTCTCGGCCGTGGGCGATCCTAAGTTTGATAATGATCCGACAGCGAAAGTACGTCCGGAGCAAGGTCTTTTGGCGATGCGTAAGAAGTTGGGCCTGTTCGCTAATATCCGTCCGGTGCAGACCTTCAAATGCCTATTGCATAAATCGCCGTTGCGTGCCGAATTGGTGGATGGCGCGGATTTCTTATGTATCCGTGAGTTGACCGGTGGTATGTATTTCGGTGAGAAATATCAAGACAACGATAAGGCATACGATACGAATATGTATACCCGCCCGGAAATCGAGCGTATCTTGAAAGTGGGCTTCGAGTATGCGATGAAACGGAATAAGCACCTGACGGTTGTTGACAAGGCGAACGTACTTGCCTCTTCCCGTCTATGGCGCCAGATCGCTCAAGAGATGGCTCCTAGCTATCCGGAAGTAACGACAGACTATATGTATGTGGACAACGCCGCTATGCGTATGATCCAAGAGCCGAAATTCTTCGACGTGATGGTAACCGAGAATACGTTTGGTGATATCTTGACGGATGAGGGTTCTTGCATCAGCGGCTCTATGGGCTTGCTGCCTTCCGCTTCTACCGGAGAGAGCACGCCGGTTTTCGAGCCGATTCATGGCTCTTGGCCGCAGGCGAAAGGCTGAATATTGCGAACCCCTTGGCGCAAATTCTTTCAGTAGCGATGTTATTCGAGTATTTCGACCTCAAAGAAGAGGGAGCCTTGATCCGTGAAGCCGTAGACGCTTCCCTCGATGCGAATGTCCGTACGCCGGAAATCCAAGTGGAAGGTGGAGCGAAATATGGAACGAAAGAAGTGGGTAGTTGGGTTGTCAATTATATCACGGAAAAGTAGTATAAATGGGCCGATTTCGCACCAGTAGTGGCGCAGGCTCACACGTATAGTGCATCGCTCACGCAGTAGTGGCGTAGGCCAATACCACTACTCGCGTGAGCCGATGCCACTATACGTATAAAAACAGCCTTAACGAGCCATCTTCATCAACTCGTCGATAGTCGTTTTATCATATCCCATATCCTCAGCTTTCTTGAAGTCTAAGGCGGCCGATGCTTCTCATATTGGGCGAGTTTTACTTTGCCTCGCAATACATATAAAGCGGCTGTCGGGGTACTTTCCACGAAAATGCGATTGATATCGGCCATAGCCCGGGCGTTCTTGCCCATCATGAAGTATAGATCGGCACGGCCCTCGTATAAGATCCATTCGCGGGGCATCTCGTTGATCAAGTAATTAAAGATGCGTTCGCTCTCATCGTAATTCCCCCGTAGCTTCTCGAGAATCGCGTGTCCCAGACGTCCTTTCACGATTTCTCGTTTACTTCCAGTATCTTATCGAAATCCTGCTCGGCCAACAGATAGTTCTTATGTTGCAAATGAAGCATCGCCCTGCAATATAACGCCTCTTGATGATGGGGGTTCAAGATTAACAGGGCATTGTAATCGTTCGTCGCTTTTTCGATCTCACCCATTTCCGTATATAAGCCGGCACGATTTTCCAGTATGGCCTCATTATTCGGATGGCGGCTTAGGCGGCGGTATAGGAGAGAAGGGCATCTTCCAGTTTCCCTTGCCTGCGCTGTATCGTCCCGAGATTCATAAGCAAGGCGTAGTTGTTGGGGTTTCCCGGTTCGAGGTGCATGGCGGCTCGTAGGCTCTCTTCGGCGGAGACTAAGTCGTTCTTGTCCAAGAAGTCAAAACTTTTCTCGACAAACTTCTCGTATGTCTGAGCGTGGCCATAGCCTATTGAAAGGAAAAGGGCGGCGAGTATCGCAAGGATTTTCATGCTGTCGTATTTAACGTGTTATTTGATTGATGCAAAGCTACGTAATTATTTCATGGTTTTACCAGATTAAAAAAACTTTATACCTTTGCTACATTTCATAATATTTTTGGAAGATCAGATTGTTATATAATTAATAGATTAACTAAAATAGAAGAGATATGGTATTATTAGCAGCTGTAGAAGCGAGTTCTAAATTAGAGGAAGCTATCAGATCCTTGGTTGAGCATGGCTCCCAATTGGGTTTTACGATTATTAAAGCCCTTATTGTCTTTTTGGTGGGACGATTGGTTATAAACTTACTAAATAAACTGGTTCGGAAGATATTGAGCAAACGGGATATCGATCCTTCTGTCAAGACTTTTGTGGGTAGTTTGGTGAATGTCAGTTTAACCATTTTATTGATTATTTCAGTCGTAGGGGCGTTAGGCGTTCAAACTACATCGTTTGCCGCCTTGTTGCTTCCGCCGGTGTCGCTGTCGGTATGGCATTGAGCGGTAACCTGTCAAACTTTGCCGGTGGATTGATCATCCTTCTTTTCAAGCCTTATAAGGTGGGTGATTATATTGAGGCGCAGGGCGTTGGCGGTACCGTGAAAGAGGTCCAGATGTTCCATACCGTATTAGGTACGGTTGATAATAAGGTCATTTATATACCGAACGGCTCTTTGAGCAGTGGCGTTGTGACTAATTTCAGTAACCAGACGACTCGCCGTGTAGACTGGACCTTTGGCGTGGAATACGGCAGCGATTATGAGAAAGTAAAGCAAGTGATAGAGTCTGTATTAGCGAAGGATTCCCGCATCTTGTCCGAGCCGGCCGCTCCGTTTATCGCCTTGACAGCTTGGCGGACAGCAGCGTAAACGTGGTGGTACGTGTTTGGGTAAATAGTTCAGACTATTGGGGCGTGTATTTCGATATTAACAAGAATATCTACGCGACCTTCAATGAGGTAGGTATCGGTTTCCCATTCCCGCAACTAACCGTACACCAAGCGAAGGATTGAAGTTCGTGATAATCTATGACTTGTCCTTAAAAGGAATCTTTTTGTTCAAAAATCTTTGAGTTTCGTTAGATGAGCGGTTATTTTATAGATGGTTGAACAAAAAGATTTATCTTTGTGAATCGCAAATTAGAGATTAGACACAGAGTGTATATGATATTACGGAACTTTATTTTATTACTTTAGTATTTTTATTTGATTATATTTAAGTAGAATGATTTAAGGCTCATCCTTATATAGATTAAGGGTGGGCCTCGTTTTTTTATAGTAGTGTGTAGAGATTCCACACTCTCGTGGGGAAATTTTCCACATTCCACGGTTTGTTCCACACTTTGGCAACCGAATGATTGATTCTTCGCTTTTGGTTAATTGTCGGATTTACAACTTGTTATTCTCTTGTCGTTTTTTAGGGTGAGTTTTGGCACGGAGATTGCACCCTATACTGCGAATTTATGATGTAAGAGAAAAAAGGTTAGGTATTTAGGTTTTTAAGGTATGAAAAAGATTGTTTACGGGGCTATTGTTGCTTTATGTGGCTTATTTATTGCCCCTGATGTAGAAGCGCAAGCCGGGATGGCCGGTAGCGCTAAGGAAACAGTGGCACAGGATAAATTTTATCCGATCGAGGTAACTGAATATGCCCCAAGTATTGCGTGATGCGGTAAATACTTCCTATGAGGGATGTATGGTGAAATCAGTTGAGGTGTCA
>ENA-OQEB01000575-OQEB01000575.1-human-gut-metagenome-genome-assembly--contig:-NODE-575-length-15028-cov-1.407154_pt1 | contig 15028 bp, 19 predicted proteins | sample MGYA00242787_ERZ504619 | MGnify/ENA primary metagenome ERZ504619 (study PRJEB26092, sample SAMD00036317) | human gut metagenome | host: Homo sapiens | study: EMG produced TPA metagenomics assembly of... | reverse complement strand
TACATAAGAGAAGTGCATGAATGATGAACAAAACTAAAATTAAGCGATATATGAAACATTATCCGGACTTATTATTGTTGTTTGCCTTATTGTCCGTTACCACAATGATTAAAGCACAAATATCGATAAGACCTTATAGCGAATGGGAAGCAACCCAGTTTGTTGCAGTGAACGGACATCAGCCCGAAGACTATGTAACGCCAGATAATAATTGGGAAATACTATACAATTTACGGACTCCACGTACTCAAGCCGAACTTCGTGAAATGGGTATTAAATGCTCTGATAGCCAATTATTGTTATTGGAAGTAGGTGGACTTGTCAGTAAAACAAAAGGAAAATGGAAAGCTACTATACCCATTCTCGACAAAGAACAGACCAATTCTCTAAGAAGCTTAAGTAAGGAGATTGCTGAATCCATGTATGTCAAAACAAAGGCAGACTTTATATCATTGGCACAAACTATCAGTGAAATGGGATTCAAGAACAATGTACTCTCACTTGTTTTTTTCATACCTTCTGGATGGAAAAATGTGGACAAAGTTAGTCTTGTTTGAGGATGTTGACAATTATACAGCTGGAGTGGCTGTTACTGGGTATTATACGAATCAAGAAATGGCTTTGCATGCGGTACGAATGGTTTCGGAGAACAGAATTTGATTTTGACTTATATCAATAGCGGCATTGCTCCTGACAACGACATTATGGACCATTGTGCTGATGAAATAGCACAATTCGGAAAAGTAACAGATGCCAAACTCGTTTCTCAGTTAAAACCTTATGGGCTGGTAGATGATAATGGAGATGTATTATTTCCTATTATAAAGAAACGGCAAGACCGCTTTCATCAAATAACTGAAAAATTGGTAAACTCTATCAGTGCGGAACTAAAGAATAATTGTGGCTCCTTAGCAAGCCAATATGGTATTGACAATGAAAAAGTGGCAATGGTGATGCTGTACCATGAAGTCATGTGGGATTTGGTAGATAATCTGATTCAAGATAGGATAATCTTCACTCCAGCTATTTTCAAAGATGAAGAATCGAATAAAGAACGATTGAATGAAGTCGTTTTCTTCATAGAAGGAGGATTAATGCAATAATAATTCGATAGAGAAAAGGACATTTGACTTTGAAGAGTTTTCTGTAAATGCATTTCAAGTGCATAGAAAATAGCCAATTAAAAATAAAGAATTATGTACGAATGGGCCAATGAAATGAACTGTGCCGTAACTGTATGCGACACAAAGGGAATCATCCTATATATGAACGAGAAAGCATGCCGTACGTTTGCCAAACACGGTGACCTGATAGGCAAGAATCTCTTTGATTGCCACAACCCGCAATCGCAAGCCAAGATACGCGAAACTGCTGGAGACGGGGGAGTGAATGCCTACACCATTGAGAAGAACGGTGTCAGGAAAATGATTTATCAGACGGCATGGAAGCAGGACGGAGTGTCGGTGGCTGGTGGAGATTTCGATGGAAATACCCGGAGAGATGCCACACTATATGAGAAAATAACAAAATGATATATGATATGAAAACACTTTCTAATTCAGAACTGACAATTAAAGTCTCCCCACATGGGGCCGAGTTATGCAGTATCTTGCATGATGGAAAAGAATATCTTTGGCAGGCAGACCCCGCTTTTTGGAAACGGCATTCTCCGGTGCTTTTTCCCATTGTAGGCAGCGTTTGGGAGAATGAATACCGCCACGAAGGCGTTTCCTACGCATTGACGCAACACGGTTTTGCCCGCGATATGGATTTTGAATTGATGCTTGAACTGGAAGATGAGGTACGCTATCGACTGGTTGACAGTGAGGAAACACGCAAGAAATATCCTTTCCCGTTTTGCCTTGAGATAGGCTATCGGATAGAGGGAAAGAAGATTGAGGTGCTTTGGAAAGTCATCAATACCGGAACACGCGAAATGCACTTCCAGATAGGGGCCCATCCGGCTTTCTATTACCCGGACTATGATACGGAGACAACGGACCGTGGATATTTCGGCTTTGATAAGACGGAAGGTTTGCACTATATCCTTATCTCCGAGAAAGGATGTGCCGCTCCGGATAAGGAATATTTGCTTGAGTTGACAGATTGGCCTGCTGCCTTTGGACATACACTCCTTTGATAAAGATGCCTTGATTCTGGAAAACAGTCAAGTGAAAGAAGTTACATTATATAATAAGGAAAAGAAACCCTATCTCAGTCTGTATTTCGACACTCCGGTGGTGGGGCTGTGGTCGCCTCCGGCCAAGAATGCTCCGTTTGTCTGCATCGAGCCGTGGTACGGGCGTTGTGACAGTGCCCATTATAAAGGTGAATATAAGAATAAGGACTGGATGCAGCACTTGATACCGGGAGAAGTCTTTAATGGTGGGTATACAATTGATATAAGATAAAAAATGAAGAAGGATACTGAAAATAATTCGGTATCCTTTTTATTTGGAGAATGCAATGTCATTATCTTTGCGCCCGGTAAAAAATATAGGTTGTTTTTTTAAGGTATGAAGAAGAGTCTTATTGCATTGGCATTCGGTACATTGGGCTGGGGATTGCCGAATTTACGATGATGGGTATTTTGCCCTATGTGGCTACTGATTTGGGAATCAGCATTCCCGTGGCCGGTCATTTCATTTCTGCGTATGCGTTGGGTGTCTGTTTTGGTGCACCCATGCTGCTCCTGGCCCGCAAACGTCCGTTGAAGCAGATTCTGCTGGTCTTGATGACATTAATGATTGTGGGTAATATTTGTGCGTCTATGGCACCCAATTATTGGGTCTTGCTGTTGGGACGTTTTGTTTCCGGACTTCCTCATGGCGCTTATTTTGGGGTGGCTTCCATTGTTGCGGGAAAATTGGCTGATAAGGGGAAAAGCTCGGAGGCGGTTTCAATTATGATAGCGGGAATGACTGTGGCCAATCTGTTTGGGGTGCCGTTGGGTACTTCGTTGAGCCATACACTGTCTTGGCGTGCCACGTTTCTGCTGGTAGGTGCCTGGGGATTGATAACATTGTACTACATTTGGCGTTGGGTACCGCAGGTCGAAGGACTGAAAGACACGGGATTTAAAGGACAGTTCCGTTTTTTGAAGAAGCCGGCGCCGTGGCTCATATTGGGAGCTACGGCTTTGGGCAACGGTGGCGTATTCTGCTGGTATAGCTACATCACCCCGTTGCTGACCGAGGTTTCCGGTTTTAGTGCGGAAAGCATTACAGCGCTGATGGTACTGGCAGGATTCGGAATGGTTGTCGGCAATCTGGTCAGTGGGCGCATGTCCGACCGGTACACTCCGGGGAAGTCGGTACGGTGGTGCAAGGGATGATATGTGTTATTTTATTATTGATATTTTTACTCTCGCCCCATCCGTGGTGTTCGGCAATATTGATGACACTCTGTACGGCAGGTTTGTTTGCCGTCTCCAGTCCGGAGCAGGTGTTGATGATTCGTGTGGCCCCTGGAGGAGAAATGTTGGGAGGCGCTTGTGTGCAGATGGCCTTCAATTTGGGGAATGCTATCGGAGCCTATATCGGAGGTCTTGCCTTGAGTGGAGGATACCGTTATCCCGCATTGGCAGGCGTACCGTTTGCACTGATGGGATTTATTTTATTCCTTGTCTTCTACAAGAAATTCCAGGCTAAGTATTAAGTGTTTCATTTTTTTTGTGTATGTTTGTCCACAAGTATTAACTAAACTCGATAACTTATGAAGACTTTGAATTATGTGAAGATATTGCTGTTGTGTGTATTTACGATTGGACTGGCGTCTTGTGGGGATGATGTGTATTATACTATGCAGAATAGTGACGACAAATTGTGTGAAAGAACATGGGTTGAAGATTACGAAAGTGATGGTGTTGTGACTGGTGCGTATCAACTAAGATTTTATAAGAAAGATAACAAGGGGCAGGAAGTATCCACAACTTACACTACGGACGGTAAAGTGACTTATGATCGGGAGTTTAATTGGCGTTGGACAGATGATAGCAAAGAGACTTTGAAGTTGACTTTTGCAGATGGTAAAGTGAAATACTTTGAGAATGTATGGGTGCGTGACCATTATCTTTCCGGTAAGATAGAAGGAAAAGTTGTGATGTTGACAGATGCAAATTATATAAATAAATGAAGGTTATGAAGTTTTTGGTGCAGTTGTTCTTGCTGTCTGTCCTATGTATAGGCTTGTCTTCTTGTGAAGACGATCAAGATGTAGTGGATTCTACTATTATCGGTCGTTCATGGACAGGCGATGTAGGCATGTTGGATGACTTTGGTATGTCGGTGATTAGTACATTTTCTTTCGGGGCAGATGGTTTCGGAGAAGAAGTTCAACGTTATCGCAATGGGGAATATTGTGATTCATTCCGTTTCAATGGTGGTGGGAAGATAGTTATAGTAGAAACCTTGTATTAGATTATGGCAGATATGGTGGCATTTCTTATATGGATGATGTCAGAGTCAGTGGTAATCAGCTATGGGGTACATTCTTCTTTTCGGATGATTCTCCGGGTTTTAATTTCACATTATATATGGAATAAAAAAAATAGGATTATTTGTATGTTCCTATACTCATTTGTATAGGGAACATTTTTTATAAGAAATCTTCTACTTATTCTTCAAGACCAGCTTCTTGAACTCTCCCGGATAAGGTGTTTCAAACCGCATCAGCTCTCCCGTGACGGGATGATAGAAACAGAGTTTGAAAGCATGCAGGGCCAAGCGCCGATAGGATTTACGTCTTCCAGTCCATAGCGTCCGTCGCCGATAATGGGATGCCCCAAATCCTGCATGTGTACACGTATCTGGTTTTTTCGTCCCGTTTCCAGGTTCAGTTCAACGAGAGAGTATCCATTGGCTCGTTTGATGGTACGGTAATGCGTAATGGATTCTTGTCCCCCGTCATCTGTCGGACTTGAATATACATACAGCTTGCGGTCTGTCAACCAAGAACCACGGTTCCTGCATCTTTTTCCATCTCGCCGACCACCACGCTACGTATCGCCGGTCTGTTACAATGTCATGCCAGTTATCGCGTAGTGTACGTTGGGTCTTCTCGTCTTGGCAACATCATCAAGCCGGAGGTGTCACGGTCCAGGCGGTGCACGATGTGTACACGGTGCTGCTTGCCCGAGCGTTGCACGTATTCATTCAAGATGGTATAGGCGGTACGTTCCTTTTGCCGGTCAGTGTTGACGGACAGCAAACCCTGCATCTTCTCTATCACGATGATATAGGCATCCTCGTATACAATCTTCATCAGTTTATGGTTGAACTCTTTACGTCCCTTCTCACGGCTGATTTGTACTTTCATACCCGGTTTCAGAGGAAAATTGTATTGTGTAGTGATAACGCTGTCCACATATATAATGCGTTTGCTCAGCAATGATTTCAGCTTGGTGCGGCTGGCATCCGGCATTTTAGCTGCCAGAAACTCCATGAGCTCCATCGGTTCCTTCACCATGTAGTCCGTATATTGTGTGCGGGCTCTTGCTGTAATTTTTTCTTTTGCCACGACTGGTTTTAATTTACGATTAGACAATTTACAATTTACGATTGAAAACTACTTGTACTTTCAATCTTTTAATTCCAATAATACTACGTTTTCCACATGGTGGGTGTGCGGGAACATGTCTACCGGTTGAACGCCTCACTTTATATTTCGCATCGAGCAGTTGCAGGTCGCGCGCCTGCGTAGCCGGATTACAGCTGACGTATACGATGCGTTTGGGCTCGGCAAACAGAATGACATCCACTACATCCTGGTGCATTCCGGCACGGGGAGGGTCGGTGATGATGACATCGGGACGGCCGTATTGGTTGATGAAGTCTTGTGTCAGCATGTCTTTCATATCTCCGGCAAAGAACAATGTGTTTTTAATTCCGTTAATCTCGGCATTGACCTTGGCGTCTTCAATGGCTTCGGGCACATATTCTATGCCGATTACCTGGCGTGCGTGCTTGGATACGAAATTGGCAATGGTACCCGTGCCGGTATAAAGGTCATAAACAAGCTCGTTACCGGTCAGTCCGGCAAAGTTGCGCGCTACTTTGTAGAGGTTGTAGGCTTGTTCGGAGTTGGTCTGATAGAAAGATTTGGGACCTACCTTGAAGCGCAGTCCCTCCATTTCCTCGAAGATGTGGTCTTTTCCTTGAAGGTGTGTACCTCGAGGTCGGTGATGGTATCGTTGCACTTATTATTAATAATGTATAGCAGGGAAGTGATTTCGGGGAATGTATCTGCTATGTATTGCAGCATTTGCTTGAACAGAGCCATTTCCTCCTCTTTCTCTATCTTGCAGATGAGGATTACCATCAGTTCGCCGGTGGTAGAGGTACGCACAATCATATTGCGTAGCATTCCTTCATCGTACGCAGGTTGATGAAGGAATAGTTGTGCTGGTAGGCATAGTCGCGTACCGCATTGCGGATGCGGTTGGATATATCGTCCTGCAACCAGCACTTTTCTATGGCAAGCACTTTATCGAAAGCATTGGAATATGGAAGCCTACGGCATTCATCTGTTCGTACACTACATTCTGCTGAACCTCTTCTGTTGTCAGCCAACGTTTGTTGGAAAAAGTGTACTCCAGTTTATTCCGGTAGAACTGAGTTTTTTTCTGAACCTAATATCGGAGAGATTTCCGGCAATTCGATTTTGCCGATGCGGGTGAGGTTGTCCGTTACTTGTTTTTGCTTATACTTGATTTGCTCGGAATAGGGGAGAACCTGCCATTTACAACCGCCGCATACACCATAATGTTGGCAGAATGGAACTGCCCGTACTGCCGAATATTCATGGAATTTCACAGCCTCGGCTTCAGCATAATGATGCTTTTTTCTCTTAATTTGCAGGTCAACTACATCGCCGGGGACGACATATGGTACGAAAATCACCAAATCATTGACTTTTGCGATGGCTTTTCCTTCGGCAGCCACATCCGTAATTGTCACCTTCTCCAGTAGGGGAAGTTCTTTTCTCTTTCTTGCCACTTTTACACCAATCTAATAAATTCTTCGGCAAAAATAGACATTTTTTCGGGATTTCTCTCTATGAAATGAAATATTAAAGATTGCATATCGAAATTGCAATTTTAGCTATAAAGTTTTTTCTGAAAAAGTTTTCTAGTCTGCGAAATATACTTAGATTTGCGAACAGAAAAGAGAAATCACTATCAAAAACTTTAAATTTATATTATGGACAAAAAAAGAGTTTATACCTTTGGTAACGGCCAGGCAGAAGGAAAGGCCGATATGAGAAACCTTTTGGGTGGGAAAGGTGCTAACCTTGCAGAAATGAACCTTATAGGGGTTCCGGTTCCTCCGGGCTTTACAATAACGACAGAAGTTTGTACGGAATATTATGAAATGGGGCAGGATAAAGTCGTTGCTCTGTTGAAGAACGAAGTTGAACAGGCCATTGCCCATGTGGAGACGCTGATGCGTTCCAAATTCGGTGATGTGGAGAATCCGTTGCTGGTTTCCGTTCGTTCGGGTGCACGCGCTTCCATGCCGGGCATGATGGACACTATCCTGAATCTTGGCTTGAATGACGAAGTGGTGGAAGGCCTGACGCGTAAGACGGGCAATGCACGCTTTGCATGGGACTCTTACCGTCGCTTCGTGCAGATGTATGGCGACGTGGTGCTGGGCATGAAACCGGTGAACAAGGAAGATGTAGACCCGTTCGAGGCTATTATAGAAGAGGTGAAACATGCTAAAGGCGTGAAGCTGGATAACGAGCTTGAGGTGGAAGACCTTAAGGAACTCGTGAAGAAGTTCAAGGCTGCGGTGAAAGAACAAACCGGAAAAGACTTCCCGACTTGTGCCTACGAGCAGTTGTGGGGTGCCGTTTGTGCCGTATTCAACTCCTGGATGAACGAACGCGCCATCTTGTATCGTAAGATGGAGGGAATTCCTGACGAATGGGGTACTGCCGTAAGCGTTCAGGCTATGGTATTCGGTAATATGGGCGAGAGCTCTACTACGGGTGTTTGCTTCAGCCGCGATGCTGCTACCGGTGAAGACCTTTTCAATGGCGAGTATTTGATTAATGCACAAGGCGAAGACGTGGTTGCCGGTATCCGTACTCCGCAACAGATTACAAAAATCGGTTCTCAACGTTGGCTGAATTGGCCGGTGTAAGCGAAGAAGAACGTGCCAGCAAGTATCCTTCCATGGAGGAGGCTATGCCGGAAATCTATAAAGAATTGGATGCTTTGCAGACGAAGCTCGAAAACCACTACCGTGATATGCAGGATATGGAGTTTACCGTACAAGAGGGTAAACTCTGGTTTCTCCAGACCCGTAATGGTAAGCGTACCGGTGCCGCTATGGTGAAGATTGCCGTAGATTTGCTGCATCAAGGTATGATTGACGAAAAAACCGCATTGATGCGTTGCGAGCCCAATAAGTTGGACGAATTGCTCCACCCGGTATTTGACAAGACAGCGCTGAAGCAAGCCAAGGTATTGACCGTGGTCTTCCCGCTTCTCCGGGTGCCGCTACGGGACAAATCGTATTCTTTGCCGATGATGCTGCCGAATGGCATGCTGCCGGCAAGCGTGTGGTGATGGTACGTATCGAGACTTCTCCGGAAGATTTGGCAGGTATGGCAGTTGCCGAAGGTATCCTGACTGCCGCGGCGGTATGACTTCTCATGCGGCAGTGGTTGCTCGTGGTATGGGTAAGTGCTGTGTATCCGGTGCCGGTGCCTTGAATATAGACTACAAGCGCGTACAGTGGAAGTGATGGTGTACTGTTGAAAGAAGGTGACTATATCTCCTTGAACGGAAGCACCGGTGAAGTATATAAAGACAAGGTGGAGACAAAAGCGGCTGAGCTGTCCGGTGACTTTGCGGAACTGATGGATTGGCAGACAAATATACGAAGCTGCAGGTTCGTACCAATGCGGATACTCCTCATGATGCCGCAGTAGCACGTAATTTTGGCGCTGTGGGTATCGGTCTTTGCCGTACGGAACACATGTTCTTTGAAGGCGAGAAGATTAAAGCCATGCGCGAGATGATTCTGGCAGAAAATGCAGAAGGGCGCCGCAAGGCTTTGGCTAAGATTCTTCCCTACCAGCAAGCTGATTCAAGGGAATTTTCAAGGCAATGGAAGGCTGTCCGGTGACGGTGCGTCTGCTTGATCCTCCTTTGCATGAGTTTGTTCCCCATGACCTGAAGGGACAGCAGGAAATGCAGATACGATGGGCGTGAGCTCCCAGTATATCCAGCAACGTGTTGAGGCACTTTGTGAGCATAATCCGATGTTGGGTCATCGTGGTTGCCGTTTGGGAAATACATATCCTGAAATTACACAGATGCAGACGCGTGCCATCCTGGGTGCTGCTTTGGAATTGAAGAAGGAAGGTGTTGAAACCCATCCTGAAATCATGGTGCCTCTGACCGGTATCTTGTATGAGTTCAAGCAGCAGGAAGAAGTGATTCGTGCTGAGGCTGCCCAGTTGTTTGAAGAAGTGGGTGACAGCATCGACTTCAAGGTAGGTACAATGATTGAGATTCCGCGTGCCGCCTTGACTGCCGACCGCATTGCTTCCTCTGCCGAGTTCTTCTCATTCGGTACGAACGACTTGACTCAGATGACATTTGGTTATTCACGCGACGATATCGCTTCCTTCCTCCCGATTTATCTGGAGAAGAAGATTCTGAAAGTAGACCCGTTCCAGGTACTCGACCAGAATGGTGTAGGACAGTTGGTGCGCATGGCTACTGAAAAGGGACGTGCTATCCGTCCGGATTTGAAGTGCGGTATCTGCGGCGAACATGGCGGTGAGCTTCTTCTGTGAAGTTCTGCCACAAAGTTGGCTTGAATTATGTCAGCTGTTCTCCGTTCCGTGTGCCTATTGCACGTCTGGCTGCGGCGCAGGCTGCCATTGAAGGCTGATTTCAATAATACTGAATAATGACATTTATGGGCTGCATGCTTTACTTGGTAATGGCATGCGGCCTATTTTGTTGGAAAAAACTGTAGTTTCTATTAATTTATTTGTATTTTCTTTAGTATATTTGCTTCCCATAATTTTATAGTTTCCAATAAGCAAGCAAAAAACGATGATATTGACAATTACGGCAGCATACGATGTTTGGACGAATGACTTCTATCAGAATAATGAAGCATTGGTATATAGTTTTGGGATAATTGTCATTCTGCTTTTGGTCATCATGATAATCATTTCCATCAGCAAGAGCAAAAGGTTGAAGACGTTGCAGCGCATCAATGAGGTTGCCGAAGAATCCAACCAGCTGAAGAATGCTTTCATCGCTAATATGACTCACGAAATTCGTACTCCTTTGAATGCCATTGTAGGCTTTACAACTATGCTTGCCGAAATGGATGATCTGGACAGAGAAACCCGTATGGCTTTTCTGAAGGAGATTAATGATAACAAGGACTCGCTGCTGCAACTGGTCAATGACTTGCTGGACTATTCGAAGATTGAGGCAAATACTCTGGAATATAACGATGGAGAAGTGGATGTAAACGCGCTGATTGATGAAGTCTGTACGACGGAGAATATGCGCTCGCATCCCACGGGCATTCAGGTGGAGTTTGTAGAACGGCTGCCTCAATGCCGTTTGGTGGTAGACCGCGTGCGTTTTGCCCAAGTCATAGGTAACTTGGTGAGGAACGCCTTGAAGTTTACGGAGATGGGCAGTGTGAAAATCGGTTGCAGGAGATTGAGCAACCATAACTTCTATTTTTATGTGGCAGATACAGGCTGTGGTATCGATGAAGTGGGAAGACATGCCATCTTTGAACGGTTTGTGAAGATGAACTACAATATCAAAGGTACGGGGTTGGGGCTTTCCATCACCAAATCTATTGTGGAGCACTATGGGGGAGGTATCGGTGTGGAGTCTAAGAAAGGGGAAGGCTCCACCTTCTATTTCACGTTGCCTGCCGGTATTGAATACAAAGAGTACGGTAAATTTTGATTTGCCAGTCCAAGAAGCTCAATCAGCCATTTTCTTCAACTTCTTGAAGTGGCGGATTACTTCCAGATAATCGCGGTCGGTGCAGGCATTGAATTTATTCCATAAGTCACCCATTACAACGGCACCACCGAATCCGTAATCCTTAATCTCCAGTATGTTGTCGGGAGTAATGCCTCCCAAAGCCATGACTCTACTGTCTATGACCTTACTTTTTCCTGCTTGCCGCAACTCTTCGGCTGTGAAACCGGACGTGACTCCGGACTTTGTGATGCAATTATATATCGGGCTTAGGAACAGATAGTCATAGAAATGCTTCTTGTTCTGCACTTCGTCCAGTGAATGGCAGGTGCAACTGATGTGGCCCGAATAGTCGTGGGGCTCTTTGGGATTGCGGGTGTTTAGATGAATCCCCATCAGGCTGAACTCTTCCTGCAGGTAGAAGTGCTCATGGGTAATGATGCGCTTATGGTATTTTTCGGGTATCAGCGTTAAAAGCCGTTCTGAATACATGGCGGGAGTTTCCGGCTTCCTCAGATGTAGAATATCCAGCCCCTCTTCGAATAGTGCCGTGATAATCTTGTCTTCTTCCACAAAAAATGTGGGTGCTGTTACTACGATGAGTTTCATTTCTTTTGTTTAACTTTTAAGTTTAGCAAAGTTAATGAATACTTATGGTAGAAGCCAAAGAATTTCTTTAAAATATGTTAGATGGCTATTTTAAACAAGAAAACGCATTCTTGAACCTTAGTTGCTCAAGAATGCGTCATTAACATGTTTAGTGGGACCTTGTTGCTTATTTCAGTCTTTTACCTACTACATCCCAGTCGATGATACTCCACAGTTCGTTCACATGGTCGGCACGGCGGTTCTGGTAATCAAGATAGTAGGCATGTTCCCACACGTCGAATCCGAGTAGCGGAACAAGACCGGCGCGTACCGGATTGCTACCGTTGGCTTCTTTGGTGATGTGGAGTTTGCCGTTCTTGTCGGCAGACAACCAAGCCATCCGGAGCCGAACAAGCCGACAGCTGCCGCGTTGAATTCCTTCTTGAAATTCTCAAAGCTGCCGAAGTCGCGTTTGATGGCTTCTGCCAGCTTGCCGGTAGGCTCGCTGTGGGCAGGCTTCGGAGCAAACTGTAAGAAGTATAATGTGTGGTTCAACACTTGTCCTGCATTGTTGAAGATGGCACCGTCCGGTGCTGTGGCAACAATGGTTACCAGGTCTTTGCCTTCAAATTCCGTTCCCGGAACGAGGTTGTTGAGGTTGTTCACATAGGTTTGCAGATGTTTACCGTAGTGGTAATCTATGGTTTGCTGACTGATTACAGGTTCCAGTGCATTGTTGGTGTAGGGAAGTTTTGGCATTTCGTAAGTCATAACTGTTATCATTAAAATCGTTAATATTGTATTCATAAGTTTCAATTATTTAATTTTGGAACTTTACTATATAAACACTATAACCTATAGAAATGTTCGTACGTCTCCGAAGCTTTTTTTATCTTTGCCTCCGTAAAAACAAAGGAAGAAAAAATATCATCATTTTAAGATTATACGGATATGCCCGATTATATAGAGGAACTGAACGAAGGACAACGGAACGCGGTGTTATACAATGACGGTCCGTCACTGGTGATAGCCGGTGCCGGTTCGGGAAAGACGCGCGTGCTGACCTACAAGATTGCTTATCTGCTGGAGAATGGCTACCAGCTTGGAACATTCTGGCATTGACCTTTACCAACAAGGCGGCGCGCGAAATGAAGGAGCGTATAGCCCGTCAGGTGGGGCCGGAGAGGGCGCGCCATCTGTGGATGGGAACCTTTCACTCCATGTTCCTGCGCATTCTGCATGTCGAGGCCGGTATATCGGCTTCACTTCGCAGTTTACCATTTACGATACGGCAGACAGTAAAAGCTTGATACGTTCCATTATCAAGGAAATGGGGCTGGATGAGAAAGTGTACAAGCCGGGATGGTGCAGGCGCGTATCTCGAATGCAAGAATCATCTGGTTTCTCCGGCAGGCTATGCCAACAACAAGGAGGCTTACGAAGGAGACCGTGCAGCCAAGTTCCGGCGCTTCGCGACATCTACCAGAGATATTGGGAGCGTTGCCGGCAGGCAGATGCGATGGACTTCGACGATTTGCTGTTCTACACATTCCTGCTGTTCCGGGACCACCCCGAGGTGTTGGCGCGTTATCAGGACCAGTTCCGTTACATTCTGGTAGATGAGTATCAGGATACCAATTTTGCACAGCACAGCATCGTGCTGCAACTTGCCAAGAACCATCAGCATGTCTGTGTGGTGGGGATGATGCACAGAGTATCTACTCCTTCCGTGGTGCCGATATTGACAATATTCTCTACTTTACGAAAGTATATCCCGATACGAAGGTCTTCAAGCTGGAGCAGAATTACCGTTCCACCCAGACCATTGTCCGCGCGGCCAACAGCCTGATAGAAAAGAACCAGTGCAGATACGCAAGGAAGTGTTCTCGGAAAAGGAGAAGGGAGAGGCCATTGGTGTGTACCAGGCATACAGTGATGTGGAAGAAGGGGATATTGTGGTGAATAAGATAGCTGAACTGCGGCGTGAAAAGCGCTATGCCTACTCTGATTTTGCGATACTCTACCGTACCAATGCGCAGAGCCGTATCTTTGAGGAAGCCATGCGCAAACGCAGTATGCCTTACCGTATTTACGGAGGCTTGTCGTTCTATCAACGCAAGGAAATCAAAGATGTAATCGCTTACTTCCGTCTGATAGTGAATCCCAATGATGAAGAGGCTTTCAAGCGTATTATCAATTATCCTGCGCGTGGTATCGGAGATACGACAGTGGGAAAAATCATTGCTGCCGCCACCGGCACAATGTAAGTTTGTGGACCGTGCTTTGTGAGCCGTTGGCGTATGGCTTGAACTTCAATAAAGGTACGGTGGGAAAGTTGCAGGCATTCCGCGAACTTATATCCGCCTTTATCACAGATGCTGCGGAGAAGAATGCCTACGAGATCGGTGCCGACATTATTCGCCAATCGGGCATCATCAATGATGTGTGTCAGGACAACTCTCCCGAGAATCTGAGCCGTAAGGAGAATATAGAGGAGCTGGTGAACGGTATGAGTGATTTTTGTGCCCAACGGCAGGAGGAAGGAAACCCGAACGTGTTGTTGGGTGACTTCCTTTCGGAAGTTTCCCTTCTTACCGACCAGGATTCGGATAAGGATGGGGACGATGAGGAGATAACCCTGATGACTGTACATTCGGCCAAGGGATTGGAGTTCAAGAATGTGTTTGTAGTGGGGATGGAGGAGAATCTTTTTCCCAGCGGCATGGTGGGTGACTCTCCCCGGGCATTGGAGGAAGAACGGCGGCTGTTCTATGTAGCCATCACACGTGCTGAAGAACACTGTTTCCTATCGTATGCAAAGACGCGTTTCCGATATGGCAAGATGGAGTTTGGCAGTCCCAGCCGTTTCCTGAAGGATATAGATATACGTTTCCTGCGTCTGCCTCAGGATGCGGGAATGTTCCGCAGGTAGAGGAGGAAGCCGCCGCTTTCCGCAGGGAGAACGCCAGAGGTTTTGCGCCTGATAGGAAGATGCTCCGTATGGAGGAAAAGAGCGTGTGTCTGTACGACCGAAACAGCAGATTATTGCGCCGACTGTTCCACGTAACCTGAAACGGGTGGCGCCTTCTGCAAATACGGCAAGTACATCGCCTTCTGCCGGCGGGTCTGCCAATCGTGTACAGCAGGGACAATTGATAGAGCACGAACGTTTCGGCCTGGGTGAAGTTTTGAAAGTGGAGGGCGAAGGAGACAATGCGAAAGCCACCATCCGCTTCAAGAATGCGGGAGACAAACAACTTTTGCTGCGCTTCGCGCGTTTCAAAGTTATATGGTGATGAATATTGTTTACAAAAGAATGACTTTGCAGAAGGGCGGCATCTGTTTTACTAAATATTCCCCGGAGAATTACTAAAATGAGGAGGACGATTTAGTAAATCTTCTCCGACGTTTTACTAAATCGTTGGAGAGGGCTTGTCAACCCCTTGTGGCGTGTTTATT
>ENA-OQEB01000574-OQEB01000574.1-human-gut-metagenome-genome-assembly--contig:-NODE-574-length-15030-cov-1.801047_pt1 | contig 15030 bp, 19 predicted proteins | sample MGYA00242787_ERZ504619 | MGnify/ENA primary metagenome ERZ504619 (study PRJEB26092, sample SAMD00036317) | human gut metagenome | host: Homo sapiens | study: EMG produced TPA metagenomics assembly of... | reverse complement strand
TTTATTTTATTTTTAATAACAATAGTTATGGTTTTTATTATTGATGGTAATAATAGTAATATTTGTTTATATTTTTTTGTAAATATTGTTTTGGGAACAATTCCTGCTAAAATAGCTTATAAAAAAGGTAGGAATTTTATAAAATGGTGGATATATGGATATTTTATATTTTTTATAGCAATTATTCATTCGATATTATTAAAAGTAAAAGAAGATGATTTATTAAAAAATAATAGTAATTTTTATAAAAAAATGTCCATATTGTGCAGAAATAATAAAAAAAGAAGCAATAATATGTCGTTTTTGTGGAAAAAAGTTATAATAAAATATGTAAACAGATAGATAAAAGAAAAGGATTAACAATGATAAGTTAATCCTTTTCTTTTATTTTATATAGTTAACTACAGATATTGATTAATTCTTTTGTATATTCTTCTTGGGGATTTGTGAGAATTTCTGAGGTTAAGCCTCGTTCAATGATTTTTCCTTGATACATAATCAATATTTTATTACATAATTTTTGGACTAAAGCTAGATCATGAGAGATAAAAATAATGCTTAAATCTAATTCTTGGCGAAGTTTTAATAGTAAATTTAAGATTTCCATTTGCGTTATCGTATCTAATGCAGATGTTATTTCATCACAGATTAGAACTTGAGGTTTAATAGAAATAGCTCTAGCTATAGCACAACGTTGACATTGACCACCACTTATTTGATGAGGATATTTATATTTTATCTCCAAGGGTAAAGCTACCTTAGTTAATAAATCATCTAAAATTTGTTTTGCTTGAGCTTTATTTGTACCAATATTGATGAGTGGCTCGATAATACTATCGCCTAGACGTTGACGGGGATTAAATGATTCTTGAGGTAATTGAAAGACCATTTGTACTTGGCGATAAAAATGTTTTAATTCTTGTTTAGAATATTGATGGATATTTTTATCATTAAATAGTATTTCTCCTGTGGTTGGCGTTTCAAGTCTTATTAAAATATTGCTAATGTAGATTTGCCACATCCACTTTCGCCGACAATGGCAAGCTATCGCCTTTTTGTAGGGTGAAATTTATATCATTTAAAGCTTTAAAATCATGGTCATTTTTTAGATAGTTTTTAGTCAAGTTAATGACTTTTAAAATTTCTTGCATGAAAGCACCTCTTTAGGTGTTTATTTTTTTAGTGTGATAACGGCTTGTAGTAATTTTTTAGTGTAATCTTCTTGGGGATTGGCTAAAAGAATTTCTGTAGGATTTTGTTCAATTATTTTGCCTTGGTGCATGATGATGATTTTATCTGCTATTTTGGCTAAAACTTTTAAATTGTGAGATACAAATAAAATGCTCGTATTTAATTTTTGTTTCATCAATAATAATTCTTGTAATACTTTAGCTTGGGACATGACATCTAAAGCAGAAGTAGGCTCATCAGCAATTAATAATTGAGGTTTTAACATCATTGTAAGGGCGATATTAATGCGTTGGTTCATACCACCAGATAACATAAAGGGATAGGCATTTAAAATATTTTTGCCGTCATTTAAACCTATTTTGGTAAAAATATCTAATGCTTGAGAGATGATTTCATCAGCTGTGATTTTTTGATGTGCTGATATGGTTTCAATGAATTGACTTTTTATAGTGCGGACAGGGCAAAAAAACGTTTGTGGATTTTGAGAGATAAAGGCGATTTCTTTACCATAGATATGAGTTAATTGTTTTGCCTTTAAGTCGTATAAATTTTTATCTTGCCAATAAATTTCGCCTTGAATATTAAAATCTTGTGGCAATAGATGTAAAATGCTGTTTAATAAAGTACTTTTTCCAGAACCAGAACCGCCAGCAATTCCAATTATTTCAGCAGTATTTAATTTTAGATTGATGTTATTTAAGATATTTTGTTTATTATGGGAAATAGTAAAATCTCGAATAGTTAATAAGGACATGATTGACCTACCTATTTATTATTTAAAATCTAAATCGGCAGTGATTTCATAATAATCACTAGGATGAGCTACAAAATTTATGACCTTGGACTTAGAGACAAAAGACATTTTTAAATGAGAAGCGAAGATAAAGCCATAATCATCTAATAAAATCTGTTGCATCTGCACTGCTAAGTCAGCTCGTTTTTGACTATCGAATTCATTATGCAATTTTTGCGCTAGGATTTCTAATTTATCGTTATAATATTTACCACGATTTTTGGCTGAATTTTGGAGACAATGTGTAGTGAAGAAATATTCTGGATCGCCAGTCGGTGCAGTTACAAAGGCACTGGCATAGATATCCCAGTTTCCACTAGTTAAAAATTCTTGTTGATTGATAGTATTGTTGATTTTTAAGTCAATGCCGATAGTTTTTAGATTGGCTTGAGCGATTTCTGCAAGCAATGGCAATTCTTGCGACCAGGATAAGTCAGCCAGCGAAGTATGAGTTTTTGTCCATTTTTATCAACATAGCCATCACCATCATTATCTATCCAGCCAGCTTGGGCTAATAGTTCTTTAGCTTCTGTTGGATTGTAATTTACAGTTTGTAATTTATCGCCACCAAAGGTGAAATTATCTGGGAAAGCACCAATGGCTATAGAACCATTATCTTGGAGTAGGTTATGCGTAAAACCTTGTTTATCTAAACTCATAGCTATAGCTTTGCGAACATTATAATCTTGAAGTATAGGATTGTTATAGTTTATTTGGGCAAAGAAACAGCGAGAAGTAGCTATTGAACTCACATGATAATCGGGATTATTTTGGAATAAATCTAAATTAGCATAAGGAAGCCCCTGGACAGCATCAAATTCTCCAGTTTGTAATGCCATAGTGAGCGTATCGCCATCTATTACTTCAGTTATAATTACTTTATCCATGGCTACATTGCCGTTCCAGTAATTAGGATTTTTTACGAGTTCAATTTGTTTATCTGATACTTTAGTAGCGACAAAGGGACCAGTGCCAGCTATATTATTATCAGCAGTAATGCCATATTGCATATCGATAATGGCACCATAAGGATCGCTAAGATAATTTAAAAGAGCAGGTACTTTTTCTTGTGATTTAATGATGACATCTTGACCATCAGCTGTGATTGAGGCAATTTTTAAATCAAAAGGAGCTCTGTCATGATTTTTGATTAAATCTTCTAGACATTCTTTGACAGCTTGGCCATCTAAGCTCTACCACTAGAAAATTTAATATTATCTTTTAAAGTGATTTTTACAGTATAATCATCTAATTGTTCATAGCTTTTAGCCAGCCATGGTTCAAGTTGCATTTTATCATTAAATTTAAATAAGTCTCGCCAACACCATAGCGGACTGCTGACCAGCCGGAATAATCATGGTGCGGATTTAGACCAGTATTGCCCATTTCAATACCATAGGCAGTAGTGCCGAAATGAAATACTTTTTCTGTGGAAGAAGTAGTGTTATCGGAAGTACAACCTGTTAAATAAAAACTCATTAAAAATAAACATAATGCTAGGACTTTAGAAAAAGACATGAAAACCTCCTATTTTATTTTAGGATAATTGTTTAGGATCTAGTTTATCATTGAGTACATCAGCAAATAGATTAAATAGTAATACTGTGAGAAAAATAGCAGCAGCAGGAGCTAAAATCATCCATGGAGCGATTTGTAAAAAAATACGGCCACTGCTCATCATGGCACCCCATTCTGCTGATGGAGGCATAGCACCTAAGCCTAAAAAAGATAGGCCAGCAATTTCCATAATCATAGTGCCGATATTTAAAGTAGCCGTAGTGAGTAAAATGGGGAATATATTGGGTAAAATATGTTTGTAGATAATTTTGAAATCACTAGAACCATTGATAATGCTTGCTTTAATAAATAGAGAATTTTTTAAAACTAAAGTTTGACTGCGAGCAAGTAGTGCAAATTTGGGCCAGGAAATCAATGAAAGTGCCAGTATGGCATTGAAAATACTACCGCCTAAAATGCCAACTAAAGCGATAGCAAAGATAATTCCCGGAAAAGCAAGAAAAATATCTGTGATTCGCATTAAAAGATTGTCTAAGTTTTTGCCAAAATAACCACAGATAACACCGATTAAAGAACCGAAAACACTTGATATAATGACGAGAATAATGAAGAAAAAATAGTTGTTTGAGCACCGATTAAGATGCGAGAAAAAATATCGCGACCATATTTATCTGTACCGAGTAAGTGTATGGCATTAGGTGCTTGTAGTGTATTGGCTAAATTTTGTTCATAAGGATCAAATGGTACGATATATGGTGCTAGGATAGTGATGAATAGTAAAATGCAAATAGCACAAGTTAATAAATAAAATTTAAAATTAGTATTCATATTAAGCTTTCCATTGTTGTTTTATTCTAGGATCTAAATAATGATATAAGATATCTGCAATCAGATTGATAAACATATAGATAAGAGAGAGATAAAATACATATGCTAAATGATGGGATAATCGCGAAGATTGATAGCATCAATAGCCAATTTGCCGACACCGTCCCAGCGGAAAATAGTTTCAATGATGGCACTACCACCTAAAAGTGAACCAATAGATAGACAGATAAGCGTTAAAAGTGGAAGTGTAATCATTTTTAAAATACTGTGAATTAAAATTGTAGATAATTTCAAACCACGAGCTTTAGCACAGCGTACATAATCTTGATGAAGTTGCTCAATGACTACAATGCGAATTTGGCGGATATATTTTGCACTCATAGGCAGGGCAAGTGCTATGGAAGGCAAAATAAGACCGATAAAATTATTATCAATTAAAACAGGAATTAATTTTAATTGTACGGAGAAAATATAAATTAAAATTAGAGCCACTACAAATCCAGGTAAGGAATTGCCGATAAAGCTAAATAGGCGAATTATATAATCAATTATTTTATTTTGTTTAATCGCTGATAAAATACCAAGTGGCAAAGATATCAATAGAGTCAATAAGATAGAGCTAAGTGTTAAATATAAGGTCTGAGGTAATTTATCAAAAAACAGAGAAGAAACATCTTTTCCAGAAAGGTAAGAAGTTCCCATATTGCCAGATAATATGGATAATAGCCAATTTACATATTGAATAAATATCGGCTGGTCTAAACCTAAATCTTGGCGAATTTGTGTTTTAGTGGCTTCTGAATAAACGACTCCACGATTTAGTTCCATGATATCAACAATATCATTAGTTGAATGTAATAAAATAAAAGTGAATAAAGTAATACCTAATAAAATGGGTATTAAATAAAGTAAACGATGTAGTATATATTTTTTCATGATTTTCCTATATAAATAATAATAGAGTAATAATAAATAATTAATTTATTTTTGTTGCGTTAGATTAAAAATTACAGGAGCAGGATTGTAGAATTTATCTTGATGTTTGTAAATACGTTGACCGATATTTGTATCAGCAAACACATCTTTGAATTGAAGTTGTTTTAAAATGCGTAATCCCAATCAGGACGTATTTTTGAAGATATTTCTAAGCTATTTTTGATTAAATCACATTCGTGCATAAGTGTTGGTTTTACTTGGCGGTGAGCATGATTTAAAGGTAGATTTTCTATTTTAGTTTGATAAAATTGCTCATTGCCATAATCAGCATCAAAATTTAATAAAATTCCCTGTGGTTTTAATACGCGATACCATTCACTATAAGCTTTTTGTGGATTGGGCAAAGTCCATGTGAGATTTCTAGAGATGACGACATCAAAAGTATTATCTGCAAAATAAAGATTTTCAGCGTCCATCACTTGAAAATTAATTTTATAATCATGCTGTTGAAGTTTAGTTAAAGATTGTTTAGCTTGCTCAATCATAGAAGCTGTTAAATCAATGCCTTCTACTTCGTGATGATATTGGGCAAGTAGATTGGCAAAAAAGCCAGTACCTGTGCCGACATCGAGGATTTTGCAAGGTTTTTGTGGTAAATATTTAGTGATTTCAGTGAGCCATAATTCAGACATATAACTATGCAATTCTTCTTGTCGTAATTGAGCAAAATTTTCACTGCGTTTTGTCCAATAATTAATAATTCTATCTTTGATTTTTGTTTCCATAAAAATTCCCCATTTAATATTGATTTAGATTACTTGATTGCTTTAATTAAAAACATTGGCGTAGAAGCATAATTTAATTTTTCTTCATCACTCCATACTTGTTGCCAGATATCTGGAATAATATTTGTCGTAGTAAAACCGATTTTGGTTAAAATTTCTCTATCCCAATCAGGTCGAATTATACTGCTCAAAGGAACTTGTCTGGCGATATTTTCCATGGCATCAATATCAGTGCAAGTATAGTGGTCTTCCATATGAGCTTTAGCAACTATTTTTCTATCTTCTTCGTAAGCTTGTCGTTTTTGCTCATCAAATAAATGGTTGTACCAATTAGCATCAAAATTTAATAAAACGCCATCTTTTTTCAAGACGCGATGCCATTCACTATAAGCTTGTTGCGGATTTTCTAAATTCCATGTCAGATTGCGTGTAACGATGACGTCAAATTTTTCATCAGGAAAGTTTAATTTTTGAGCGTCCATCTGTTGAAAATCGATTTGTCCACTGAGTTTACCTGCATTTTGTTTAGCTTCTAAAAGCATTTGTTCAGTATAATCAATGGCTGTGATATCAAAACCTAATTGAGCTAAAATAATAGCAAAAAAGCCTGGGCCAGAGCCAATATCTAAGATTTTTATATTTTTATTGGCTTTAAAGGGAATATATTGCAATAAAGTTTGTTGCCATTTATATTTTTGTTCATTATGTAATTCGCCTTGATTGACTTGAGAATATCCTTCGGCGCGATTTGTCCAATAAGTTTGTATTTCTTGTAATAATTTTGTCATAATTATCCTCACCATTGTATGATTATGTAAATTAGTATAAAACGATAAATATTCAGCCACAAGCTCTACTAGGGGATATAAATAAGCGAAAAATGAAAAAAGCTATAAAGAAGATTATTCCTTGAAAATACAATGATAGGAAAGATTTTCTTTATAGCTTAGATTTATTTTTTTAGATGTAATATGGGGAAGGGGCGGTTATCACTATCTACAGGTGAACGTTTAAAAATAGTAAAACCTTGTCGTAGATAAAATTTTAGAGCTTTAGGATTTTGTTCATTTACATCAACATATTTAATTTGATAATCTTGTATGGCTGTGGAAATCATTTTATAGCCGATACCTTGTTGAAAATAATCAGGACTTAAAAATAACATCTCTAATTTATCGTCAGCAATTCCAGCAAAACCGATAGGCGCATCATCATCTGTAAATGATACGAGTAAAATCGGAATTTGTTTTAATCCTATGACTACTTGAGGCAAAATATCTTTTATATCTTGAGGAAGAAAGAAATAAATGTGTAGCTTCAACTGAATTTTTGCCAAATAATTGTCAATTTATCTATGAGTGTTTCATTTCGCAAAGAATAATCTATTTCTTTTAGATACATAATGAAACTCCTTTCGCTAAGGTAATAAATATATTTTAATTTATTATAGATTATATTTGAAGGCTTTAATAAGAATTGATATAATAGAGCATAATATTTTATTTGTAGTTTTAAAGAAAAGGACGAAGAAAATGAGAGAATTTACAAAAATAAAAATTACACCAAAAGGAGAACGTTCTGTAAAACATGGTCATCCATGGGTTTTTGGCGATGAAGTAATCGACATTGATGGCACTTATGAAAATGGCGATTTAGTTGATGTACTTACAAATAAAGGCAAATACCTAGGTACAGGTTTTATCAATGATAATTCTAAAATTCGCATAAGAATTATTTCCACAAATGCTAATGATAAATTTGATGAAGCATTTTGGGAACGTCGCGTGCGTTATGCTATTGATTATCGCCGTCAAGTAATGGGTGAAGACTTCAACTGCTGTCGTTTGATTTTTGGTGAAGCAGATAGTTTCCCTGGACTTACAATTGACCGTTTTGAAGATGTATTAGTAGCACAAGTTTTATCTTTAGGTATCGAAGTTCGTAAAGATGTTATTTTTAGTAAAGTAATTGAAATCATGCGTGAATATGGCGAAGAAATAAATTGCTTCTACGAACGCAATGATGTTAAAATCCGCAAACTTGAAGGCATGGAAGAATACAAAGGATTTTATAAACATCCATTATTAGATGAAAGTAAAGAACATACAACTTTAGTCATCACTGAAAATAATATTAAATATAATGTTGATGTAGAAAACGGACAAAAAACAGGCTTTTTCTTAGACCAAAAATACAATCGTAGAGCCGTAGCTCATTTGGCAAAAGGCAGAAAAGTATTAGATTGCTTCACTCATACAGGAGCATTTGCTTTAAATGCTGCTAGTGGCGGTGCATTATCTGTAACAGCTGTAGATATTTCTCAAGAAGCAGTAGATATGACTACTAAAAATATTGAAATGAATGGGCTTGATAATGCAAAAGCGATTAAAGCTGATGTATTTAATTTATTAACAAAACTTATCGATGAAAAAAATAAAGATTATGATTTCATTATCTTAGATCCACCAGCATTTACAAAATCTCATGCGACTGTAACAAATGCTTATCGTGGATATAAAGATATCAATTTACGTGCAATGAAATTGTTGCCACGTGGCGGATATTTAGCAACTTGTTCTTGCTCTCATTTCATGAAAGAAGATTTATTCTTAAAAATGTTAAATGAAGCAGCAAGTGATGCCAAAGTAACACTTCGTCAGATAGAAGCACGTCAGCAATCTCCTGACCATCCAATTGTATTTGGTATACCAGAAACTTATTATCTTAAATTCTATTTATTCCAGATCGTATAATAAAAAAAGACTATTACTTGATATAGAGATATATTGAGTAATAGTCCTTTTATTATATTATTAACATAAAATAATTTTTAATTTATAGGAGGTATAATATGAAAATTTTACTATTTTTAGCAAAAGGTTTTGAAACTATGGAATTTAGTGTTTTTGTAGATATTTTTGGTTGGGCTAGAAATGATTATGGCTATCCAATTGATGTAGAAACAGTGGGTTTTTCTAAAACAGTAAATAGTACGTTTAATATTCCTATTATTGTAGATAAAACTATAGATGAAATAGATATTAATGATTATGATGCTTTAGCAATTCCAGGTGGTTTTGAAGAATTTGGATTTTATGATGAAGCATATAATGAAGAATTTTTATCACTTATAAGAAAGTTTGATGAACAAAATAAAATTATAGCTACAATTTGCGTTGGAGCATTACCTTTGGGAAAAAGTGGTATATTAAAAAATAGAAATGCAACGACATATCATTTAAAAGATGGATATCGTCAAAAGGAATTACAGAAATTTGGTGTAAATGTAATAAATCAACCTATAGTTATAGATGACAATGTAATAACATCATATTGTCCACAAACTGCACCAGAAGTAGCTTTTACGTTATTAGCAAAACTGACTTCTAAAGAAAAAATGAATATTGTAAAAAAAGCAATGGGATATAGTTTATAAATCAATAATGCGAATTTCATTGCCATGAGGTAGTAATAGATTATATAAATCTTCAAATCTTAAAAATACAGTGGCTGTATTTTCCATAGGATGCATACCTATTGTTTGATTTTGTAATTCACTGTCAAATATCATTAAGATATTTTTATCCTTATTATTTAATATGGCAAGTGGTGTAACGCTACCAGGTTTTACTGCCAGCATTTGTTCCATAGCTTCTTGTTTTGCAAAACTAAGACGTTTGCTAGGAATTTTTTCACTTAATTCTTTGAGGTTGATATTTTTATGCACAAATAAAGAAACAAGATAGAAATTTTTCTTTTTGGCATCACATAAAAATAGATTGCGAATGACTTTTTCACGATTAGGAAGATTGGATTTATCGCCTTCCTCTACAGAAAATATAGGTTCATGTTCATATTTAGTAAAAGGTATTTGTTTATCAGTAAGATATTGTAAGATTTCAGTCTTATTCAAAATAAAATCTCCTTTAATTAAATTTAGATATAAAAAAGCTGTAATAATTGAGTAGTTTCTCAAATTATTACAGTTTTTTTGTCATATCGTGCTAAACTTAAAAGTTTTAGTAGGATATATAGTTTAGAACATAGAAAACATCAAATGTTACAGTTAAATAAATAATTTGAAACAAAGTGTATTCAAATACATAAAATGTTGATATTGTAAATTTATTATAAACGAAAAAAAATTATTATACAAGATTTATTTAATGTGATAAATTTTAAACATAGTGTTGATTTTATTTTTAAGGAGTGATATTATAAAGAAAAGAATTTATGGAGGTTAGATTATGAAGACTAGTAATATAATACAAATGGAATCTTTATTTAATGAAGTATCAAGAAAGGAGTATAAAGAAGACATAGTAGATAGAGCCTTTAAATCTTATAAAGATGAAAATAAAACTGTAGAACGAAGAATAAGAATTCCAGTATATTTAGAATTATAATTATTAAAACAGAAAAAATAAATTGTAGAAATTTAATAGAAAAAGCTGTTAGAGATTATTTAGCACTTAAATATTAAATTTATAAATATTGTGGGCTATTAAATATTGATAAATAGTCCACAATATTTACAAGGTTAGAAAGGAGTATTTTGATGAGAGTATATCAAATACGGATGCAGATCTTTTTGTTAGAAGATATTGCTATTAATAAAATTCAAGAAAAGATAACAGCTTTTATTGATTCGGGTTTTAAAACTGATGAGAAGTGGTTAAATTTTCATGAACAGAATAGTTACAAAAATTATTGCTATGATCAGTTATATCCAATAGAAAAAGATCGGGTTTATAAAAAAGGAAAGATATATACTTTGACTATACGTACTGCAGATTTAGAATTAGCAAAGTATTTTAAATTAGTATGTGTGGATAATCATACTAAAGAAATTAAAGGATTAGTAGCTGAGATTAGAGTGTTGCCAAAGAAATTATTAGAAACAGTGTATACGCTTACGCCTATGATTATAAAAACAGAAAAAGGTTATTGGAAAGAAGCTATAAGTTTTGCAGAATTTGAGCAAAGATTAAAAGTTAATTTAATCAAAAAATGGAATGCTTATCATCAAGAAAAAATTGATGAAGATTTTGACTTATACACTGTGATAGAACTTAAAAATAAAAAGCCAATTGCTATGGAATATAAAAGTATAAAATTATTGGGCGATAAAGTTCAAATACAAGTGGCAGATAATAAGCGTGCTCAGGATTTGTGGTATTTCGCTTTAGGTGTTGGTTTGGGGGAAATGAACGCTCGTGGCTGTGGATTTTTGAATTATCGTTGGTTATAACTTTATTTAAAAGAAAGGAGGAATTTTATGTTTGAAGAATGTTTAGAAGTATTTAAAAGAGAATTAGACTATGATAATAATCTTATCTTGGACGAATATATACCAGCAGATGGTTCTTATATAATTGTAGATGCTGAAGGTAAGATAAAAAATTATCAAGATATAAAACTTGATAAGAAAAAACGAGGAACGAGTGAGGCTGTAGTAAAAGGTAGTTATTTTAAAGAGATATGTTTTTATGATTATCATAGTAAATTGATTTCTATGAATAAGCCAGTGGATAGCAAAAAAGTAATTCATTCTAATAACTATTTATCATTTGCAGTGAAAAAAGAAAGTATTACGTCTAAATTAACAGAAACTATTATTGATAATTATTATGATACTTTAAAAAATCCTTTAGAGAAAAAATATAAGAAATCTAAAGAAGCAAGTAAGATTTATCAAAAATTTGAAGAAGAATATGCTCCTGTAAATATAGAAATATTGGAAAAATGTAGAAGTTGGATAAAACAGCATATTTTTTCTATTGATAAATTAATAAATATCGATTTAAAAAAGAAAGATTATCTTAAAATTTTCTTTGAAATTTTTGAAGCAGATGAAGAAGAAAATAGGAAAAATAAAGAGTTATTTATTCAAGAAGATAATCGATATATTTTCCCTAGCATCTATAATAGTAATGATTATAATGTAGAAGTTAATGGGAAAATACAAGGTATTCCAGATAATAATATGGGAATGAATGCTAAAAAACCATTTTTAGCTATAAAGACAAGAAAAACTCCTGCTGCTTATTTAGTAGATATAAATAAAGCTATTTTGCAAAAACAATTTTTTGAGTATTTAATGAATTTTGCTGCTAATGGTAAAAATAATATTTATATAGATACGAAAAACTATAGAATTAAAGCATATAGTGATCAAGACGAACGCGATGATTTTGATGGAATGGCTTCAGGATATTATTTACGTATTCAAAAGGGCAAAGAATTAGAAATTCAGATTCAAGATAATATAGTGGATTATCAAAATAGATTAAAAACAAATTTTGAATATATGAAGTTTATAAGTATTGATATTAAAGAAGATAAATTACCTGAATTTGCTAAGAAGTATGGCGTTTATGATAAACGAACAAGTATTGGTACATTAATTAATGAAATATTTTTTTCAAAATTTTTGAGAACAAATTATTTTATAGATGCAAATGATATGAGTATAAAAGATAGTGTGTTAAGACAAAATATTATTATGTATCGTAATATAATTTTGATTGGGTTTATAAAGGAATTGATAATAATTTTAGTAAAGCAGAAGAAAAATTTGCTTTAGATTTAATAAAAAATTCAATACGAAATGAAGATAAATATAACTTAAGACCTAAATCACAATTGAATTTGCATTGGTCATTAAAGGATTATTTTCTTAAAATGAAAAAAGAACAAGGAGGAAAAACAATGGCTGATATAGCAACAAAAATTAGAACAAGCGTAAAAGAAAAAATTATGTTTAAAGAGGATTTGATAATGCCTAGTGATGATAAAGAATATTATTATGCAGTAGGGCAATTATTATCATATTTTATTTTTAAAAGCAGAGCTGGTAAGAGAATGCAATCTATGATAAATCCAGTACTTAATGCTAAGCGTGATAACATTATAAAAATGAGATTATTTCAGTTATATAAAAAATATAATTATGATATATCTATCAATAATTATAATATGAAAAAGCTATATGCAATGATTTTAGGATATAGCCTCAAAATAAAGTAAATCAAGAAATGATTTTATTTGGCTATTTAGATGAAAATATATTATTAAAAAGTAATGCAAAAACTGTTAAAAAAGAGAACTAATATAATTTTAGGAGGATATAAAAATGGAAAATAAAACTATGAATAAACGAGTATATGGTATATTGGGTATTTCTTCAATTATGGGAAATTGGAATGCAGATTTTTCAGGTTATCCAAAATCAACAAGTGATGGTAATGTATTTGGCAGTGATAAGGCATTAAAATATCCAATGAAAAAGATGTGGGATAATGAAGAACAAAATGTTTTATATTATTAAATCATTAGCATTTGGAGAAAAAGGAAAAGATGGTTCTATTAGTTTAACACCTAGAACTTTAAAAGAACGTTATGAATTATTATTTGGTGAAGATGATTTAAAAGATGTAAAAAAGGTTTTGACTAATTTAATGACAGCAGTAGATGTAAAAAATTTTGGTGCAACTTTTGCGGAAGCTGGCTGTAATATTGCCATTACTGGTGCAGTACAAATTGGTCAAGGCTTTAATAAATATATTGATACTAATGCAGAAGAACAAGATATTTTATCTCCATTTAAAGATGCAAAAGCAAAAGAGAAAAATGAAGTAAAAGCAAAAGCAAAAGCTAAGGCGAATAATTTATCAGAAGATGATATTGAAGTAAAAGATGCTCAAAATTCTACATTAGGTACAAAAATAACAAGTAATGAAGCACATTATTTTTATCCATTTGTAATTAATCCACTTGCTTATAAAGAATTAGTAGATTTAGGTGTTACAGAAGGTTATACAGAAGAAGATTATCAAAATTTTAAGCGTACAGCATTAGTATCTGCCACAGCATTTGCAACAAATTCTAAAGTGGGCTGCGAAAATGAATTTGCTGTTTTTGTAGAAACGCAAAGTGATACTTATTTACCTAATTTATCTGAATATGTAACTTTTTCAAAGGATGAAGATGAAGAAAATAAAGACATTGAAGATAAAAGACCTTAAAGATATTAAAGATAAAAATATTAATGTTATAGATTTAAAAAAATTTGGCGGATATATTAAATGATATGAGTCAGCAGATTAAATCTGTAGAAATTTATTACAATCCATATACTACAAAATTAGCAAATAAAGATATGAAATTTACTAAATACTTTAATATCATAACCTCTAAAGAGGTGCAATAAATGGAAATTTTAAAATTTAAACTCAGTGGAAAGAGTGCTTTTTTTAAAAAGCCTGAAGTGAATACGTATTGTTATTTTACGTATGGCAATATTCATAGAGTGGCTTTATTAGGCATTTTAGGAGCTATCTTAGGATATAAAGGTTATAGCCAAATGCAAGATATTTTGTCTAATAAAAAGAAAAAAGGGAAATTAGAGTCATCGTATCCTGAATTCTATGAGAAACTAAAAGATTTGAAGATTGCTATTTTGCCTTTGAATAATAAAGGTATTATCTCTAAAAAAATACAGATATTTAATAATTCTGTTGGTTATGCTTCTAAAGAACAGGGCGGAAACTTGATAGTAAAAGAACAATGGCTTGAAAATCCTAAGTGGGAAATTTGCATTTTGTTAGATTGTGAGGAAGCTAAAAAAATCAAAGAGGCTATACAAAATCATAAATGTGAATTTTATCCATATTTAGGAACAAATGATCATTTTGCAGATATTGAGTATTTAGGTGTAAGAAGAAGCAAAAACTATAGAAAGATGAAATGTTATAGAATAGATAGTTTTGTCTTTAATAGTGATGTAGATATATTAAATTTAGAAGAAGAGGAGTTAAATGACTGGAAATCTCAAGGAAAGCCTACATCTAAGGGGAATTTTAAATATGAAGAAGCTTTGCCATATAAAATAAGTAAGATAACAAATAATTATGAACTTGAAAGATTTATTTATACTGGAAATTTAGTAGAGTTGGAGGAAGATAGAAGGGTATATTA
>ENA-OQEB01000573-OQEB01000573.1-human-gut-metagenome-genome-assembly--contig:-NODE-573-length-15084-cov-2.529585_pt1 | contig 15084 bp, 18 predicted proteins | sample MGYA00242787_ERZ504619 | MGnify/ENA primary metagenome ERZ504619 (study PRJEB26092, sample SAMD00036317) | human gut metagenome | host: Homo sapiens | study: EMG produced TPA metagenomics assembly of... | reverse complement strand
GTCTTTTTCATTTTTTAACCTCCTAAACAATAAATATTTTTACACATAATAGCTAAAAATTTAATAAAACATTTTAACTATATGTGTATTTATCCTTATAATACTGCTAAATAATTATTTTGTCAATGAAATTGTATTCTGTACAGAATACATATTATCATTGATTTGGCATATAACAGTACAATAAGCTGAAAATATTTCCCCACCACCCTTTTATCATATTTTTCATTTACGATACTATGTATCTATTTAACTTTACTGCATTTTGCGGTAAAAGTCAATACCGCATTTTGCAGTATGATAAAATTCTATCGGTGATTATCTATGTATATACGCATACGGAACTTGCGTGAGGACAGCGACTGCACGCAAGCGCAAATGGCAAAAATCTTGAATTGTTCGCAGCAGGTTTACAGCAATTATGAGCTTGGGCAACGGGATATTCCGACCGATATACTTATAAAGCTTTCCGAGTATTATAATGTATCAACCGACTACCTGCTCGGACTTACAGATAAAAAAGAGAGAAATATTTAACCCACCGTAGTCCTAAAACAACGGTGGGTTTTGTTATAGCTTATTCGTTTGTTCTTTTATTCTTTCAAAAGGTCCTTGTAGAGTTTAATATACTCATTTGCCGACTTGCCCCATGAATAATCACATTCCATACCACGCTTAACAAGTATCTTCCAGCCTTTTTGTTCTGATAGCCGTCAATCGCTCTGTGTATAGTGTGGAGCATATCGTGTGCGTTGTAATTTGAGAATACAAAGCCGTTTCCCTCTCCGTCGCCCGAGTCCTGAATACTGTCTCGAAGTCCGCCTGTTTCACGAACAATCGGAACAGAGCCGTAACGGAGCGCAATCATCTGCGAAAGTCCGCAAGGTTCAGACTGCGACGGCATAAGGAACATATCAGAGCCTGCATATACCTTCTTTGAAAGCGGAGGATTAAAGCCGAGATTGATTGCAACCTGATCGGGATGACGGCGAGCTATATCCTTAAAGAATTCCTCGTACTGCCATTCGCCCGAGCCGAGAACCACAACCTGTACGTCGGTTGTGATGATAAGCTCCTCAAGAACAGCCTTTACAAGGTCAAGTCCCTTATGTGAAACAAGCCTTGTTACCATTCCGATAAGCGGTGTATCTGCCTTTTGGGGAAGTCCCATAAGCTCCTGCAACGCCTTTTTGTTTTTCGCCTTACCCGATGTAAAATCGGACGTCGAATAGGTCTTGAATATATCCTTATCCGTTTCGGGATTGTAAAGGTCAACATCAATACCGTTAAGTATTCCCGACAATTTCCAGCTTCTCTCATTGAGTATCGGGTCAAGTCCGTGCGAGTACCACGGGTCAAGAATTTCGTTTGCATATGACGGGCTTACGGTGGTAATTCTGTTCGCCGACTCAATAGCGCCCTTCATAAAGTTTACATCATTGTCATACTCGACAACCGAGGTGTACTCCGCAGGAATACCGAGCACCTCGGGGATAAGCTCCTTGCCGTATGTTCCCTGATACTGAATATTATGAATTGTAAATACGGTTTTAATGTTTTCATAGCCCGGTGCCTGTGCGTACATTGTGCTGTAATAAACGGGCACAAGTGCCGACTGCCAATCGTTGCAATGAATTATATCAGGCTTGAAATCAACGTGCGGAAGCATTTCAAGAACTGCTCTTGAGAAGAAAGCAAATCTCTCGGCGTCGTCATAATAGCCGTAAATTCCGTCTCTCTTGAAGTAATACTGATTGTCGATAAGATAATAGATTACTCCGTTATATTTTGCCTCAAACACACCGCAATACTGCCTTCTCCACGCAACGGGAACGGTAAAGCTTGTGATAAAGGTCATTGTGTCCTTTAACTCCTGCTTTATGGTGTCGTACATAGGCATTACAACCCTGCAACCCACCATTCTTTTTCTCAAAGCCTGCGGAAGACTGCCCGCAACATCGCCGAGTCCGCCCGAAGCCATAAAAGGCAACGCTTCACTCGCTACATATAAAACCTTCATATTCATTCCTCCACTGCATATTTTCGTACTTTGAAAGTTAATTGCAACAATTTGTTAAATTACAATTCCCTTTCCGATATAGAACGGATAATTTTCCGCACCCGACAAATTCTTGTTCGGTGTGATTACCGCAATTTTATCCATTATAACATAATCAAGCGACGAGCCGGAAGCTACAAAGCTCTCCTGCATAACAATTGAATTTCTGACAACTGCGCCCTTTTCAATTCTTACGCCCCTGAAAATTATTGAATTTTCAACCTCGCCGTCGATAATACAACCGTTTGCGACAAGTGAGTTCTTAACATTTGAGCCGATACCGTAGGTTGACGCATATCGTCTCTCGTCTTTGTATATACGGGTCTTTCGCTGTTGAAAAAGCTCATTACAATTATTTATATCAAGCAATTCCATACTTGCCTTGAAATAAGTGCTCAAGGAGTCAATCGTAGCCGAATAGCCTTTGCCTCAAAGCCGTAAATGTTGAGCTTTCCGACATTGCGCTGAATTAAATCGGTCTCAAAATCTGTATATCTCTTGCTTATAGCCTCATTCATAAACCTTTCAAGCAAGGACTTCTTCATAAACATAACGCTCAGGGAATAATTGCCCGTCTTTTTGGTAACGGGAGTAACGTCAATCTGCTTTGCCCTGCCGTCCTCGTCGAGGTCAAGCACCAAAACATCGGAAAGCGACGGGATTTGACCATGCTTATATACAACTGTAATATCGGAATTTTTCTCTGTGTGATACTCTGTCAACGCTTCAATATCAATGTTTGAAATTGTATTGCAGTCCGAGAGCAAAACATATTCCTCGTTTGCCCTGTTGATAAAGCCCATAATACCCTTTAAGGACGCTATTTTATCGTCGTTTCCGCCCTGCTCGGCAGTCGAATACGGCGGAAGAATTATAAGTCCCTTTGTCTTTCTTGAAAGATCCCACGGCTTACCTGTTCCGATATGATCCATAAGCGAATGATAATTTGCCTTTGTGATAACGCCGACATCCTCAATGCCTGCGTTGACCATATTTGAAAGAGTGAAATCTATAAGACGGTATCTGCCTGCAAACGGAACAGAGCCCATTGTACGCAAGCCCGTAAGCTCGGGAAGGCACTCGTCATATGAATTTGAAAAACGATACCTACTATATTCTTTCCTGTCATATCACTCAGCCTCCTTTACTCTGTCCGAATCAATCATTTCCTTTGGATTAACCTTTGCGCCGTCGCCGACATTGACATTTGCACCGACTACGGCAATGCCCCACTCGGCTCTGTTTTCGCTGTCCTCGGGACGTGAGCCGACAGTTGCTTTTTCGCCTATAACGGAATTTTCGGCAACGATTGAATACTCAACATCCGCACCTGCTTTAATTGTAGCACCTGGCATAATTATCGAATAACGAACCTTTGCTCCCTCTTCAACCGTAACATTGTCAAAGAGAATTGAATAGTCAACGTGACCGAACACCTTTGAGCCCTCGGCTACCATTGAATTCTGAATATCGGCACACGGTGCGATATACTGCGGAGGCGCAACGGGAGTTTTTGAGTAAATCTTCCAGCTTGTGTCCGACAAATCAAGGTCAACCTTAGGATTGAGAAGGTCAAGGTTAGCCTCCCAAAGCGAGTCTATCGTTCCGACGTCCTTCCAATAGCCGTCAAAGAGATAAGCAAACATTCTCTCCCCTGCCTTGTGCATTGCAGGAATTACATCATGTCCGAAATCGTTGGAGGATTCGGGATTGTTCTCATCGTCGATAAGGTATTGACGAAGCTTTGACCAAGTGAATATGTAAACGCCCATAGACGCCTTATTGCTTGTGGGATTTTTCGGTTTTTCCTGAAATTCGGCGATCGAATTATCGTCATTGAGCACCATAAGACCGAAACGGCTTGCATCCTCCCACGGAACCTCAAGCATTGCAATCGTGCACGCCGCATTGTTCTTTTTATGGTATTCAAGCATCTTGTTATAATCCATTTTATATATATGGTCGCCCGAAAGCACGGCAACATATTCGGGATTATAACGGTCGATAAAGTTTATGTTTTGATAAATTGCGTTTGCGGTGCCCTTGTACCACTCCATGCCCTTAATCTGCTGATACGGAGAGAGCATATGCACTCCGCCGTGCGCACGGTCAAGGTCCCACGCTGTCCGTTGCCTATATAATCGTTAAGCTCAAGCGGCTGATACTGCGTGAGCACGCCGACAGTCGTTATACCTGAGTTTACGCAGTTTGAAAGCGGGAAGTCGATAATTCTGTACTTACCGCCGTAGGGAACTGCGGGTTTGGCGATATTCTTGGTCAGTACGCCGAGTCTTGAGCCTGTCCGCCTGCAAGAAGCATCGCAATACATTCCATTTTGCGTGCCATAAAAATTCCTCCTTGGATTTTAGAAAAGATATTCGGTAGTTATATATTTTATCTTGTCTTTTTCAAATAAATTGTCGTCATAGGAGGTAAATCAAGAGAAATACTTTGCTCGAAGCCATGCATATTGATACCTTCCGTATGAATAACATCCTTGTCGCCCTTCCCCGTACCTCCGTAGCACTCGTCGTCGGAGTTGAATACGATTTTATATTTGCCCTTGTGGGGAATACCTATTCTGTATTCCTGCCTTTCGACATTCGTAAAGTTGCAGACAACGATTATTTCCTTGCCCTTTTCGTCTATTCTTCTGAAAGCGATAACCGAGTTGTCGCTGTCGTCCGATGAAATCCACGAAAAGCCTTCCCAAGAATAATCTATCTGCCACATAGGAGAGTTTTTCTTGTAAAACTCATTTACCGCCTTGAAATATGATTGAAGCTGACAATGCTTATCAAAGCCGAGCAACAGCCAATCAAGACCCTTTTCATAATTCCATTCGATAAACTGACCGAATTCAGAGCCCATAAACATAAGCTTTTTACCCGGATGAGCCATCATATATCCTACAAACGCCCTGACCCCTGCAAATTTTTCATCATAGCTGCCGGGCATTTTGTTTATAAGGGAGCATTTACCGTGAACAACCTCGTCGTGCGAAATCGGAAGAACGAAATTCTCCGAAAAAGCATAGAACATTGAAAAAGTAATGCAATCGTGATTGTACTTTCGGTGTATGCCGTCAAGACTGAAGTAACGCAAAATGTCGTTCATCCAACCCATATTCCATTTGAAGTTAAAGCCGAGTCCGCCCATATAAACAGGCTTCGAAACCATCGGCCAAGAGGTGCTTTCCTCGGCTATCATCATTACATTCGGGAATTCCGCAAAAATATGCTCGTTGAGCGTCTGCAAAAATTCAACCGCTTCGAGATTTTCACGTCCGCCGTTTTTATTTGCAACCCATTCGCCGTCCTTGCGGTCATAGTCAAGGTAGAGCATTGAAGCCACTGCGTCAATTCTTATGCCGTCAAGATGAAATTCCTTGAGCCAAAATGTTGCGCTCGACATAAGGAATGAGCGAACTTCATTTCTGCCGAAGTCAAACACTCTTGTTCCCCAGCCGTAATGCTCGCCTTTTCTCGGGTCTGAGTATTCATAAAGCGGAGAGCCGTCAAATTCATAAAGTCCGTGCTCGTCCTTTGGAAAATGTGCCGGCACCCAGTCAAGAATAACGCCGATACCCGCTTCATGACATTTGTCAACAAGATACATCAAATCCTCGGGTGTGCCGTAGCGTGAGGTTGCGGAAAAATAGCCCGTTACCTGATAGCCCCAGCTTCCGTCATACGGATATTCCGTAAGCGGCATAAACTCAATGTGGGTATATCCCATCTTTTTAACATACGGGATAAGCTCGTTCGCCAAATCCCTGTACGAATAGAAATTGCCGTCATCGTGCTGCTTCCAAGAGCCTGCGTGCACCTCGTATATGTTTATCGGAGAGGAATAAATGTTTGAGGAATTGCGTTTTTCAACCCACTTATCGTCCTTCCACTCATGGCAACCCTCAATTTCATAGAACTTTGAGGCAGTACCCGGTCTTGTCTCGGAATGAAAAGCATACGGGTCGCATTTAAGAACGACATTTCCCGACCTTGCGGTTATGGCAAATTTGTATGAGTCAAACTGCTTTATGCCGTCAACAACACATTCCCAAACGCCGCCCGATTTCGGAAGCGCAGTCATAGGTGTTGCCTTTACGTCCCAATCGTTAAAATCGCCTACTAAGCTGACAGCCTCGGCATCGGTGCCCACACTCTGAAAACAACAGAATTTTTCGTTTTCCTGTGTGCGCCGAAATATTCATAAGCGTGAGAGTTACTTCCCTCGTGAAAAAGGTAAAGCGGCACTGCACGCTCTTTCTCTTCTTTTTTAACATAGGTTTTTGACATAAACACTACCTCTATATTCATTATCTTAATTATTTTATCAAAATCAGAAAAAAATTTCAAGTAAAGTTTGACCAATTTATTCAATAAACGAACGAACTTTGCGAGTGGTTTTTGTGCAAATCTGCCAAAAAGCACGTTCTTCGACAAAAATCTCCCGTGCTCAACAACACAGGAGATTTTTGTTAATATTACTCTATCGTGCTTTCGGTTACATTTCCTCGAAGAACAAGGGCGTCATAGGTTCTGTCATACTCAACGCCGCCGTGCTCAATTTTTACAATTCGGTTTTGCTTATCCGCACTCAGTAATTTCGAGCAAAGGATATTGAACAGGTTATACATTTCCTTCGGCTGTGACGTCTTTTTGAAAAAAATCCCTATGCTCACACAGCCTGTATGCTGACGTGTTCCGGGAATAACAGTCCCTCCGCCTGCTGCGTCAGCCGTCAATAATTCACCGTAGACAAACGACTTAATTCCGATGCATATGCACGGTGTTACGTCAAATTTCGGGATATTCCCCCTGAGCGTATGTGCCTCAACAACATTTACGGGAAAATGACTGACCTCGCTCGTCGCAGCTGCCGCCGCCTTGACCTCATCGATTATATTGTTAGCATTCAAATTTCAGCGCCCACCTTTTCCTTGATTACAGCCCATATATACCAAACGCTTTCGCCGTTGTATATCTTCTCGCTCTTTTGCACCTCATAGCTTTTACCGTCCGCCGTATGGAGCGTCACGGAAGCGCCCATTTTTCGCAAATCCTTGTTGCCGGGTCCTATGTAAAGATAATAGTTTTCCTCGGCAAGACCTATTTCGGTATTTGTGCCTGCAACATACATCTTGTTTTTGTATCTCAACGGCTGCACAAGAGCGTTGAACATTTCCGAATTGAGCTTTTCGCTTGTGATATACACGGATCTTCCGTACCTTTTAAGCAAGCCCTCCAAGCTGTCCGATTTTCTCATACTTACACCTGCCTAAACACAAAATCCATATCCTCGAGCAACGGTGCGGCGGCGATAATCGACTCATCACGCAATACAGAAGCCTTTTCAAGTGCGAGAGCAGGACTTTGAGAAATCGTAACATCTCCCGCTTTAAAGGATGCGGGTGTGTCGTCCTGCGCCGCATTGCGTAAAAGAAGCCTGTAATAACTCAGGTACACCGCCGCATTGATAACTCTCGGGTCATTTGAGCTTTCCGCCTTTTTAAGTCTGTCGGTAAGCTGAGCGCAAGCCACCGAAACAGTCGGCATAATATCGAATGTATCATCCTCAGATAGCTTCATAATTTTTCTTACCGCTTTTGCACCTTGACAACATCAATCATTTTGTGCCTCCGATCAGACGGTCAAAACCTTTGACGCATCTGTAAAGATTTTTGCAAAGCCCGAAATCTCGGTAATTGCCGCACGTTCAAGCTGACGGTCAATGAGTTTATCGTACTCGGTTGTAATACCGCCTGCCTGTACCATTTCAAGCGCATAGTTCTTATCAAGACCGATAATCTTGCCCAAAGCTACGGCAGAGCTTTTAAGAAGCTTTGCGCCGAGAGGTGTAACAACCTTGCCCGTGCCGTGGAAATTAAGACCTGCGACAGCGTCCTTCATCTCGGGAAGAACAAGGATTTTAGCCGCAACATCAGGAGAAACAATCATTGTATTAAGTGAGTACGGATCAAAACCGTTCCAGAAATTAACAAGGTCCTGATATGTAATCTCGCCTACCTTTGCAACAGCCGTTGCTTTTGCGGGGTTGCTGTTACCGTCGCCGTCTGTGATTACGGTAACTGCGTCATTGAGCTGAGTTGTAGCGATATATGCGCCTATCTGTTTGAGCATAACCGTAAACAAATCAAGTCTTTGGAAGCGCAGAGCCTCATAGGAAGCGACGAGCACTCTGCCTCTCTTTTTGAGCTTTACGAGATTTGACTGCACATTCACGCTTGTTTCGGGAATGACAGCACCCTCCGCAACATCCTTGAGCTCCTTTTCAGCCTTTGTCGGAACAGAAGCGATAGTTCTGTAATCCATACCGTTAATCTGTGTCTTTGCGGCAACGATAAGCGGAAGAATATCAGCCTCCTCCTTACCCTTTTTAACGGCTCTTGCCACGTATTCGGGGAAAAGCGCCGCAGAATCGGTGGTTTTGAAGAATTTTTCGATTGTGTCGCTGCCTGCGCCGCTTACTTTGATGTCAAAACGCTTAAGCTGTCTTTCAAATGCGTCAAGACCGTCAAGAGAGGTTCCCTTGTAATTCTCGGAGGGGTCAACGCTTTCAAGCTCTGCTGTAAAGCCCTTACCTGTTGAATAAAGTCCCTTATCAAGTTTAATGTTTTCATAAATTGCCATAAATATACTTCCTTTCTTTTAATTAAAATCTGAACTGTGAGTTTTCATTCGGATTTTTCTCCGATTTTTCCTTTGCAAGCTGAGGCACAACAAAGCACTTCTTTTTTTCCTTGAGTGCTGCGTTGAGCTTTCTCAAATCCTCGGTTGAAATTGCTTCGCAGATGCTTTTTGCAATGTCATTTGAGAGCGTTTCTACTGTAAAGGCGAAGCACTTTACAGTATCGTTCTCAAGACTTTCCCTATATATTTCCGCATCCTTTGCCTTTTCCGTCAAACCGTTGATATAGCTTGCTATTTCACGTGCCTCTTCGGCTGAAACGGTGATTTCTCCCTGTGCCGATTTATAGCTTTAAGCACATCATTCATCTGTCTTTTCTCTCCTAAATCAAATTTTTTTAGTAACGCCCGCATTTCTCTGTGCAGGTACTGCCACGAACGACCATTCATACGCATCTGTGGGTGAAACAAGTTCATAATAACAGAGCTGTCCGTTGTATTTTCTGCCTTTTGTTGAGTACACACTCCGAGTCTTACGTCCTTAGAGCAAACCGAGCACACGCTTTTTTCAACCGAGCAGCCGATACTCACTTCTTTTTTAATTCCCGTCTGTATTTCCTCGATAAGCGTTTCATACTTTTTGATTTTAGGAATGTAGCAATAAGCCTTCAAATAAACGTACTGCTCACCGAGAGAATTGAGCTTTGCTTCATCTCTTATAACCTCTGTTTTGAAGGTTCTTGCCGACTGATCCTCGCTGTTCATACTGTGATTTTTAATCGCAGTTTTTCCGACAAACAGCTCTGCAAGCTTTTCAATCGATTCAACCGTAAAGCGTTCAAAATCTCTGTCAATCTCGTTGTCGCAGAGTATCACGGAAAAGACAAACACATCATCTTTAGTAAGCTTTTTCTGTGAAAAGCTGTTGATAAGAGCCAAGTCCTCCTCGGTTATTTCAGGTAATTCCTTTTCGAAAGCCGAATCGTAATTCTTATTCATCCGTACCTCCTTTCCCGTCTGTAAGACGACTGTATATTTCATCTGCCTGTGCGTTGAGATACCTTGCGTTAGCGTCCTCCAACGTATCCATAAGCGTAATATCGTCCCAAATTACCTCAATATCATTGGTATATCCGTAAGCCCTCAAATGAGCCTTGCAGATTTTTTCGATAACCGGCGTTAAAACACGGCGATAATGCTCAAGCTCCGTTGTCAGCGTGTCCGCCTGCTGTTCTGCCATTCTCTCCGTTGTTGACCAAGAAAGACCGAGCATAAACGGCGGTATTCCCATTTTAGCGATTATCTGTTCAAGCAGCTGCCGTACAGGCACCTCGCTGTCGAGCACCTGATTATCCGCACCGATTACCTTGACATCTACATCGCCTACTGCGATAAAGTCACGCACCTCCGAGCTTTTCATGGCAGAGCCCCATTCCTCGGCTATCTGCATTGCTCTGTCCTTTGCATAAGCACCCGACATTGCGTCGTCCTTTGGCTTGTAGGTAACGGCAAATCTGACATTGCCTACCCTATCCCAATTTTCGCCTATCGCATTGTAGATTTTCAAAAGCACCGAGCTTACAAACGGCAAGCCTCTCAATATCGACGTGCCCGTAAGCGAGCCTGCTTCGGCATTGAGAGTTGAAAATATGACCCTGTCCTGAAACTCCAAAGGCTGTGAGCCTAAATCCTCGCTGTAACAGACATCAACCTTTCTGAAATCCGTTTTGTTGCGCTTTAGCACTACGCTGTCCTGCGGTGCATTGTAGAGATAGACGACCCTGCCTTCGTCATCAATGACCATTTCCGCAACCGAAGTGCCGTAAGTCAAAAGCCTGTCGAAGTAAACGTCGATAAAACTCTGCAACGAGCATTGCCCTGAATCCACAGGCACATTCTTTATAAAATCCGCTACAATCCTGTCAAAGCGTTCGTCGGTTGTCTGCACCTTGAAGCCTCCGATAAGCCTCAAAATTTTATAAATTGCGGCGTCGATAATCGGTACGGATTCACGCAGACTGTGAAAAAGCGCATTGCTTATCGGGTCAAACGCCGAATAGCTGTCCAAAAGCGAAAATCGGTTTGAGTTTCTGCTTGTACCTCCTGCAAGCACAGGCACAGAGCCTTGTGCCGCTTTCTTTTTCTGTTTGAATATTGCCAAATTAAAACCTCCTTTCCCTTGCAAGGCTGACCGCAAAGAAATCGTTTGAACCTTCCTTTGTAACGGCAGCCGTAAAATATCTCATATCATCCATTGCGTGATCGTTTTCTTTTCTCGGAGCATCATACTTTGCACCCTCATCCCAACGGTAAAGCGAAAATTCTCTTATAATATCGGGACAAGTCTTGCAAATTCTGATTTTTCCTGTTTTCAGCGCATCAGAGGTCTTGTGAATACCTGCGAGCACATCATTTTCCGCCTTTTTTACGGTAAATTTGCCGTGCCACTTGATACATTCAATAAACGAAGCCGCAGACGGATCTACAACAACAAATTCCAATTTTCTCTTACCGACAAGCGAGACGAGTGAACGGTAATACTCCTCATCGGTCATTTGAAAGCCTTTTTGCCTTGAATCGTGGTAGAATTCGTCTATCCTGTACCAGCTTTCGCCGTGCTTACCCCATAATCCCATTGAAGTCGGATTGACTGTTCCGTAGTCACACGAGACGCAGAACCTATCGAAGCTATCCGGCACTTCGTATATGTACTTTTCGTTGAAAAACGGATACACAAGTCCATCGGCGGCAACCCATTTTCCGAGTACAAATCTTTCATAGAAAGCACCGCTGTACAAGGCTTTATACCTTGTAAGCATTTTCTCGGAAAGTGACGGATTGTCCTCCATAACGAAGTGCAGATAAAAACAGTTCTTTTTGTCACATTTCTTTATCCATTCCTTATAAAACCAATGGGACGGGTTTTCGGGGTTGCAGTTAAACCAAAGCTTCGAGCCGTCAACCGAGCAACGGGCAATCGCCTGCTCACAAAACGAACGGGGCATTAAAGCCACCTCATCGAGCATTACTCCGGCTAAGGTCATACCTTGAATGAGAGCCGCCGAGGACTCGTCCTTACCGCCGAAAAGGTAAAATCTGTTTGTTATGCTTCCAAAGGAAATTTCAATCAGATTTTTTGACACCTTTTCCGCGCACTTAAACCCCAAATCACGAAGCAGAGGCAAAAGCGGAGTAATGACATTACGGCGAAGTGATGTAACAGTCTTTCCGCAAAAGGCAAACGAGCAGTCCGAGAACCCGTAAAATGCCCAAGATACGAAAGATATACACATACACACCGTTTTTCCGCTTCTTACTGCTCCGTCGCAAATAATGGCGTCGCAGGATGAGAAAGGACTGTTTTTGCACCACCACGTCAGGAGAGTCAACTGCTTTGGCGAAAATTTGCTGAATGAATTAAGCTTCATCGCTGTCATCACCGCCGTAAGAAGAATATTCGGGTGTTCCCGACAGGAAATCAACGGATTTTTCGAGTGCTTTATAGAATGGAACTGCCGAGCTGTGCTCTCCGAGGTCTCAAGCTGAGCCAAACACTCAAGAGCCTTTTGGCGATCATAGAATTTAATTTCCATACCGCCGCCCTTTGGAATTTTAATATCGGATACCGAAAACAAATCCATCTCCTCTAAATTCTCACGCTCGCCGTCAAGAAGTCTCACAGCATCACTCACAGAGCCGAAGGCAAGCCTGCGAAAGCCTGCCGCCGCCTCATTTACGGCACTTTCAAGACGGGAAAGTCGGGCAATTTCCTTTGCGACAGCTTCCCTTGAGAGCAATCGTATTCCGTTTAACTGCGGCATTACCTTGTAACCTGCAAGCGCCGCAGCTTCCCTTGCGTTTCGGAGCTTTACATACAATGCGCAAAACTCCTTTTCTTTTTTAGTCAGTTTAGTTGTCATACATTTCTCCTTTCGTTTGTGAAAAAGTCCTTTCATAAGTAGTTGTAACTCGGGGGTAATGTAAACCAAAAACGGTTACATTTTCGCAAAAATCGAAAAAATTTTTTATAATTTAATTTTTAAGTGAAAAACTATTGACAACCAACAAGCAATATATTATAATATCAAAGCCGTAATCAATGACGGCATAAAATGGCGGCATAGCTTAGTTGGCTAGAGCGTTCGGTTCATACCCGAAAGGTCGTAGGTTCAAGTCCCACTGCCGCTACCATAAGGCGGCCCGGTGGTCAAGCGGTTAAGACACCGCCCTTTCACGGCGGTAACACGAGTTCGATTCTCGTCCGGGTCACCAAATATATTTGCCGGTGTGGTGGAATAGGCAGACACAAGGGACTTAAAATCCCTCGGTCATTGCGACCGTACCGGTTCAAGTCCGGTCACCGGCACCAAAAAACAGCCACGAGGGCTGTTTTTTTCGTTTCGGTGATTTTTTAATTGTATAGTTGTTGCTGTTCAAGGGGCTGTGAAGAAATGAAGTTTAAGATTTCATTCTTCGCAGTCCCTTTTATAATTTGGTTGGCAACATAAACTTATGTTGAAACAGTTTCTGTATAGCCTGCGTAGCAAGCATAGTTTGCCAATGGCAGATGTATATGAAAATGACCTACTGAAAAACAGCAGGTCATTTTCGGAGAGAGTATATTTTAAGAAGAAAGATTTATACGATTCTTCGGTGTTAATAAAATTGTATTTGTGTATGTTTGGTGGAGAGAAAGGAAATTTGTATCAAAAAAATTTATGAATAGGATCTGCACAAATCCATGCTGTAAACCATATTGTCCTTTGAAACCATGGTTATGGGGGTTGTGGGGGAAAGCTCGTTAAACTTTACAAGAAAGCTGTTGTCTTTTCCGTCGTGCATACCCGTTACAATGCGTTCAATATTGTTGTCACTTACAAATTCGGCAGTAACCTTTGGTGCGTCATCCGAAAACATTACGGTCATATCTGCACCCGATTCCTTTGCAATAAGGTAAAGATACTCGATTTCATCACTTACTGACGAATAGTCTGACATCGGTTTTAAAACGCTCATAACTCTGAGTTCGCAATCAGAGCTGTCGGCAATTTCTTTGGCAATTCGGATAATTCTGTCACAGTTGTACTGACTTGTGACGCAGGCAAGAACTGCCGACTTCGTGTTTTTCAATTTTTTCACCTCCTTTTTTATTGTGACTATATCATAACAGCCGTTTTTGACGGAAAAATATTCATATTGTGAACTTATTGTGAATTTTTGCTTTTTTAATAAATGTGCGCAAAATTTAAAAAATTCAGTATTTATCGGCATTTTTAGAAAATTATTTTAAAAATAGTATGTGAGTATATGAGAGTATATGCGAGCAAACAAGCGTATTTAAGAGATTGTTCAAAGCTAAATTAAATTTTTTTCAAAAAAGTGTTGACAATGGGCATAAATTGTAATATAATCAATCTCACAGTGAAAAAATACAGGAGGATATTGTTATGTCAACTTTTTTAGCTAAACCAAACGAAGTTGAGCGCAACTGGTATGTAATTGATGCAGCCGGCAAGTCACTCGGTCGTGTAGCAGCTCAGGCAGCTACTCTCCTCAGAGGTAAGAACAAGGCTACTTTTACTCCCAATGTTGACTGTGGTGATCATGTAATCATCATCAACTGCAAGGACGCTGTTCTTACAGGTAACAAGCTCACACAGAAGAAGTGGCAGCGCCACACAGGCTATATCGGCCATCTTAAGGAAACTCGTTACGATACACTTATGGCAACAAAGCTACAAAGGCTATGGAGCTTGCTGTTAAGGGTATGCTTCCTAAAAATACACTCGGCAGAGCAGCTCTTTTAAGATTAAGACTCTTTGAGGGTGCAGAACACAATCATCAGGCTCAGAAGCCTGCAATGATTGAAGACTAATTGAAGGAGGCAAAAGATAATGTACGATAAGACACCTTATTTTTACGGTACAGGCAGAAGAAAAAGTTCTGTTGCTCGTGTAAGACTTTATCAGGGCACAGGCAAAATCACAATCAACGATCGTGACATTGACGATTACTTTGGTCTTGAAACACTCAAGCTCATCGTAAGACAGCCTCTCGCTCTTACAGAAACAGACGAGAAGTTCGACATCGTTTGCAGAGTATCAGGCGGCGGCGTAACAGGCCAGGCCGGTGCTATCCGTCACGGTATTTCAAGAGCTCTTCTTCAGTATGACACAGAGAATCTCCGTGGCAAACTCAAGAAGGCAGGCTTCTTAACTCGTGACCCGAGAATGAAAGAGCGTAAGAAGTACGGTCTCAAAGCAGCTCGTCGTGCACCTCAGTTCAGCAAGAGATAATCTGCTGTTCAGACCGTATCAAAATGGTTCAAAAACCCCGGAAAATCAAGGTTTTCCGGGGTTTTACTATATCTAAACG
>ENA-OQEB01000571-OQEB01000571.1-human-gut-metagenome-genome-assembly--contig:-NODE-571-length-15107-cov-3.769826_pt1 | contig 15107 bp, 23 predicted proteins | sample MGYA00242787_ERZ504619 | MGnify/ENA primary metagenome ERZ504619 (study PRJEB26092, sample SAMD00036317) | human gut metagenome | host: Homo sapiens | study: EMG produced TPA metagenomics assembly of... | reverse complement strand
AGGATGCGCTCTACCAACTGAGCTATAGCAGCAAATGGCGACCCGGATCGGGCTCGAACCGACGACCCCCAGCGTGACAGGCTGGTGCTCTAACCAACTGAGCTACCGGGCCATGATCGCTCAAGTTCGTGCGGCGTTTACCGCCGGAACGTGCCTTATTATACCGGAAGATGGGCGGCTTGTCAAGCGGAAAAAACAAAAAAGCCGCAAAAAAGATGAAAAAGGCAGACTTCCTCAGTCTGTTCACTGCATTCGCAGCCAGCTCCTTCCATGAGGGAGCCTCTTTGCAGGGGCACAAAGGCCCCATCAGAGGGGGCTGGCATCGCGCAGCGATGACTGGGGGAGTATGTCTGCGCAAAAACAAAACCTCCGGAACGGCTGCTCCGGAGGTTTGTGGCAGGGGTAGTAAGTCTCGAACTCACGGCACGCGGTTTTGGAGACCGCTGCTCTACCAACTGAGCTATACCCCTAAATCTATGCTGCATTCGCTGAATGCCTGCTTATTATATAAGATTCGGCGCAAAATGTCAAGCATAAATTTTCAGATCTTGGTGTTGCAGCCGCAGCAGCCGTCCTTGGCGGCGGGCAGGCTCTGGGCCAGCTGCTCCAGAGTGACGCTGTCGATGTACTGGTTGATGACCTCGTCCAGCCCGGCCCAGAACGGCAGGGTGAAGCACTGCTCGGACATGGGGCACTCGTTGGTCTCGCTGCCAAGGCAGGGGATGGGGCCACGCTGCCCTCAATGGCGCGCAGGATCTCACCGGCGGTGTAGTCGGCGGGGGCCTTGGTCAGCCGGTAGCCGCCCTGGCTGCCGCGCTCACTTTTCACAAGCCCCACCCGGGCCAGTGGGGTGACGATCTGTTCCAGATATTTCAGGCTCAGGTTCTGCCGCTCGCTGATCTCCTTCAGGGAGACGGTGGTGCCCGGTGCGTAGCGGGCCAGCTCGGCCATCAGCCGCAGGGCGTAGCGGCTCTTTGTGGAAAATTTCATGGTCTACTCTCCTTGCTTCTCTCCTTAGTATACCACGCGGTACAGGTTTTGCAAAGCGAAAACGCCGGTTTCTCTTGCCGAAACAAAAAACGTCTGTTATCATATAATAGAGAAATTATCGGAACTTGGAGATGAGACAATGGTAGAGAAGATCACTCCGGCCGAAGCCATCCGCCTGCTGGATGCAGGCAAGGCGCAGGCCGTGGATGTCCGGGAGCCGGACGAATTTGCCGTGGGGCATATCCCCGGCGCAAAGCTGCTGCCCCTGGGTGACGTGCTGACCCGCGCGGAGGAGGTCATGCCGGACAAAAACGCCCAGTGCTGATCTACTGCCGCACCGGCCGCCGCAGTGCCGATGCCGCACAGAAGCTGGAGGCGCAGGGCTACACCCGCCTGCGTGATCTCGGCGGCATCCTGAGCTGGCCGTATGAGATCGAGGGCGATTTTGAGGGGCATTTTTAAAGGAAGCTCCCCCAGTCTGCTTCGCAGACAGCCCCCTCTGAGATGGGGCCTGTCCGTGCGGTAAGCCTCCCTCCTAGAGGGAGGTGGCAGCCGCACAGCGAATGACGGAAGGAGTTTTGTGCAAAAGAAAGGATGTGCACTTATGGCGTTCGACCCGAAAAAGTTTGCCGGAGCCCATTGCGGCTGCCGGTATCAGCAGGACTACCGCCCCACGCTGGCCGGGACGGCAAAAAGGAATCCGGTACGCTGGAGGTCATCAAATTCTATTATGATGGTGCCATCCGCTTTGAGCAGCACTGCTACGGCGAGGCGGCGACCTTTGTGTTCGGCGTGTGGGCTTCCGGCATGGATGCGACGGCACCCTGCACTGGCCCTGCCGGATAAGCGCAAGAGCTATTATGATGAGGAGTACCTGCCCAAAAAGCTGGACCGGGTGGACGAAGCGGGCAATCTGTACTTCGATGGCAGCACCTTCCCCTGGAAGCTGGCCGACGATTTTGCCGAAGATCGGCGCTGGGGCTACCCCAAATGGAAGGTGGTTCTGGGAAAGCTGGCCGGAAAAGGCCGCTGATTTTGCAAAGAATCTTACGAAATGATGAAATCAGAGTATTCCTATTGACCTACTAGGGAATGATATGGTATACTGTCAGCGTCAAAGAGTATTGAGACCGGGCCGAAGCCCGGCAATACGGAAAGATATCTGTATTGTGCTTAGAAAGGATTCTTCCTATGGAAATCAGCGAGAAAGTGGTTTATCTCGACAATGCCGCAACAACTGCCTGCGCCCCTGAAGCACTGGCTGTTATGGTCGAGGCCCTGAGTGGAGCCTGCGGCAACCCCAGCAGCCATTACAGCATCGGCTACGAAGCCAAGGAGTTTGTAGACACCGGCCGCGCCCAGGTGGCAAAAGCCATCAACGCGGCTCCGGCGGAGATCTTCTTTACCGGCTGCGGCTCTGAGGCCGACAACTGGGCCGTGAAGGGCACTGCCTTCACCAAGGCCCGCCAGAATAAGAAGCACCTCATCACCAGTGCCTTTGAGCACCACGCCATCATGCACAGCATGGCTGCGCTGGAGCGCATGGGCTTTGAGGTCACTTATATCAAGCCCACCCCGGAAGGTTATATCCGCCCGGAGGATGTGGAGGCGGCCATCCGTCCCGATACCGCGCTGGTCAGCATTATGATGGCCAACAACGAGATCGGCACCATCCAGCCCATCAAGGAAATTGCGGAGATCGCCCACAAGCACGGCGTGTGGATGCACACCGATGCGGTGCAGGCCGTTGGCACCATTCCGGTGGATGTCAAGGAGCTGGGCGTGGATATGCTGTCCATGAGCGCCCACAAGTTCAACGGCCCCAAGGGCATGGGCGCACTGTACTGCCGCAAGGGCATCTGGCCCCAGAACCTGATCGACGGCGGCAGCCAGGAGGCCCGCCACCGCGCCGGCACCGAAAACGTGGCCGGTATCGCCGGTATGGGCAAGGCACTGGAGATGGCCGTCGCCCACCTGGACGAGCGGATGGCCCACGAGAAAGAGCTGCGTGATTACGTCATTGACCGCGTGCTCAAAAACATCCCGGAGGCCCGCCTGAACGGCGGCCTGGAGCACCGCCTGCCCGGCAATGTGAACATCAGCTTCCCGGGCCTGGAGGCGAGACCATCCTGCTGGATCTGGATATGCACAACATCTGCGCATCCACCGGCTCTGCCTGCAACTCCGACAGCCTGGACCCCAGCCATGTTCTGCTGAGCATCGGCGTGCCGGAGGAGATTGGCCACGGTTCCATGCGGTTCACCTTTGGCCCGCAGAATACCATGGAGGAAGCAAAATATCTGTGCGACGTGCTGGAGGAGGTCATTCCCCGCCGCCGTGCTATGAGTTGTATGTGGCTGCAGGGCCAGAACACCGCCCGTCATTTCAGCCTGAAGGGAGAAAACTAAGATGGCAAGTATGTATAGCGCAAAGGTCATGGAGCATTTCGCAAACCCGCACAATGTCGGCGAGATCCCCGATGCAAACGGCGTGGGTGAAGTCGGCAACCCCAAGTGCGGCGATATCATGCGCATGTACCTGAAGATCGAGAACAACGTGATCGTTGATGTCAAGTTCCTGACCTTTGGCTGCGGTGCCGCCATTGCCACCAGCAGCATGGCCACCGACCTCATCAAGGGCAAGACCATTGACGAGGCCCTGAAGCTGACCAACAAGGCCGTTGTGGAAGCTCTGGAGGGTCTGCCCCCCATCAAGGTGCACTGCTCCGTTCTGGCAGAGCAGGCCGTGAAAGCTGCCCTGTCTGACTACTACCGCCGTCAGGGCATTGATCCGGAACCCATCGTGGGCAAGCTGGAAGAAGACTGTGACCATTGCAGCGGTGAGAGCTGCAAGGTCTGAGCAGGATCCGCAGAATCATAAAAAGGGGTGGTTCCCGGTCGGGAACCACCCCTTTTTTTGGTATCATACGGAACTGCGGTGAAAGTTCAGCGCAGATTTGCCTTCTGGATCAGGCTGCGGATATGGTGGACCAGCATCTCGATGGCGGGGCCGTTTTCACCGCCATTGGGGATGATGATATCGGCGTTGCGCTTGCTGGGCTCCACAAAAGCCTCGTGCATGGGCTTGACGGTGGCGCGGTACTGGGCAATGACGCTGTCCAGAGAGCGGCCCCGCTCCTTGACATCCCGCAGGATGCGGCGGAGGATCCGCTCGTCCGCGTCGGTGTCTACATAGATCTTGTAATCGAACAGGCTGCACAGCTCCGGCTCAGCCAGGGGCAGAATGCCCTCCACGATGAGGACGGGGGCAGGCTCAATATGCTGCACCTCGCTGCTGCGGTTGTGGTTGGCGTAATCGTACACGGGGCAGTCGATGGCGCGGCCTCTTTCAGCTCCTTCAGGTGCTGGATGAGCAGGTCGTTGTCGAACGCGTCCGGGTGGTCATAGTTCAGCTTGCAGCGCTCTGCAAAGGGCAGTTCATCGTGGCGCTTGTAGTAGCTGTCGTGGGAGATCAGACGCACCTCGTCCTCCCCGAACCGCTCCTTGAGCCGGTAAGCCAGCGTGGTCTTGCCGCTGCCCGAGCCGCCTGCGATGCCGATGATCAGATTGTTCATATCCCAAAATCCTCCCGCCTGCCGATTCCGGTAGAAAAATCGGTCAGAATAAGCTATAATAGGTATATTGTTGGGGAACACCCCTGTTTCTCACTGCTTATGATATCACAAATCAATTGTTTTTGACAGAGTAAGAGGAAAATTGATGAAAAAGATCGTTTCGGCCCCGTATATCGACCAGACTGCCCGCTGGGTGAACGGCTGCGAGAGCATCAGCAGCGTGATGCTGCTGCAGGCTGTGGGCATCCCCATTGACCCGGACGTGTTCATTGAGCGCGACCTGCCCCACGCCCCCTACTGGGAACAGGAGGGCAGGCTCTACGGGCCTGACCCGATGTTCGTCTACCCCGGCGACCCCCACGACCACACCGGGTACGGCTGCTATGCCCCCTGCATCGTGCAGGCCTTGCAGAGCGCGTTGAAGCATGAAGGGGCGGCGGACCGGTTCGAGGTGCTGGACGTGAGCGGTGAGACCGCAGAGCAGCTGTGCCGGTTCATTGACGAGGGAATGCCGGTGGTGTTCTGGGCAACGCTGGATTTTACCCCGGTGCCCGAGGAGCGGGATCACTGGCTGCTGGCCGATGGCACCGACTTTGCCTGGAAGTGCCACGAGCACTGCCTGCTGCTGGTGGGCTACGATGAGGAAAACTACTGGTTCAATGACCCGTGGCATGACCACGGGGTCTGCGCCCGGCCCAAGGAGCTGGTGGAGCGCTGCCACGCGGCACAGGACTCCTATGCGGTGACCCTGCGGCGGAAATAAGAAAGGCGGAACATGAAAACAGAGAAACTGAAACAGAACGTCAAGGGCTATGTCCAGCAGTTTGAGGACGGCGGCCTGCGGCTGCTGAGAAAGGGGCAGAAGGGCGTGATCCACGCCATCTTCAGCCGCTTTGGCCTGGTGCTGATCCTCCTGCTGCTGCAGGTAGGGCTGTTGTTCAGCATCTTCCGGTGGTTCGGCAACCTGTGGCCCCATTACTTCGGCGGCAGCGTGGTCGTTACATCGGCCATGGTCATCTACCTGCTCAACAGCAAGATGGACAACAGCGCCAAGATCACCTGGATGGTGGTGGTTGCCATCGCACCGGTGGTGGGCATTCCGATGTTCTTCTATGTCAAGAGCAATTTCGGGCACAACATCCTGCGCAAGCGGCTGCTGGAGCTGGAGGATCAGCTGCGCGGCTGGCTGCCGCAGAGCCAGAAGGCAGTGGAGCAGCTGAAAGCGCTTGAACCCGGCGCGGCCTCGCTGGCAAAGTACCTGTACGGGCGGGGCGGCGGCTTTCCGGTGTACCAGAACACCGCCATGACCTACTTCCCCGGCGGCGAAGCAAAGTTTGAGGAACTGCTGCGCCAGCTGGAAACGGCAGAAGAATATATCTTTGTGGAGTATTTCATCATCGACGAGGGCCTGATGTGGGGCAAGATCCTGGAAGTGCTGGCCCGCAAGGCGCTGCAGGGCGTGGATGTCCGGGTGATGTACGACGGTACCTGTGAATTCTCCACCCTGCCCCGCAATTACCCCCGGCTGCTGGAGAAGCTGAACATCCAGTGCAAGGTGTTCAGCCCGGTGCAACCATTCGTCTCTACCCATTACAATTACCGCGACCACCGGAAAATTCTTGTCATTGACGGGCGGGTCGGTTTTACCGGCGGCGTGAATCTTGCCGATGAGTACATCAACCACATCCAGAAGCATGGCCGCTGGAAGGATGCCGCCGTGATGCTGGAGGGCGAGGCGGTCCGTTCGCTGACGGCTCAGTTTCTGCAGATGTGGGGCATCCTGAAGGAGCCGGAATATGAACAGTTCCTGACACGGCCCATTCCGGTGCCGGAAAATGCAAAGGGCGTGGCGGCTCCTACGGGGACTGCCCGCTGGACGGCGAGCGGGTGGGCGAGATGGTCTACATCGACCTGCTCAACCGGGCCAGGGATTACATCCACATTATGACCCCCTATCTCATTCTGGACGGCGAACTGGAGACCGCCCTGAAATTTGCCGCTGAACGGGGCGTGGATGTCCACCTGATCCTGCCCGGAAAGCCGGACAAGCAGTTTCCCTACGCACTGGCAAGGAGCCACTATTCAGCCCTGCTGGATTCGGCGTGAAGATCAGCGAGTGGAGCCCCGGCTTTGTCCATGCCAAGGTATTCGTGGTGGACGGCAGGGAAGCAGTGGTGGGCACCATCAATCTGGACTACCGCAGCCTGTACCATCACTTTGAGGATGCCGTCTGGATGGTGGATGCTCCTGTATCCGGGACATTGAGCAGGATTTCCAGCACACGCTGGAACAGTGCCGCGCGGTGGAAAATACCTCGGCCAGCATCTGGCAGAAGCAGTATTTGCTCCGTGCCACCGGAATGCTGCTCAAGGTCATTGCACCGCTGCTGTAACAGCTGAATTACAGAGCAACAGCCCCCTCAGGCTATTATGACCCGAGGGGGCTGTTGTTTTGTATGATCCTTATCTGGGGTAGCACAGCGCCAGCTTGGAATAAAAATCTTCCAGTGCAAAACGAACATCCAGATCGTGATAGACACGGATGGTTTTGCGGTCAGAAGCTTCAGCATAGGTCAGGCTGGGCAGGAGCACAGGGGCCGGGCGGAGTGTCCAGTGCCCCCGGAATCCATTCTCCAGCAGGACGGCGGCGGTAGTGTTGTCGCCCAAAGTCCAATTGCCCCCGGTGCGCAGAGGAAAGCGGGGATCGTATTCGGAGGGGTACTCGTCCATCAGCTGCTGAAATAGATAGCTCCCACTTCGCCGCAGGGCCGTACCCGAAGCGCCAATTCGGAAAGGGATACCTCGAATCTGGCGTAGACATCCTGTGGGATCTGCCAGACCGTGACAGCGCTGTCCAACAGGACACGGCAGGCGATGGGGTCTTGCTGAACATTGAATTCCGGTCGTCCGGCGGGATAGGGGCCGCCGCCGTTCCAGAGCACCGTCATGCGGGACGCGATCTCCGGGGCACGGTTCAGGGCGGCGGCAATGTTTGTCATAGCGCCTGGGCCGCAATGTACAGGGGAGCCGGGTCATCCCGCAGAGCCTCCTGGATCAGAAACTCGACGGCTTCACAGTCGGGAGCATCCTCCGGGGAGGCGAGAGGGGCAGTACAACCATGAAGAACGGGAACATCGTCAATGTGTGCGGCGTTCAGCAGGCGGCATACCTCCTGGTAACTGCGTTCCATGCTGTGGGGCGGCAGACCCCTTTGGGTGGTTTTGACCTCGAAATGGGTGGCACAGATACCACGCACATCAAATTGCGGAGTGAGCAGATGGTGCAGGATGGCAAAGTCATCATCGCCCTCGTTTTTTGCATCGGTGTCAATGATGACCCGCACCCGGCAGGCCTCCGGCGGTGCAAATCCCAGCCGCGCAAGAAGTTCAGAGCGTTCCATGTTGTGTTCCCTCAGTTCAGCTTTGCCAGAGCTTCGTTCAGCGCGGCCAGCTTTTCTTCATCGAACATTTTGTTGCTGTAGAATTGCAGGTCGTTCACCGAAATGCCCCGGGAGCCGGGCTCCTGCTGCACATATTGGGCCAGCTCCGGCAGCAGCTGCTGGATCAGGCAGCGGACTGAGGAGTGTCCAGCAGGGTGCCGATCTTCATATCAAGACAGAATTCCTTGACTTCCTCCGGGGCGGGCACCAGCACGTCGTGGTTGAAGATGTGGTTCAGGAAGCCGAGTGCCATGCCCTGCCACACTGCGGATTCCGGGTTTTCCGGGTTTTGGGGATTGGCGATGTGGCGGCTGCCGGTGGAGAAGCCGTGGTCGCCGTAAGCAAAGATATGCATCTCATAGGGGATCTTCCGCTCTGCCAACAGGGTGGCAAACTGCAGGGACTGTGTGGCGGGCACCAGATGGTCGCCCTGAGTGGCAAAAAGGAAGGCAGGGGGAGTCTGGTCATCCACCTGCTGCAGCAGGTCCGGCAGCTCCATGCCCAACGCCTTGCCCGGGACGCTGAACACAGCGTAGCCCAGCAGCATGGCCGCGGGACGGACCCGGCCCATGGTGCCCACCGAGCGGCAAGATGCCCGCCGGCAGAGAAGCCTACCACGCGATCTGCTCCGGGTCGATGTGGAGGTCACCTGCGTTCTGATGCAGGTAGTCCATGGCCTCCTGCGCTTCGGCAAAGGCATTGGTATAGACCTCCTCCACCGGACAGTTCTGGGAGACGCTGTACCGCAGCACAAAGGCATTGTAGCCTGCGTTCAGGAAGGCCAGCGCTACAGGATCGGCTTCCCGGTCTGAGCAGAAGGCATAGCTCCGCCCGGAAAGATCAGGATCGCAGGACAGCGGTCCAGAGCAGGCATTTCGGTGCAGGGATCCTGCAGGTAGCAGGTCAGCTGGGCATTGTGGGTCCCCATGGGGATCTGAGTGATTTTCATAGTTGGCTCCTTTTTCCTGTAGTAAAACGGGCTTCGTACAGATAACCCCGAAAAGCAGGGGGGTCCCTGTGCGAAAGCCCAAAATCGACTTTGTTATTCTGATATCAATATAGCAGATAGCAGAAACACTGTCAAGGAGATTTACTGGTATTCTTTTTCCATCGAGAAGCCCCGGCCGCTGACTTCGGTCACGCGGCTGACGATGAGGAAACAGGCGGGGTCGATGGAATGGACCAGCTTTTCCAGCCGGGGCAGCTCCCGGTTGGAGATGACGCTGAGCAGCACCTCGCTGGGCTCGCCGGTGTAGCCGCCCTCGCCGTGGAGCACGGTCACGCCGCGGTCGATCTCAGCCAGAATGGCGGTGCGGATCTCATCCGACCGGGTGCTGATGATCTTGACCTCGGTGCGGCTGTCGCCCAGCATCAGCATCTTGTCCATGACGATGGTGTGGGTGATGACCAGCACGATGCCGTAGAGCACCTGCTCCGGCTGGCTGAACGCCGCCTGCACCAGCAGGATGGCGATATCAAAGAGCATCATGGTGATGGACACCGGCCAGCGGAACCATTTCTGCAGCACCAGCGGGGGATATCCATGCCGCCTGTGGAAGCGCCCGCCCGGATGACCATGCCCAGCGCAACGCCGATGCCCAGACCCGAGAAGATGGTACAGAGGAAGATATCCTCAGTCAGCACCCGGCCGTCCAGCAGCCGCTCAAACAGCCCCAGAAAGGCGGGGCTCAGCACGCTGCTGGCAAGGGTGTTCAGTGCGAACTTCTTGCCCAGCACCGCCCAGCCCCACACCAGCATGGACATGTTGAAGAGGAAGAGGAAACCGGAGACGGAGAGCCCCGTCAGCCGCCCGAAGGCCAGCGCGATGCCGGTGGCACCGCCCGTGATGAGCCGGCGGGCTCCAGAAACAGGGCCACCGCCAGCGAATACAGTGCGTTGCCCAGGATGATAGCCAGACTGTTCAGCAAAAGCTGCTGCCAGCGACGAGTAGATTTCATAGCAGTACCTCCCATACTATCCTTATAATACAGGAAAACTTCAAGAAAATCCACCGATGCTGTTGCTTCCCATCAGAACAGCGGGATTGATGTGGCTGCCAAGGGCTCCCCCTTTGGGGGAGCTGGCGCAAAGCGCCTGAGAGGCGAGGCCGTTACTCCTCGTCCAGCAGCCGCAGACCCGCCGTATCGGTCACGGGCAGGGAGAACACGATGCTCCCGCCTTGGGGCCTGCCCCCTGCATGATGGCCTGCATGATCTGGTTTTCAGGGTGGTGCGGGACACGATGAGCACCAGCTCCTTCTCGTTGACCAGCTCCACCCCCATAAAGTGGGCGGCACCCTCCATGCCGGTGCCCTTTGCGTGGATGACGGTGCCGCCGCCAGCTCCGGCGGCGCGGGCCGCGTCCATGATGGAGCCGGTGTGGCCCTGATTGGCAATGACGAGCAGCAGCTCATAGCGGGTATCCTTCAAGGTGCTTTCCTCCTTCAGTGCAAAGGTCTGGTGTTCGGTCAGGAATTGCAGCGCCCGCTTGCCGCCGATGCTGCTGACCGGGATGATGAACGCGATGCCGGTGCCCGGCACATCGATGCGCATTTTATGGCGCAGGTCTTTTTGCAGGCCGGGCCAGGTCTCGGCGGTGATCATGGCAAAGAGCACGGCTTTTTCGGTCTGCTCCAGCCCCAGGGTGGAAAGGGTCTCCCGCACCGCCGTGCCTGCACCCACCGTGCGCAGGCTGACCGTGATGCCGTGCTCCTCGTAAAGGGCCAGAAAGGCATCGGTGGAGTGGCGGTCGGTGATGGTGATGAGCCAGTATAAAGTATTCACAGCAGGACCTCCTTACAGCTCGATGATAGCATCATCCGGCAGGTCGGCAAAGGCCAGCGCGGCGGCGGACACAGGCTGTGCCTGCCGGGCCCTGCGCTGCTTGAGCTGGGCCATCAGACCCATGAGCTGCACCGTGATGAGGGGGGTCATGGCGACCATGGCCACCACGCCGAAGGCATCGGTGACGATATTGCCGCCCACAGCCACACAGGCACCCTGCGCCAGCGGCAGCAGGAAGGTGGCCGTCATGGGGCCGGAAGCAACGCCGCCCGCGTCAAAGGCGATGGCGGTGTAGAGCTTGGGCACCACGAAGGAGATGCCGATGGCAAAGGCATAGCCCGGGATGAGGAACCACAGGATGGAGATGCCGGTGAGCACCCGCACCATGGCAAGACCCACCGAGAGGGAAACGCCTGCCGAGAGGGCTGCGCCCATGGTGCTGGCGGAGATGGCACCGTCGGTCACTTCCTCGACCTGCTTGTTCAGCACATAGACGGCGGGCTCGGCCTTGACGATGAAGTAGCCGATGAGCATCCCGATGGGCACCAGCAGCCAGCGGAAGCTCTGGCCTGCCAGCACCTGACCCAGATAATTACCGGCGGGCATAAAGCCGATGTTTGCGCCTGCGAGGAATAACACAAGACCGAGATAAGTATAGGCCAGGCCCACGCCGATGCGGCCCAGCGTCCGCCGGTCGAGCTTGAGGGCCGCCAGCTGGAACACGCCGAACATGGCGATGATGGGCAGCAGGGAGGTGGCGATCTCCTTGATGTAGGTGGGCAGGCCCTCGTGGAAGAGCTGCCACAGCTCCACGGAATCGCTGACGTTGGGCAGGATGGGCGGAACGTAGGTGCTGTCGCTGGCCTGGTACGCAATGCCCAGAATGAGCACCGCCAGAATGGGGCCGATGGAACAGAGCGCCACCAGACCAAAGCTGTCGTCCGCGGCATGGCGGTCGGAACGGATGGCGGCCACGCCGACACCCAGCGCCATGATGAAAGGAACGGTGATGGGGCCGGTGGTCACGCCGCCGGAATCAAAGGCCACGGAAAGAAATTCCTTTGGCACAAAGGCGGCCAGCACAAAGATGAGCCGTAGAACACCACCAGCAGCTTGGGCAGGGCAATGCCCACCAGCATACGCAGGAAGGCGACCACGAGGAACAGCCCCACGCCTGCCGCCACTGAGAGGATGAGGGTCATGTTGGGGATGGAGGGCACCTGATTGGCCAATACCTGTAAGTCGGGCTCCGAGATGGTGATGAGGAAGCCCAGCAGAAAGCCGACACCGATGATGAGCGGCACGCTCCGGCTTTTGGTGAGCATTGCGCCCACCCGCTCGCCCATGGGGCTCATGCTCATCTCCGCACCCAGCGTAAAGAACATGATGCCCACAATGATCATAGCCGCGCCCAGCAGGAAGCAGAGCAGGATGCTGGGGGAGACGGGAGCAATGGAGAAGCAGAGCACCAGCACAATGGCCACGATGGGCAGCACCGCCTGAAGCGCTTCCAATAATTTTTCCCGCAGTTTGGGGATGGATGCCTTGAGAATAATGTCCACCGACCTTTCGAGAAAATATTTCCGCAGTGTACAAAACACATGCAGATATATAAATAGTATACCGAAAAACGGAAAAAGGGGTCAACTAAGAAACGGTAAAGATGGATAAATGGATGCAAAATTTACAAATTGGAAATCAAATGGAAATCGATGAGAAATAAAACGCCGGCGGGACAGACCAGCCGGGCGGGAAAAGCATTATTTGACTTCCTGTTTGCCCAGAACGTCTGAGGTGGGGGTCTGGAAGGTGGGGATGTCGGCGTAGGGATCGGGGGTCGTATCTGCAGGCAGGCTCTTCATGTACTTGTCCATGGATTCGGCCACCTGCTTGGCAATGGCCACGGCCTCGACCACGGTACGGGCACCCATAACGGCATCGCCGCCGGCAAACACGCCTCGCGGGTGGTGCTGCCGTCCTCGCTGACGGTCAGCAGGCCCTTCTGGTTGGTCTCGATGCCGGTGGTGGTCTTGACGAGGTTGCTCTCCGAGCCTGGCTCACCGAGACGATGACACCGGTGTGGGGGTAGAAGGTCTCGCTGCCCTCTACCTGCACGAACTTGCCCTCTTCGTTCTTGACCGTGTCGCGGCAGATCAGGCCGTTTTCCCGGATCTCCACCGGGGCCTTGCAGAAGCGGAAGCCCACGCCCTCGAGCTTGGCATAGCTGACCTCGTACGCAGAGGCGCTGATGCAGCTCTCGTCCCGGCGGGCATAGCAGGTGACATGGCGGGCACCGTTGCGGATGGCGGTGCGGGCGCAGTCCATGGCTGAGTTGCCCACGCCGATTACGGCGATGTCGTCCCCCAGCCAGAAGGCCTTGGAGTTGGCAGATAGTCGATGCCGAAGGCAACGTTGCCCAGAGCCTCACCCTTGATGTGCATGGCGTTGGCCTTCCACAGACCGGCACCGATGAACACGCTCTTGTAGCCGTCGCGGAACAGGTCGTCGATGGTGATGGTCTTGCCGATGGTGGTGTTGGGCCGGACATGGATGCCCTTGAGCTCAAGGTGACGGTACTGGAAATCGTCCAGCACGCTGTCGGGCAGGCGGTAGTTGGGGATGCCGTACCGCATCACGCCGCCGATCTTATCCCGGGCATCAAAAATGGTGATATCGTAGCCCCAGCGCGCCAGCAGCACGGCAATGGTCAGGCCGGCAGGGCCTGCACCCACCACGGCGGCTTTCATGCCGTTCCTGGGGGCGGGGCCTTTGGTCATCTTGTTGGCATAGGTGGTGGAGATATAGTCCTCGATGATGGAAAAGTGGACAGGATCGTGGCTGGGCATCCGGTTGCGGATGCAGTGGCCCTCGCACTGGTTCTCGTGGTTGCAGACCAGAGAGCAGACCGTGGTCAGGGGGTTGTTCTCAAACAGCATCCGGCCTGCGGCATCCAGCTCGTTTGCCTTGAGCAGACGGATGACCTCGGGGATGTTGGTGTGGATGGGACAGCCCTGCTGGCACATGGGCTTTTTGCAGCCGAGGCAGCGGTTGGCTTCGTCCAGAACGTGTAATGCCATGGAGTTCCTCCTCTTGTCCCACAGGCTGGGGACGCTTCGTTGTATCCAATACTATCATTATGATACACCGAACCGCTGCGGGATACAAGTGTGGAAATGTAAAAATTTCAGGAGAAAATTTTGCTATTTCGTCAAAAAGATAATTTTTTGACGAAGTGCGCCCCCCATCGGCTCCGGCTTTTTACGACACAGCGCGCCAAAATCACAGGCTCGCAGCTGTGCATCCACCACCGCCCGGCAGGGGACGCTCTGCTCGGCCAGCCGCGCAAGGGAGTGAGACACCGGCAGTGCGGCAGCTTCAGGAGGGGAAGGGCATCCTTCTGCGCCCCCAGCAGGTGGAGATAGGGCGGCAGGGCGGGGAAGGCATCGGCAGAATAGTCCAGAGCGGCATCCATGGCCAGGCGGCGCATCCGCGCCCGGGGGTAGCGCACGGTGGTCAGGCTGTCCAGCAGCTCCGCATGGGTGGTGCTGGAACGCACGGCGGCTTCCAGCCGGTGCTCCAGACCTTCCGAAATGCCCCGCACCTGGGCAAACGGCGCGGTTCCTGCGCACCGGCTGCGCAGAAGCGCAGCTGACAGCGCTGGGCGGCCGCAAGATCGGTGTATCGCCCGGCGGCAAAGGCTTCCCGGTAGAGCGGCAGGACTTCCGCCGGAACATAGGGAGCCGCGGCATCAGCTCCGCCGTTTCTGCCAGAGCGAAATACAGATGGGCTATATCCATGCCGCTGCGGCCATAGCCCAGCCATGCTCCGATACGCTTTACCCGGTTCTCATCCTGCGAGGCAAGCATGTGCTGGAAACTTTCTGCCGTAAAGGTTTCTCTTCCTTCCGCTTCCCGGCATCTGCGGTGCAGTTCGACCCGCTGAAAGAACTTTCCCCAGAACAGCTTGAACAGGCTGGAGAGCATCTCCCTGTATGTGCGTTTGTCCTGTGCCACGACTGCCTTGTCCAGTTCGTCGGCCACCTGTTCCGGAGCTGACTCACCGTACTTCACCCAGGCGGCCATGGCCATGTGTCCTCATTCTTTTCCCTCAGGTAGTTTTCAGCAAACTCCGACAATGTCAGGTGTTCCAACAAGGAGGAAACATCAAACCGCCCGGTGGTAACCATCCGTTCCACCTCCTGCTGGAAATCCGGAGAGAGCCGGAAAGCATCCTCACCCAATTTCAGAACGCCTCCTATTCCTTCCGTTTTCATTCTGGCTGCAAACTGGGCATATTCCTGTGATGGGCTTCCATCCACTCCT
>ENA-OQEB01000570-OQEB01000570.1-human-gut-metagenome-genome-assembly--contig:-NODE-570-length-15131-cov-2.163156_pt1 | contig 15131 bp, 22 predicted proteins | sample MGYA00242787_ERZ504619 | MGnify/ENA primary metagenome ERZ504619 (study PRJEB26092, sample SAMD00036317) | human gut metagenome | host: Homo sapiens | study: EMG produced TPA metagenomics assembly of... | reverse complement strand
TCTGTTGCATGAAGTTTTTTAGCCTCCACATCCGTCCTGATGTTCATCCCCCACAATTCAATCAGCTTCGGCAAAACCTGATAAATACTGAATCGTCAGGTATCTCTGTCAATCCTGCTATCTTTGCCGCATTGGTTCTGTTATGCCCTGCAAGCATCTCATATCCCCTTGCAGCTTTCCTCACAATCACCGGATTCAGCACACCATACTCCCTGATGCTCTGTACCATATCTTCCAGGCGTTCTCCCTCATACAGCCGGAACGGATGATCATTGAAACCGGAAATGGTAATTTACCTCAAACCGGAAATAGAAACAATCCCGTTCACAGGCACTGGCGTATTCTTCACCGGATCCTCAGCAAGAAGATCCAGTGCGTCCTTGAAATACTTTTCTTTTTGGTGCATTAGCTTTCATCCCCAACCACCTCCTCTGCCAGATTCCGGTATGCTTTACAAGCCTTATTCTCCGGTGCATACTCCAGAAGCGGCTCACTGTAATAAATTGATTCTCCCACCTTTACTGTGTTTGGTATGATACTCTTAAAAATCCGGATCTGTCCATCAAAAGTATCCGTCAGCTGTTCTGTGATTACCTTACAGAGATTTGTTCTGGCATCACACATAGTCAGCAGGATCCCTGCAATCTGCAGGCGGTCATTCAGTCTGCTTCTGACTTTCTTCACTGTCCGGATAAAATCCTGCAATCCCATCATTGCCAAAAGCTGCGGATTGACGGCAATAATCACCTCATCAGCCGCCGTCAATGCGTTAATCGTCAATGTTCCGAGCGATGGACAGGTGTCTACAATAATATAGTCATACAGCCCTCTCAGCGGCTCCAGAATACCAGTCAGCATCTTCTCTGAACCCATCTCCATCCGCAGCTTACTGTCCACTGCTGAAAGCATCATGATGATGGAATAAAGTCCACACCATTTCTACTCTGTATAAACTCTGACGGATCCGGCATTTCCTCATCTTCCAGCCGATTCATCATCAGATGTCCAATCGTCACCGGCACAGCCGCAGGATCTTCTACTCCGAAGCAGGTTGTCAGATTTGCCTGGCTGTCAAAATCAACAGCCAGAACCCTTTTTCCCATCTCAGCCAGTGAATACGCCAAATTCCAGGAGCTGGCAGTTTTGCCAACTCCCCCTTTAAATGATCCACACATTATAATCCTTGCCATACATTCTCCCCCTCTCATGCTTTCTTTCCATAACAGCCTGCACTCTGCTCTGCCACATATTTTGCAGTAATTTCTTCTTTTTCATTCTGGTATCTGATTATCAGTTTCTTAATCTCCTCATCCATAAATGCGGTCTTCGCTTCCTGCTCTTGTGCTTTATCCACATCCGGCGTGATAATCAGCTGACCATTTTCACATTTCACCTGCACATAATCCCCAAGATGAAATCCCAGTTCTTCCAGCCACTTTCCTTTTAATGTAATTGCCGGAACTGTCTCATATTTATAACCGCTCTGTCCACAAACCTTCATATTCCTTACATTTTTCTTTGCCATAGAATTGACTCCTTTCAGATTTGACTAATAGATTTTCAGATAAAAAGAAAAAAGCCGCTGACACGTTATCTTCTAACGCATCAACAGCTTCTATCCTGCTTTAATTCAGTGTATTATTCGATTTTATTTAGGCTCTTTACCATCTTTAATACGGTAGTAATCGTCCATATCCACGCTGATTTTTACCGTGGTATCTGGTTTTCGGTTGCTCAAGAGGCACACAGTTTCCACATGTGTCGGCATCGGCTGGGGAACACATTTCCCCAACCACGTTACCGTCTGATGAACACATTTTTTCAGTTACATTTTCATTCAATCGGTCTGCCTTATTCTGCTCCATTTATGACACCTTTTTCCCTTTCTGATTTGCTCTGTAATCTGCTTTCGCATTATCTACCTTTAATGTCTGATTGCACTTAAGTACAAAATGTCAGTTTATATGGTGTTGGATTACCTTCTGCATCATACCCACCAACAATTACCTTTTCTACAATGCTCTCAAACACGATTCTGTCAAATTCATCCAGGGCATTTTCATTTTCCAGTGTCTGTCGAAGCTGTGACATACGCCTGCTTATATTCTTCTGCTGTCCGATATTTTCTTCCAGATAAGCCTTTTCTTCCGTAATCTGGTGAAGTTTCCGCTGAAAGCTCAGCTTCTTTTCATCATAATCTTCCTGTTCTATTTTACCATCAATCAGCAGATCTGTTAACCTGCTTTTTTTCGATTCAATAGTGGAAATGTCTTTTTCCAGCTGTTTTACCCTTTTCAATTCGGTATCATCCTTCAGAATATCTTCAATCGTATTCAGCACCGATTGAAGAACATCATCAAAACTATCGGCCAGAAGTCGAAATGCTTCCAGAAAAGCGTTTTCAATAATCGCTTCATCTACCGCCTTGCAGTTTGGACAATTATCAATCCCGTTTTTTGTAGCATTCATACACTGCCAGACAGGTTTTTTCGTTGTAGTCGTCTGATGTCTTGTCCTTCTGGATAATTTATGACCACAATACCCACATTCCAGCATACTGCTGAATGTGAACTGTCTTGTATAACGCTCTCTGTTTCCGGTTGTTTGCATCAGCTTGGGTTTGGCACGCTTCAATCGAATCTCTTCTGCTTTGTCCCAGATTTCTCTTGATACGATTGCTTCATGGTGATCCCGGATATAATATTGATTTTCCTCTCCCATATTGCAAGTCTCCTCTTTGAAATCGGGTCAACTGTGAAAGTCTTTCCAAGAAGCACGTCACCCTTATACTTCTCATTTTTAATCATTCCCATAACTCCATGATCATGCCATTCCACTGTGCCACGCTTATTTTTAATTCCAAGTTCTACCAGCCGTTTGGCAATCGTACCACAGCCATTCCCTTGCAAATACATATCATATATGAGTCTGACTGTTTCTGCTTCTGTCTCATTTACAGTGATTGTCTTTGTGTCCTGATGATAATCATACCCAAAACAGCCATTAAAGCCTACCAGTTCTCCACGTTTCATTTTCATCTGTAATCCCATTTTCACGTTACTGGAAAGGGATTCTACTTCTTCCTGTGCCAGTGAACTTAAAATTGTCAGAAGCATTTCTCCGTTCATATCCAGCGTATTGATATTTTCTTTTTCAAACATGATAGCAATATTCTTATCCCGGAGCATACGCACATATTTGATAGTATCCGGTGTATTTCTGGAAAATCTGGAAATTGATTTGGTAAGGATCATATCAATCTCGCCGTTCAGACACTTCCGGATCATTTCCTGAAATCCTTCACGCTTGTCTATCTTTGTTCCGGTAATTGCTTCATCTGCAAATATTCCTGCCATTCGCCCATTCTTTATTCTTCCGAATTTTTTCTTCATAATAAAGTTTCTGGGATTCAAAACTTCCTAACTGCTCATCACCATCGGTAGATACCCTGCAATAAGCAGCCACCCTTATGCGGTCAATCTGGACTGCATAATTATTATTTCTTCCACGGCTGTTTGGTGCCGTTTTTGTTGCCTGTAAGACCTGTACTTCTCTCATGCTCATAATCTTCCTCCATTTCTTTTACCTGCCACTTTCTTTTCTGAATATTTGTGGCTGTTTTCTTTGCCTGTGCTGTCATTCTATCTGAATTTTTAAATGTGAACGACTGTTGAATTACTTTATGTTCCATTATTTTTTACCTCGTCTTTCTATATCATAATCAAGCGATTGCTTTCACCGGATCGTCACTTCGCTCCCCGGATACCAGATAACTGTCCATCAGCTTACGTCTGATTTTTTCAAATTCTTTTTCAGACAGCAGATTCATACGGTACAGCTTTGCAATCAGTGTTATTTTCTTTGCATATTCCAGTTCCTTTCTCATGGTACACTCCCCCTTTCTTTCAGATTCTTCAGCACCACCTCCTTACAGTGAGTTATCACTTTCTGTTTTTTTGGTACTTCTTTGTTATCTGTTACTTTTCAGATACAGGCAGCGTGATTTGGCTTCCACTCATATGATCTTTGGCTTCCACTCATATGATCTGACGTTGGCGTTACTGCCAGCCTCTATCAGAGTATTTCTGAATGCTGGCAGCTTCTTCGCAAACTTACCAGCGTTTCCGGAGTATCTTCGACGCTCGCCTGTAATATACTTACAGGGTCATGGCATTTGTGGAATCAGATCATACAGCTCATGTAATTTTCAAGGTACAAAAGAATTTTTTTGAATGTTCCTTCACTATTACAACTAAGAAGTGACGAAATGTTGTTTTCAAAAAATCCTTTCACTAATAAAGCCCGGCAGAGGGATTTTACCAACCTCATTTTGCAATAATTCACAAAAAATTTTATCTCTGCCAAAGCATTCGCTTTCGTGCGAATCTTTATTGTACTGTTATTTTAATTCGCCTCAATGCGAATGTCAAGCATTTTATTCGCTTCAATGCGAATCTTTCTGTTTACATTCATTGTTTTTGGTAGTAAAATAGATTTATCAAAAAGAAAGCAGGAAATCTGATATGACGATCGGTGATAAAATAAAAAAAATCCGGACATTCCGGCATATGACGCAGGCAGAACTTGGTGCTGCCCTCGGTTGGGGTGATAAAGGTGCAAACCGCCTAGCCCAATACGAAACAAATTACAGGGTTCCCCGTAAAGATCTTGTAACTGAAATGGCTAAGATTCTGGATGTAAATCCACTGGCACTACACGAACCGACTACTATGGATGCATCTGAACTTATAGAAATCCTATTCTGGATTGATGAATTTAACCCAGCAGCTATTAATCTCTTTCAGTTAGAAACCTATCCGGGTGAAAAATGCAATTCCAGTGAGGATACCGCTGTCCGTTATCATGATTCTGATAACTGGCCGGCTCATCCACCTGTTGGTATGTGGTTCAATTATGGAGTTCTCAATGATTTTATGAAAGAATGGGTTCTCAGAAAAGAAGAATTGAAATCCGGTAAAATTACCAGAGATGAGTATTTTGAGTGGAAAATTAACTGGCCACAGACCTGTGATGGGTGTGGGAAATATGAGCCGAAAAGGCAATGGCGATCTGCAAATGCAGAACTTAGTGAAACTTAGCAAAACTTAAATTTATTATGTTTTTTCTCTTTAGCCAAAGAAAAAAGCACTGAAAACCATTAGTCCAACGGTTTTCAGTGCTTTTTTCATATTGCTCTATTGAATTTTCCTCATTCCACCTATACAAGTGAAACTTAGAGAAACTTAAATTAAATCTCTTTCAGACAATTCAATTTGGATATTCTCCAACTGTGGATTATTTCTCAGTGGGCCAGTTTCCAGCTTACTGCCTGCTGCCTTGCATCCACAAATCTCTTATAAATGCCTTCCTGCTTCATTAGTTGCTCATGTGTTCCCTGCTGTACAATTCTTCCTTTGTCAACAACCACAATCTGGTCTGCATGTCTGACCGTTTTTAATCTGTGGGCAATCATAATAATCGTTTTTTCCTTTGTAAGTGCATCTACTGCATCCATCAGCTCCTTTTCATTCTCTGGATCAACATTTGCCGTTGCTTCATCCAATATGACGATTGGCGCATCCTTCATAATCGCTCTGGCTATCGAAATACGCTGTTTCTCACCACCGGAAAGTGTGGCTCCTCCTTCTCCGATCACTGTGTCATATCCATTCGGAAGTTTGCTGATGAAATCATGACAACATGCTTTCTTCGCCGCTTCCACCACTTCCTCATGACTTGCATCCTGGCGTCCGAATTTAATATTATTCTCAATGGTGTCTGCGAACAAATACACCGACTGAAATACAAATGAAAAATTACGCATCAGACTGTTCATGCTGTAGTCTTTTACATTCACACCTCCAAGTGTCACTTCCCCGGAATCCACATCCCAGAATCTGGCAATCAGATTGCAAAGTGTTGATTTTCCTCCACCAGATGGTCCAACGATTGCTGTCGTCGTTTTCTGCGGAATAGAGAGCGATATATCATCAATGATCTTCCGTTTGTCATAAGAAAACGAAACATTAGAAAGTCTAATATCGTAATTTTCCGGCTGTATTTCTTTACCGTCGATATCCATGGTATCCAGCTCCAATATTGCATTTGCTTTATCTACACATACGCTTACCACATGTAAAAGAGATGAATAATTTCCTGCACATTCCAGACTGGCATAAAGCATAAATGCTGAGATTGTCATACCAATTGCATAGACCGCACTCATAGTTCCATTAATATAAAAATATGCACTGCATGCTACGATTACTGCACCTGTGGTTTTTGTTATGACGCTTTGCAGAAAATGATAAGGGACAAACAACATCTCCATCTTTGTTATTAATCTTTTCGCATGCTTCATTTGCATCATTTAATCTTTTTGCCTGTTTTCCAAGCAGGTTGTATGATTTTACTTCTGATATTCCCTGCAGATACTCCATGATCTGATTTACAAGCTCTGTATCGCATACCACTTTTTGCTCTGAATCGTTTTTCCCTGCATTCTGCATCACAGCATTTACACCAAAGAAAATAAGCACTCCTGCTGCAGCTGTCAGTCCAATTCTCCAGTCAAAAAGAAACAGCATAAGAATGATCATGGATGTTTCCAGAATTCCCTGCATGGTCAGCATAACCACTCTCGCAGCTACATCGCCAAGTGTTTCCATTGTATTCGTCGTAATAGAAGAAATTTCCCCGATGCTGTTGGCATTAAAATATCCCATCGGCAGATAACGCAGATGCTCTGCAATCTTGATTCTCATAAAAGCACTCGCATTATATCCGCCTTCTGTCTGAAGCACTGTAGAGTATCTCTTACAGATGACATCAACTACAATTGCAATCACCATGATTGCAATTGAACCACCAATATATTTTCCTATTGGTTTTCCACTCATCAAACCAATCAATATGTACATAATAGCCGGTATCTTCATTGCTGAAGCGAGAGCCTCTATAAGTCCGATCACTATCGACAGTTTAAATTTATTACCATTTTCCCTGCCTGAAAAACGAAAGAATTTTGCCAGAATTCCAAACATATCATTCTCCCTCCTTCACCGTATCTTTTACAGAAATATGGGCATCCCACATTTCCTTATAAAGCGGGCATGACATCAGTAGTTCCTCATGTGTACCATGTGCTGTTACATTTCCATCATTTACGACAAAGATCTGATCACTGTCCTTAACGGTAGAAAGCCTGTGTGCGATTACGATCAGTGTCTTCCCTGCTACCAGTTTTGCAATAGAATTCTGCAGAATCACCTCACTTTCCGGATCCGTATAAGCAGTTGCCTCATCAAGAATTACAATCGGAGCATCCTTCAGCATTGCCCTTGCAATGGAGATACGCTGCCTCTCTCCTCCTGACAGATGTCCTCCTGCACCTCCTACAACCGTATCAATCCGTTCTCAAGCTGCATGATAAATTCATAGCATCCGCTTTTCTTTGTCACCTCGATGATCTGTTCATCTGTAGCCTCCGGATTTCCCTGTCTAATATTTTCACGTACCGTTTCATTGAACAGATAATTATCCTGTGCAACATATGCAATTTTCCGATTAAAATCTGCAAGCGACATTTCTTTGACATCAACTCCACCGATTTTAATACTTCCGGAATCCACATCCCACAAGGACGCAATCAGCTTTGCGATGGTTGACTTGCCGCTTCCGGAAGGTCCTACGATTGCATTTACCGTTCCTGCTTTTAGCTCCATAGTTACTCCATGCAGAATCTCTTTGTCGTGATAACCAAACCTGACATTTTCAAGTGTAACGGAGTTATCTTTTGGAACACTTTTACTTTTCTCTGGACGTTCAAGCTCCGGCTGTTCCAGAATTCCTGCCACTTCACCAACAATCACTCCGATCTTGCCAAGATCATCTGTATAGGAACCCACTGTGATCAACGGTCCAACGATTCCAAGTGATAAAATAATGCAGATGACAAAATCTGAAATCGCAAGTGTTCCATTGGCTACATAATGTGCCCCAAACGGCAATACCGTAAGAAGCGTATAAGGTGTGACCACCATCATCAGTCCATGAAAGATCGAGCACCGTTTCATCCAGGAAATAAAGGAATCTGCAAATTCAAAAGCCGCCTTTGTAAATTTGGCATAAGAACTTTCTGTCTTTCCAAATGCCTTGATCACTTCGATTCCGTCAATATATTCCACTGCCGCATCATTCAGATCTTTTGTTGTCTGAACCGTTCTCTCGAAGCTTGGTTTATAATCCAGCATCATCCAAAATAGGAAAGAAATCCCACTATAACCGGCACCAATGACCAGAGTGCCAGTCTCCAGTCTGTCAGGAAGAAATAAATCAAAATCACAATCGGTGCCAGCAGATTGGACGTGAATTCCGGGACAATATGCGCCAGTGTTGTCTCGATACTGTCGATTCTTTCCACCATAATATTTTTAAATGTACCGGAAGGTGTGTCTTTCACATAGCCAAGAGGTACCCGCGCCAGCTTGTCACAGCAGGATTTTCTTATATTTGCAAGTACTGCAAACGTTGCTTTATGTGACAATGCTGTCGAAAGTGAATGAAGCAGTTCTGCAATGATAAACGATAATGCAATCAGAACCGCTTTTGCAAGATATATTTCAAACTCCTTTTCACCATTTAAAAACAGCTTTACTATATCTGCAATAATAAAATACGGCAAAATCTTAAAAATCACATTTCCGATTGCAAGTAACACACTCCATACATAGGCAATTCTTTTTTGTCCGGCCCATGTCAGGATCCAGCTGACTGCCGACTTCTTTTTTTCTTTCACATTCGTTCACTCCTTACTTTGGTTTTATTGTTGTTTCTTTCATTAGTTTATTCTAACTCATATATAATAAAATAGGTGGCTTACTGGCATTAGCCACTTGACTTACATTAGTTATACCGGGAATTCAATATTCCACAATCGTTCCCAGCCACCTGTATTGAATTCTTTCAGCTGATGCACATTTTTCTTTGCAGTCTCCCTGTCTATATCATGCTCAATGATCTGAAATACTGATGAAAAAAATCCCGTATAGATCATATGCATAAGGCTTTCCTCTACAATCGGTATTTTCACACCGTTCTCTTTCATCTTTTCCATATATTTCAGGCTGGACTTCATTTCCCGTTCTACCATATTGTGTATGAATAGTTCAAATTTTCCACTGTCTCCACATTTCAACAATAATCTGAAATTATCATAATGATCATAAATATAATCAACCATCTGCTCCATTCCGTCACTGGATGTATACGACATATTCCTTGTCTGATCACTGGCCGAAAGCTTTTCAAACTCCTCAACGATCTGATCATAAATCTGATAAATGTGTTCCATATAGGGGTCTGTCAGTGCATCAAAAAGTGCCTCTTTCGTCGGATAATATTTGTAAAATGCACCAGTAGTAAGTCCGGCATCTTTTACAATGTTTCTTAAAGATGCTCCGGTCAGACCATCTTTCAGGAAATGTTTTCTGGCTGTATTTAATATATTTTTTTGTGTATCTTCTGCTTTTGTCGACATTCTTTTCGTATCCTCTAAAGTTCTTTCCAAAAATATAACAGTGCTATATAGCACTGTTATATTTTAACTCATTACAGGAATTTGTCAAGTCTGCTGTTTCGATTTTTTATTTTCCCGTGTATTCAATTTTCACTTAGCAGATGCATCTGTAGTTTGATTTTGCCGTCGTCACACCACATGATTCTCTTCAGCATCTTTCCTTTTGACCAATATAAACTTTTCATTGCTATATATAAGAACGGAACCATGATTTTGCGTGTTGCCTTTCCAATTTGTACAAACTGTCCACCATCAAAAAATACATGCTTTAACGGTATTTTTGCCTATGTCAGAAATGCCATGGCAAGATCTGCACCAATCGAAGATGCAACTACAAGTTCTATTTCTTTGATTCCATGTTTAAGCCTCCTCTTTGACTTTTTCAAAATCTACTGTCTGTTCCTTCATAGAACTTTTTACCACCTTAAAACCATACTGCAAAAGTTCCTTTTTGAATGTAAGGAACGAATGATCTATAGCACTCCGGCAATGTTTTCAATTTCAGCAAAAGTCAAACTTGAAATCGTCTGTTTTATTTTTATTGATCCACTTCCATAAAGGATTATATTTGCTCATAATTATCATTCATCTACTTTCCAAAACTATTTACAATATCCTTTACCATCAGTCAGATTTACTCCACTTGCCACAACACTTTCCCTGGATAAAATATTTTCTTATCTTCTCCATTCCTTCTGCATCCATCTGATACTGATCTGCAATAGTTCCATTTTCAAAATGAATGACATCAGTGCAACACTCTATAATCAGTTCCAAATCATGTGTGATCACATAAACCGAAATTCCGGTATCCCACACTTCTCTTAGAACCTCTGCAACCTCCAGCATATGCTTATGATCAAGACCACTGGTTGGTTCATCCAAAAACAGCACAGAGCGCCCGGAGCAATTGCAGATGCGATAGCCGCCCGCTGCTTCTGACCTCCGGAAAGTGACATTGGATGACGGTCTTTGACTTTTATCAGATCCAGCATATCAAGAAATTTGTCTGCTTCTTTCTCATTTTCTTCTTTCATGCTAATCATAACTTCATCCTGTATTGTCTCTGTAAAAAGCTGATGATTCACTTCCTGCATAACCATATAACAGGCTTTCAGCCTTTCTTTTGGTCTGTAAGTTTTTCCATTCCAGATGATTGTGCACATTGTTTTTCCAAACCACAGAAACAACGGGAAAAAGTAGATTTTCCAGCTCCATTATTGCCCGTAATTGCGACAATCCGATTTGCCGGAATCTCACATTCTCTGATATATAAAATCTGTGGACCATTCTTATATGCAAAATTAAAATCATGAAGCTCCATTGTAGTTCTTTCTGATATCAACATCTCTGGCATAAGGAGATTTTCCAGAACATAAGCCCGCAGTCCCATCTCTCCCCGCTTTTCTTCTGTCAGATTTTCAAACTCTGTGGCTGAATAATCCTGAATAATCTGTCCCTCTTTCATATAAATAAACCGATCCGCCAGCCCACGCAGATAATACAGGCGATGCTCCGATATAATAATCGTTTTTCCCTGTTCCTTCCAGTGGGCGATTATTCTTCGCAGATCCATGATTGAAGCTGCATCCAGATTAGAAGAGGGTTCGTCCAGGACAAAAATATCCGGTTTCATAATAGAAACCCCTGCACAGGCAATCTTCTGCTTCTCTCCACCTGAAAGCTGAAAAATATTGCGTCCAATCAATTTTTTCAGATGCAGCTCCTGAATTGTAGCCTGCAATCGATCTTTGATTTCTTCCTTTGGCATTCCAAGATTTTCACATCCAAAAGTAATCTCGCTTGTTGTATCTACATTAAAAAACTGTGACCGTGGATTTTGAAAAACACTTCCAACAATTTTTGCTGTATCATACAGTGGCTGCTGCGAAACATTTATCCCATTTATCCATATCTCACCAGTTAATTTTCCTTCATAATAATGTGGAATCAACCCATTGATCATTCGAGTGAGTGTTGTTTTTCCACAACCGCTCTCCCCACATAGCACAATAACCTGACCATCTTCTATCTCCAGATCAATATCCCGGTTTCCCACAGAATATTCATTATTTTCTCCATATGTAAATGTTGCATGATCTATTTTTATCATAATGTACTACCTCAAAAAACAATATACTGATGCAAAAAGAACAATATAAAGCATGCAAAGCAAACAACAATGGCAATAAAATCCTGTACATGAAAGCCAATCTCGCAGACATTGGTTCTTCTGACCGGTGCACCAAGTCCCCTTGTTAGAGCTGCTGCAGACAGCTCATCACCAATTTTTATTACGGATACCATCAATGGTATCAGCCGGTATTCAATCATAAGGAATGGATTTTTACCACCAAAACGGATATTTCTCATTTTCATTGCATCCCGGATTGCCTGATATTCTTCCTTGATTGTAGGAAAGAAACGGAAAATAACTGACAACGGTATTATGATTTTTTCTGTGACATGCATCCGCTCCATTGCACTGATAAACTCACTTACAGATGTAGAAGAAATCAGATATGCGCCTGTCATAATTCCCGGTGCAAAACGCGTCATAATTGATGTTGCTGCCAATATCAGAAAAGAAATCATACCACTCCAAACATTCAATGCCAGCCGCTCCAGTACAAAGCATACCGCATAGAGAACTGCATATTTACCGGCTGTTTTGAATTTGTGCTCTGACAAAATCAATGCAAATGGTATAAGGCTTAGTATTGGTTTCACTATATTCATGATTCCATCATTGCTGGTACTGAACATCAATGTTGTAATCGTTATAAGCATAAACAATTTTGTTCTAGGATCTAAAACAATTCCATTTCTGCTGTCAACAGTAGCAGACAATATCTCATCCATTACACGATTCCTGCTTTTACAAAGTGTTTTTTGAGCAACGCTTTTCCAATCATTCCTCCAATGATTGCGCAGATAAAGATACCTGCAATCACAAGAACAATGCTCCACATAGCATTGACAGCCATTACTTTATCTGCATACTCTTTACCAAAACTGGCTGCGAAGCTGGCTCTTGAATCTTCTACCATGAAGTACATTGGAATATATGTACCAACCATCCAGAGACTGAATACTGCATATCCAATCAGCTCCTTTTAGTCTTTTATAATTGCCAAATTTCAGAAATCAAATACTCCCAGCAGCCCAAAGATAAGCCCCAAAGGTACACCCCAATATCCCATTCCGGTAAGTCCCATCAAAAGGCCACTCAGAATTGCCATCAGCGTTACCATACCAAACTTCTTTACCCTTGTCAGGAATAACATAAATGGAATTCCTGTGATCAGTGTCCACAATGCACCAAGAATCGGAAGAAATATCGGAACAAAGCCAATCGGAATTGCCACACAACATCCGAGTACAAAATAAAGGACTGTGAAAAGTCCCAGATTAATCAGGTCCTTCGCCTGTAATTTGTTATTCATACAGAATACCTCCCTTGTATAATTAGCTCTATCTAACTACTCCATAAAATACCATATGTTTTGTTATATCTCTACAACCAAATATCATTTTAGCTCCAAACAGCATTGGGTTTTATTGTTGACTCTGCTCTCTTCAAATCCTATAATATTATCTGTTACAGGGCAAAAGTACTTATATCAGGGAGATCTTCTATGAAAATTAACGACGTGATCAAAAAATGTATCAAAATACCAGGTATATCCATAAAACAGGCTGAATATAGTATGGAGCTTATATTAAATACGAAGGAAGGTAAAGGTTCGATGACCTTTTTTTCACTTTTTCCCGGTCTGTCTCTGGCATATATTTTTATAAATTCTCCAACCTGGACGGCTCCCGACCTTCGATCAGACAGCTCCATTACAAAAGGTCCATTGCTTCTTAACTATTGTGTGACAGGTCGTTGTGAAATGATCCTGAACAACAAAAATTTTGTCTACATCAAAGACAGAGAACTTCTCTCACAGAATGCTTCGCCCAAAAAGAATATGTTTATCCAAAGCGCATCTATTGAGGGGCTTGAATTCTTTATTGATATAGATACATTTACTTTAGAAAATACATGGGTACAAAATGAATTTAGCATTGATTTCAGAAAAATCTCAGAGATGTTTTGTCCTCATGGAAGCACTTATATATCGACAGCGACCCACGAAGCTGAGGAAATTCTCAAAAAACTATGGGAATTATATGATTTTCCGGCCTCTTTTGCAGTCATTCAAATGAAAATATATACGCTCGCTTTATTCTCAGTACTACAAAATTTGGAGGCTATCCCTAAGTCTCAGGCCTCACTTTCTTTACTGAATCTCAGGTTAATATTGCTAAAAAGGTCGAAAATATCATCACCTCAGACCTAAGGCTGCATCATCCTGCATGGGAATTGGCTGAATATTTTTCTATCAGCGAAACCAGTCTAAAAAATTATTTTCGCGGTGTTTACGGACAGAATATTTCTGTCTATCTGCGTGAAATGCGTATGAATAAAGCAGGCGAACTGCTTGCCTCAACACGACTGTCTGTAGCTGAGATTGCAGCACAGGTCGGATATCTGAATCAGAGCAAATTCGCCTCTGTGTTTAAAAAGCATTTTGGTGTATCACCTTTGGAATATCGCCGCACCAGACATTTAGACTCCTAAACTCTCCATTTTGTTGCCTCTCTTCTTTCAACAATAAAATGACGATAAATCCCATCCTGTCTCACAAGTTCTTCATGTATTCCCTGCTGTACGGTTTTCCATTCTCCAGAGCGAAAATCCGTTCAGCTTTCTGTACTGTTTTTAGGCGGTGTGCAATCATAATAACAGCTTTATCATTTGTCAGGTACCACCCACTGGTCATTAAAATAACAAATTACATATAATCAAACTTCTTCCGAAGATATATTCTGAGTAGCATGATATCCATATTAATGAGTATAAATAGCAAAATCAAATTCACCGGCAGATATTTTCTAGTTACATCTCCAAGCACTGTTATTCCTGAAAGACTTCCGATTAAAAACATCTGTGAAATTTCATCCCACATTTTTTTGTATCGTTTTATTGCTTCTACAATCATTACTATCATAATTGCCAATATAAAAATTATAGCTACGATTGCCAAAATCCTGATAACCCAGGCTTCTCCCCCCGTATAAGCTATTTTCTGATTGAACCCATTATCATAAGTCGGATATACCAACATTCACAAAATCGAACATACCATGTGAATGGAATCCTAAAAAAATCTATGAAATCATGCTGAAAAGCACCATTCTGTATGATTGCAAACAGGATTACTGTAATGTATCCTATTCCCCAGAAATATTCTGCATCCCTCATTTTTTCGGTTCTGGCCTTTACTTCTTTTTTCGTTTTACGGATTTCCATCTCTGCACGTTTCTTTTCATTACGGGCTTTTGCTTCTGCCTGTTCCATCTTTTTCTCTGCTTCTTTCTGTTTCTTCTGTGCATCATCTACTGCTTCAACAGATGATTTGTTCACCTGTATTTGTAGTTTAGAGTTCTGGTCCCGAACGTCTCTTATTTCTTCTTCGAGCTGCTCCTGCTCGCTCCTGCTCATTAA
>ENA-OQEB01000569-OQEB01000569.1-human-gut-metagenome-genome-assembly--contig:-NODE-569-length-15134-cov-1.561205_pt1 | contig 15134 bp, 23 predicted proteins | sample MGYA00242787_ERZ504619 | MGnify/ENA primary metagenome ERZ504619 (study PRJEB26092, sample SAMD00036317) | human gut metagenome | host: Homo sapiens | study: EMG produced TPA metagenomics assembly of... | reverse complement strand
TATTATGATTGTCTATGTATGACAGAGCCGCAAAAACAACTAATATTTCCACATTGAAAAGCACGCCCCAATGTGGTAAAATTGACAAAGATAATTTATAGAAAACATACAGGAGGATTAACATACAATGGAAAGCTACAAGAGCGAATTTATAGATTTCCTACCTGCTCCTTTATCTTAACCCTTGTGAATGCCTCAAATGCTTGATTTTACAGGCTTTGAGGGCATTTTTAATTTGAGAGGAAACTATCGTAACTTATCATAAAATGGTGTAATTTGATGAAAAAAGTGTGTAGTAAAGTGTGTAGTAATTCGTAGGAAGGATACGCTAAATATCAAGAGTGGCAGTTAAACGGTGGAAGAGTGGGAAGCGGGTCGAAGAAAGCCTCCTGAGTATATTCCACGGTTGAAAAAGTATCAGATTATGTATGAACAGCAATTTGGGAAGCAAAACAAGAAGGAACACGATGATACTGTTTGAGGTCACAGTTTGTGACCTCAGAATGAGTACACAGATTGTAGACTTGAAGTCGCAATTTTGCGACTTCAAAAATGGATTGGAGGATTCGATGGCAAAAGATAATAGTGAATTGATTGACGTAAATTCAGATGTAAAGGATAGGGTTATGGAAGTGAGTCATATTCAGAGTCTTATATATGTTATTAGAGGAAAACAGGTAATGCTCGATAGTGACTTGGCAATTTTGTATTAAGTTGAAACAAAAACTTTTAATCAGGCTGTAAAAAGAAATATTGAAAGATTTCCTGAGAATTTCAGGTTTCAACTAAAAAAGGAAGAGTACGACTCTTTGAGGTCACAATTTGTGACCTCAAAAGAAGGGAGAGGTGGAAGAAGATATCTGCCATATGTTTTTTACAGAACAAGGTATTGCAATGCTTTCTGCGGTGCTGAGGAGTGATATTGCAATACAAGTCAGTATCAGGATAATGGAAACATTTGTTGAAATGCGTAAATATATGGCAAACACGTCACTTTTGTATGATCGCATGAATGCAATAGAAGAAAGACAGATAACTTATCAAAATGAAACAAATGAGAAATTTGATAAAGTATTTGCATATATTTCTGACCACGAAGAATCACAGCAGAAAATCTTTTTTGATGGACAGATATATGATGCGTTTAGCTTACTGATAGATCTGGTAGCTAGTGCAACGAAAAGTCTTGTATTGGTCGATAATTATGTCGATGTGGGAACTTTAAATATTCTGTCCAAGAAGAAAGAGAATGTATCGGTAACGATTTACACAGTTAGAAAAACCAGATTGTCAGAAAAAGATATTGAAACTTTCAATCAACAGTATCCCAAACTTGAAGTGAACTACACAGGTGTATTTCATGACAGGTTTTTAATCATTGATGACAAAAAAGCGTATCACATTGGTGCATCATTAAAAGATGCAGGAAAGAAATGTTTTGCTATAAGCTTATTAAACGATTCTGGTGTGATATATGATATTTTACAGAGGCTGGATATAGAAACAGAAGAAAACGAATCATAAAGAGGGATAATGACTTGGGGGAGAATTCTATTGTTTTGTAATGAGGGTAGAAGCAAGAAGGATATAGCCGATGATAATCAATTCAATTATCCAAGTAAACATCGGCTACATTCCCGGGTACAATTGCAGTAAAGACAGAAAGACACACCATCCCTTTGTAGATGGTGTGTCTTTCTGTCTGGGGGTCTCGGGGGCGTAGCCCATGAGCAGGTAGCACCGATGGCGCAGACAATGAGGCGGAAATAAAATCAGGGTACCGGAGGGGACCCTGATTTTATTTTTGACGAGTTGGCAAGCCAGCGGTACTACCTGCCTATATCATCCCCACCACATCGGAAAGGGAATAGAAGATTTCAATAAGTAGTAGAGATGTGAAAAAAAGCAGTCCGAAGCGGTAAGCGAAGGGCTGCTTTTGTCTGTCTGACGGAGTCTTTTTTCCGTCAGGCAGACCTGTGGGGATGATGTGCCCTGCTGACGAAGCATCGCTTACACAAAGGCTACGAAGAAATACCAAGACGGATGCAGATGATAGCGGTTCTTATGGACAGTATAGCTATAACAGATACAGTTTAGACAACATCTGCAACCAAATGGCTACAAAGCAGAGCAACAGTAGAACCACAACAGGGGCATGACACTGCAATTTACCGGTGCAGACCACAATTTCTATTAGTATGTAGCCATAATCCGGTGCAATCGTAGCCAAAACACAATAACTGAAAATACCAAAAAATGAAGCCATGAAACAATTGGAAGAAAAGGCAGCAATGCCAATTCAACCAATGAGTTTTGTGGCTTTTTTTTACAGATAAAAAGAAGGAGGACACTATGGGGAAACGAACAAGAGACGAGGTAATCTATTCTCGTGTGGATTACCGTGTAAAACAGGAATTTGAATCACAGATGAAGGAGAGCGGATATAAGACTTCCGCTGATTTCATCGACTATCTGCTCCGGGGCAACAAGGGCAGGCAGATTGACGGGACAACATTAAAGCAGTTTATGGAGGTCATGAATGAGGTCTGCTACGAACTGAAAAAGCAGGGAGTCAATATCAACCAGCTGGCAAGGAATATCAATGCCTATCCGGATTTGATATCCATGACAGCATTTGAACCGTTCCAGAGAGTATTCCGGCGGTTGGAAGACTCAGTATTAAAACTATATGAAAAGGTGGTGAGTTAGATGGCAGTATATGGAAATGTCAATGTAAAATATGCTCCATGCAAGTCTGTGGCACAGCTTCACAGTGCTGCAGATTATATTCTGGGGAAGAAGAAGGAACAGCTAAGTTCCAGTGTTATCAAGACAAAGTCGGAGTTATATAATGCTTTTGGCTGCAATCGGGATAACTTTGCAAACAGTGTCCTTATGACAAGGAAAATGCATCAGAAGAAGTATAGCCGGTTCTTCCCGCGGGACATTCTGGCACAGAAGCTATCAATATCCTTTCATCCGGAGGACAATGATAAGCTGACTTATGCAGAGGCTTACAAGATGGCAGAGGACTTTGCTCGTGAGTTCTTCTGGAAAAAGGGATTTGAGGTATTGTTTGCGGTTCATGTGGATACGGAGCATGTTCACGTGCATTTTCTGGTAAATAACTGTAATCAGAAGGATGGTTCTTCCTTTCGGAGAGGTCCGAAGGAGCTGGTGGAAATGTCGGAATATTTTGGAGAACAGTGCAGGAGCCGGGGCTTGACACACTCTGTCCGTGACAGCTTCTACAATCCGGATAAGACCAGGGAGGAACGCACCTTAGCGGAAAATCATATGCAGAAAAGGGGAAAACTTTCTTTCAAGGATGAAATGCGTGTGTATATCAGACTTGCCATGAATGATCCGACCACGCAGAACATTCATGATGTGGTGAATATGTTAGAAAGAACCTATCATATGAATGTAAGGCTGAAAGGTAATACCATTAGCTATGCCCTTCCCTATCGTAGCAGTAATGGAGGCAAGGTAAAGGCAGTACGAGGCAGTAAGCTTGGTAAGCGATTCACGGTTGCAGGCATCAGGGAGTATATGAAACAGAAGGAAAAAGAGGATTGGTTTGATTATCCAAGGCAGGAGCAGGACATCGAGCATTCCAGTCAGTCCATGAAGGATTATCAGATGGGAAGAGGATGAGGAGGAAGTGAAGGAGTCTGCTTCTAAGGCTAAAAAGCAGATACCAACACAGGAGTCACAGACCGACCAGAAAACCGGATGATTTCTGTATATGAGGCATATGACGAGTTTCAGGAAAACATGAGATAACCGGAGAATGACGAGTCTTTCTTTTATGGTGCTGCATTTGATGACTTCAATAAAGAGTGGCAGGGACTTGATGCAGGCGCAGGCTCGGTAAGTACTGAGTTTGGCACAACAAATAACTCAACCGACGCAGAACCATATAATGAGGATGAGTTAGACGAATTACTTGATAACAATTCGTCAACGGTGCCGGTTCAAAATAAGCCGTTTCCATCTCCAGCAGAATACCGCAAGCTCTCTCTGGAAAAACGTGCTAACTTCTTCCGCCACCTTCTGATGACCGAATTGAAGAACTAAAGAAGTATCAGGACAGAATGGGATATACCGAAGAATCCATGCGGAGTATGCGTTACAAGATGTCTGTATATGATGATTTTACCGAGGAATATGATTATCGTGTGAAATACAACAGAAATCATTCTTCAGAGGAGCAGCTAAAAGCACAAGCGGAACAGCAGATAATCACACCGGTTCGTAGACGTGGGCGTGGCAGATGACAAGGCTTTGATTGCCTTTCAAACTCACTTTCGGTAAGAAAAACTCCATTGTACATAAAATGATTTTGAGCTATAATTTTAATGGATTTTTGTATGAAAGGCGGGTATGATATATTACCAAACATTATGCTGGTAGGAGCAGAGCAGGAGTTATCACAGACGGGAAAGGAACACCGTTTGAAAGAAGCTATTACCCCCGTAGCGGAAAAGTATGATTATATCATTATAGACACGCCGCCCTCTTTGGGCGTGTTGACCGTAAACGCATTTACGGCGGCAAGTGATATTCTGATACCGACCACAGCGGGCATATTTGCCACAACAGGAATTAACCAGCTTAACAAACAGTAAAGAGCGTACAGCGGTACTGAAATCCGAATGTAAAGATAACGGGTATTCTGTTACAAGGTTCAATCCGAGAGCAAACATCAGCAAGCAGATAAAGGAACTTACGGAGCAGTTGAGCGAGTACATTTCTGCACCGATATATAAGACCTATATTCGGTCAGCGGTAGCGGTAGAGGAAGCACAGGCAAACAGAACAGATATATTTGAGTATGCGGAGAAGTCCACCGTATCAGAGGACTATAAAGCCTTTATAGAGGAATTTTTGAAAGGAGAGGTAGAGAGTAATGGCAGGAAAGGCAAAATTTGACCAAGAAGCGGCGTTTAAGTCGATTATAGGTGCAGGAGCAAGCGAGGGTTCAGAGAAGCCAGTGGCAAAAGGCAGACCAAAAGCGGAGTGGGAAACAAAGAAGCCCATAAAAAAGCGTGTGAGCATTGGAACGAGGGTGGCTTAGCAAAGGTTTGGATAGATAAGGACGGGTATCTTTGTATCGAATATGAAAGCGGCGAATGGTGGCACTACAACGATAAAGGAGAGTGGTGGTAGATGAAAGTAGGAAAGTATCAGATAGGACGTTTCCATGCGATTATTCGCAAGGAATACGCAGACGGAAGTGTTGACTATTGGCAGGGATATAAGACATTATTAAATGAAGAATGAGGTGAAGAGAATGAATAAGAAACAAAAGAAAATATTTTTGTGTTTGTATGATTTTTTTTCTGTTTTTAATTGTTACTATATATTTATTGAAGCAGAAATCACCATATGAATATTTGAAAGAACAAAAAGGAATGACAGCACAAACTACTGCAAATGAATGTTTGGAAGAAATTCGATTCGACAATAAATATATAGTGTTTTTCATAAATGAGAATGGAAATCTATCATGTGCAGTTATGAAGAAGAAGATATTTTCTTATGAAATATTAAGAATTAGTGGAGAACTATCACAGAGCAAGAATAGTAAAAATTATTTATTTAGTTCATACGAAGATAATGGATATAAATGGATTGATTGGGGTGTGATAAATGATAGTGATATTGAATCAGTATTATCTAATGATAACAAGATGAATATTATTGATAATTTGCAGTATTCATTTAGAATATGTTGGATTATTGGAAACGGAGAAGAGAATACGCCACCAGAGCATGAAGAAATAAAATAGGTAGTTCAATTTGAACTACCTATTTTTATGGCAATACCTAATGCGTGCTGATTAGTATTTTTTTATATTGCTCCGCAAGCTCTTTCTTTCCCCATCTCATATACAAACTATACAAATAACGAGCAGTACTTTTGGAATAATCATTATCAGGTTCTCGTTCATAACAGCATGAAAGACGGCATCTGCGTTAAGCAGGTGCTGTTCTGCTATCACAGGCTGAGAACGGTATAAGCAATGACACCACGATAGAACTCGCACATACCATAATCAAGGTTATTTCTACCCATAACTTCATCAATGGTGGATTCACAGAAATCAATAATTTCCAGAGCAGAATCATATTCCTTATTCTGCACCAGCATGTTAGCAAGTGAGAGTGTCTGCTGCAGGGTATCATTATTCTCTATCAATCCAAGACTGGCATATTCCCTGCGTACTGTGAAAGCTGTCTTGAGTTCTGATACGGCTTCTTCCAGTTTCTTCCGGAACAGATAAGCTGTAGAGAGGTTGTTGTGCAGGTTTGAAAGCAGATTGGCGGAACGGGCATCCGCAGTATTGGTCTTATGGTAATTTTCCATGAGGGCAATCGCCTTTTTATATTTCTTAATGGCATTATCATATTCCTTGCGTGGGAACAGAAGCTGTGCTTTGTAATCTAATAATAATGCTTTGTCACAGGCAGAAATGTGGTTGGTTTCTTGCGTAATATCTGGTGTGCCTGATTTATCTGAATTATACGATTTACTCGTTTCATCCGACTTGCCCGAATCATTCATAAGATTCATCACATATTCTATACGTTCTACCAGCTCCGACAGATAATCGGTATCCAGATATTTGTCAAAGTAAGGGTACATATCCTGTAAGAACAGTAGATAGTAAGCCCTGTTATCTAGGATGATGTGTCTGTTGATGCTTTTCAGACATTCCATGACAGTCACCGGTCTTTTTACATCCAGACCGTGAGCAAGGCAAATCAAATGCAGGTGATTTAACATCACATGGCAGTCTGATACGGTTGGAATGGTCTCTGCGATTGCCACTTTCTGAATGAGAGGATGGAGTGCAATCGTCTTATTTTCGGTATCTTCACTGATAATGCCATAGCGTATCAGCTCATTAACATTTTTGAGAGAATCCAGTTCCAGCCACATTTTGAACGCACTTTTATAAACTCCTGATACCGGCAGGAGTGAGAGGTTACGGAGGATATCAATACTGTCCTCATTTAATCTATTAAGCTTCATCAACATGCGAAGGTGTCCTATCATACTGGCATAGGAGAATTCATCATCCTTGAATACCTCGATTTCTTCCATGTTCTGCCCGATACCGCAGGAACGCAGCTCCTGTAACAATTCTTCCGGTTCCATGCCGCTGGCTTCTAAGGTAAGAGCAGCCATGCAGACAGTCAGGGTATGACAGTTCACTTCTTCTATAATGGCAGACACACTGTCCGGATCACGTTTTGCAGAAGGACAATGCTTGTAGAACAGTTCTGTCAGTTCTTTTTTCTTTATCTAATTCCTTTATTTCTATAGAATCATAATTCTTAAGTTTGCATCTGCTGGTAATCAATAGCTGCATATCATTCTTCATCAGTTCCTTTAAGAAGGGTTCGTCCTTTGGAAGCACATTGAAGTTGTCCAGAATCAGCAGTGTATCTGTGTGGAGTCTCTGCATCACCTTATAGTGATTCTGAAAACGGACTTCCTCATTCATTTCTACGGAATCATCTGCAAATGTAAGGTTTGCGATGTCTTTTCTCAAATCACCGGTGTAATACAGATAAATGATATTGGTGTACTTTTTACGGTTCGTCTGTGCATAGGCTTTGGCAACTTCGCTTTTTCCAATGCCTGCCATACCAGTAATGAATAAGACGGATTGATTGGAAAGATGGGATGCGATTGCTTTTATCTCATCCTTTCGTCCAATGAATGCCTGATTGCAGGAGGGAAGCTTATTGCAAAGAATCACTTCCGAAAGGTCGGGAGAATAGAGCGCACCTGTGCTATGGTCATTCAAAATCGCATATCTTACCACAGAGCAGAAAAAGGCTGCATTATCCGGCTCCTGAATCAGTGCATCAGCCATTTCCTGCCCGATGGTTTTTATACTGTCTGTAATCAATTCCTCCATCTGGATTCGAGCCTGTGCTTCGTTCAACAGGTTCGGAATAATCTTATCTCTGAAATCATCCTCCATCGTATCCCATTCATCCTCATCTTCATAAGTCTTTAGGATATCTATAGGAATCGGGCGGGCGCATTGCACCAGCGGCTGTACATCGTCGTGTCATCTGCGATTAATTCCGAAGCTGTCAGAGTATCATCCAGATATGCAGAGAACAGACTGCGTACAAGCTGGTGCTGCGGGTAGGTTTTCTTTTTATTTTCCAATAATACACCAATCACATTGGCGAAGGTCAGTTTGTTTCTCATCTGTGTGCTCCTTTCAGAGAGGATTTATCAATCCCGCTATCTATCTTATCTGTCTTTCTATATTTTCATTCTTTGAAAAGTTTCTATGTCAAGTCGCGGTCAAGTGACCGTCAATTATTTTATTCTCTATATTTTACTACAATTAACTTACAAAACGTAGCCGGGCGGCATCAGAAATGAAGCAAATCGGCTACAACAATCATAACACAAAACAAACTTATGTTCTACAAGAATATCGAAATGTTTTAACTGTACATTGAAAACTTCATGAGTTGTATTCACAGTCAACGGACTTTGCGATGATACTTAAAGCAATTTAAGCGGAGCAAAGAACAGACACTTCCGTCAAGGTGGGAGATGATCTCGCGCAGGAGAGGCCCACAGGCAGGTTTCAGTAGTGAGAAATCGGTGCTAAAGAATCCAGACAGTGGATACGTAGAAAACCAAACTAAGAGTACTGGAACAATCTTACTTTAGGAACCGCTTATTGCGGGTAGGAAAGAAGGTGGTTAATGAGAATATTACGAGAGGAGGCAGGACTACCATGAAAACAGAACTTGATACAAGAGCGTTATTAAATGTAAAGGAAATGTGTGAGTACCTTGGTATTGGACAGACGAAAGCAAGAGAATTGCTTTCCAATCCGGCCAATGGTTTCACGGTAAGAATCGGTAACAGACTATATGCTCATAAGGGCAGATTAGACCACTGGTTACTGAATCAGATTCTTTCATAAATAAGAACACGGAGGAGTTTCAAAATGAGAATTCAATTTTTGAAACGGATTGATAATTGTAAGGTTTTATGGTAGAATAGGGACGATATTTGGAATCCTTCCTATTCTACACTTAGGAAGGAGGCATAAATGGGTAAATCCCTTAATGGTAAAGAATTAGGTAAAGGCTTATCACAGAGAAAGGATGGTCTTTATCAGGGAAGATTCGTGAATCGTTTTGGCAAGAAGCAGACGGTTTACGCAAAGACGCTGAATGAGGTAAGACAGAAGCTTAGAAACGAACAGTATGAGGATGAAAAGGCACTCAATGTTGTTGCGAAGGACACATTCTACTACAATTTATATGTAGTGGCAATCGACACAGGAATGCGTATTGGTGAGTTGATGGGGCTTCAGTGGTCTGATGTAGACTTTGAAAAGAAGGTTGTACACGTCAGACGTTCCTTATGCTATTTCCGCAAGGATGGCAAATATGTCTTTGAATGGCATGATACCAAGACGCATAACAGCAAGCGAACCATTCCCTTAACAACAAGAGCTATGGAAGCTCTGAAAAAACAAAGAGTTCGCGGGCAGGAGATTCTGCTTAAGAACGCACAAACAGCACAGGACGAATACAAGAATCTGGTTTTCGTAACCAGAAACAATCGACCTACACAGCAGTTCATCGTACAGGAATGTATGGATGTAACAACGAGACGAATTCAGAAGGAACACCCGGAATTTGAGAGGTTCTCTCCTCATTGTTTCCGTCACACCTTTGCAACAAGGGCAATCGAGAACGGAATGCAGCCTAAGAGCGTGCAGAAGCTTCTCGGACATGGCTCCTTACAGCTGACAATGGATTTGTATTGTCACGTAACAGATGATACCTTGTTTGACGAGATGAGGAAGATGGAAGCGGTGTAAAGTGTGTAAAAAGTGTGTAGTAAAGCAATTTGAGACAATAATAAAGGCGTGAAAGCCTTATAAACAGGAGGTTTTAAGATAAAATGGAACAGTATAAGCAGGAATTTATAGACTTTATGGTGGAGAGTGACGTGCTGAAATTTGGTGATTTCACATTAAAGAGCGGCCGTAAATCACCATTTTTCATGAACGCGGGAGCATATGTGACAGGCTCACAGCTTAAGAGACTCGGAGAGTACTACGCAAAGGCAATCCATGCAAACTACGGAGATGACTTTGATGTATTATTCGGACCTGCATACAAGGGAATTCCGCTTGCAGTGGTAACAGCTATCGCATACCATGAGCTCTATGGCAAAGAGGTGCGCTACTGCTCAGACAGAAAAGAGGCAAAGGATCACGGTGCAGACAAGGGAGGCTTCCTTGGAAGCAAGCTTAAGGATGGTGACAGAGTAGTTATGATAGAGGATGTCACCACATCCGGCAAATCAATGGAGGAGACAGTTCCAAAGGTAAGAGAGGCTGCAGATGTTACAATCGTAGGCCTTATGGTGAGCCTTAACAGAATGGAAGTCGGACAGGGCGGCAAGGTGAGCGCGCTCGACGAAATCCATGAGAAGTACGGCTTTGAGGGCAGGGCTATCGTTACAATGGAAGAGGTTACAGAGTATCTCTACAACAGAGAGCATGATGGCAGAGTAGTCATTGATGACACAATCAAAGCAGCTATAGATGAGTACTATAAGCAGTACGGCTGCAAATAGGAGAATATAAATTGCTTGGCAGAAGAAAACGTAACAGGTATAAGTTTACGGAAAAGAAGCAATCTAAGAGGGGGATAGCTGCACTTGTTGTGGCTATCCTCATAGAGATTGTATATATAGTTTTTTTGAATGCGGCATTCAGAGGAGATGGCAATCTGTCTATGTACTATGCAGTGCCGGTATACTGATGCTTGGCATATCTCTGGCAGATTTCGGGTTTGCCATCAGAAGCCTCTTTGATGAGGAATCATTCATGACATTTCCACGACTGGCAGTGTTTTTTTCACTCATAGCGGTAATCAGCTGGGGAGGAACATATGCTGCAGGTTTTATTATATGAAAGAAAGATTATAGGGACATATGAGTTATAAAGAGATTTATGAGCTCTCCAATGAGCTTTACGCAGAGCGATTAGAGCTTGTGGAGGAGCGTATAGAGCAGATCATCAGAGAATCTGCGATAGAGCCGGCTTTTGCAGATTATTTCAGAAGTGCGGCAAAGTGCATCAACACTATTAAAAACCATAGCGCAGATAAAGAATTTAACGATTTATTCTATTCACAGTTTGATAAAGAAAATTACGAGAAAAGCTATGCCAACCCGGCATATGCCGTAAAGGTGCTCGGAGATGAGTATGGTCAGCTTTTATCGGCTGTATATGCAAAAATTGCCGGAAGCATCACGCATATCTTTCAGGGAGATATAAAATATCTCTGCATTTATGCAGAGCTTATTGTAGAGCTATACAATTATTTTGAGAATGCCAATGAGCTGAGTCCTGATGAGATAAGGGGCTGTATATACTCGTTCATGCATGATTATGAGGAGCTTTTTGCAGAGGATGACAACAGAGCACTCCTTGACCCGGCTTATGATTACTATACAGAGCTTGTAAATGAGGCAGATTTGTCAAATGATGATTATCTGTATTCCTACGGACTGTATGTCGGAGAGAATGAGCGCGCCGGCAGAGCGCATCTGGCTTCATTTTCAGATGAGGAGATACAGGCCATGGCAGATACCTATACAGAAGGATACCGCATTGGCTTTATTACCTGCAACAAGGATATCTCAAAGAAGTCGGTGGTTCAGGTGCTTTATCCGCTTGGCTTTGAGCGTATGATAAGAGCAGCATTAAAGAATTTTGAGAAAATGGGTATGAAGCCTGCCATGAGACCATTTCCACATCGGTCAATAAGCAGTTTGACTATGACCACAAGGAGGATATGGCACTGTGGCTTGACAAGGCATATGTGGAGTATCGTCTTGAGTGCATGCACAATGCACTTGAGAGAATGAAGAATGTAGCATGCAAATGTGGAGGACCGGCTGTCATAGAGATATTTGGAGAGGAGCCGTTTGCTCCGGTTTCAAAGAAGGAGGCTGCGCACTTTAATGATGAGCAGCAGAAGCTTGCAGTCCATATGACAAGCGTGCGCTCACAGTATATGAACAGCTATATCCACAGCGAGGACAGAAGCTTTACGATTATTGCCTATCCGTGTGCTGCAATCGGACCTGATTATACGGAGATTTTTACAGAAACTGTAAAGATTAATACTCTTGATTATGCACTCTACAGAGATATGCAGCAGAAAATCATAGATGTGCTTGATACAGCAGACAGGGTGCATATCGTCGGAACAAACGGCAACAGGACAGATTTGTTTGTCAAGATTCATGAGCTTAAGGAGCCTTCAAAGGAGACGGCTTTTGAAAACTGTGTGGCTGATGTAAATATCCCTGTCGGAGAGGTGTTTACTTCACCGGTGTTAGAGGGCACAAACGGTAAGCTGCATGTCAGTCAGGTATATCTCAATGAGCTTAATTTCCTTAATCTGGAAATCGACTTTAAGGATGGCATGATTGATAAATATACATGCACCAATTTGAGGATGAGGAAGAAAACAAAAAGTATATATCAGACAATGTGCTTTTCCATCACGACACACTGCCTATGGGTGAGTTTGCCATAGGCACCAATACGACAGCCTACCGTATGGCGAGAGTATACGATATCGCAGCAAAGATGCCTATTCTCATAGCAGAAAAGACAGGACCGCACTTTGCGGTAGGTGATACCTGCTACACATACGATGAGGACAATATGACATACAACCCTGACGGAAAAGCAATCATTGCCAGGGACAATTCAGTTTCCATCCGCAGAAAAGAGGATATATCAAAGGCATATTTCAACTGCCACACGGATATCACAATACCATATGATGAGCTTGGAGCCATCACAGTTATTCGACACGATGGCTCAACATGTGATATAATAAGAGATGGCAGATTTGTGCTTGAGGGCGTAGAAGAGTTGAACAAACCGCTCGATACGCTTGATGCAGAAAGTAAATAATTATTAGACATATAAGGAGGATAAAATGGCAAAGGTTGGAATAGTTATGGGCAGCGACTCAGATTTAAAGGTGATGAGTAAGGCAGCAGATATGCTTGAAGAGCTCGGCATAGAGTATGAGCTCACCATCATCTCAGCACACCGTGAGCCGGATGAGCTTATTGAGTGGACAAGAGGCGCTGAGGAGAGAGATGTAAAGGTAATAATAGCAGGAGCGGGAATGGCAGCAGCACTTCCGGGAATGTGTGCAGCGCTTTTTGCACTTCCTGTTATCGGAGTACCGCTTTCAGGAAAGAATCTGGATGGAATGGATGCAGTGTTCTCAATCATGCAGATGCCACCTGGAGTGCCTGTTGCCACAGTTGCAATTGACGGTGCGAAAATGCAGCAATCCTTGCAGCAAAGATACTCGCAGCAGGTGATGATGCAATCCTTGAGAAAATCAAAAAGTATACAGCAGATATGAAGGCTCAGGTTGTAGCAAAGGATGCGAAACTGAAACAGGTTGGATATAAGCAGTATCTTGCTGAGAAATAGATTGTATTGTCATCTATAGGAGGGTTTTTATGGGTATATGCAAAAGGCAGACAGATGTATGGATGAGGCAGCAGCCTTATTTGGCGAGAATAAGCTTTTTTTGGCAGAGAATAAGGCACAGGAGACAGCCGGTCTTTATAAGAGCTGTGGCGCATATGAGCAGATGGCAAAGACTGTCAATTTTATGGGAGTCATATATGCATCTATTGGAGACTTAAGCATGTCAATTGACTGCTACCTAGAGGCTATGGATGTAGCTGTGGAGCAGGCTCAACAGAGATAATCATGCTTGTAAACAATAATATAGGCTCACTCTATATGGAGCTTGGATTGTATGAAAAGGCTATCAGATATTTCAACGAAGCACTGGAGCTGTGCAAGCCACCGCTGCATGGAGAGAGGGATAGCTATTATCAGGAACTTCTCATGCTTCATCTGAATCTGTGCATCTCATACACGGGAATTAATGAGTTTGAAAAGGCAGAAAAGCATCTTTCTGACGCGATACTCTTTAATGAGATAGCTGGCAGTGATAAAAACAGATTTCTGATAGATATGTCACAGGCACATATGCTATGGAAGATGGGAAATGAGGATGAGGTCAGAGATCATGTGGAAGAGCTGGTTGAGGGTGCGATAAACAATATCAATTCTGCCAATTATGTGCTTGAGATACTAAGCCTTTGCAATCTATTTATGAATATGGGGGAGTTCGATGCATGGAAAAAGGTTATTATGGAGTATGAACGCTTTGCTATTGAAACAGAAAATCTGTTTTTCCAGAAGACCTGTGTCAAGATGTGGATGAAATATGAGAGCGCCATGGGTGATACAGAGGCGTACAACAAGCTGTGCGTATATTACGCAAATCTCCACTCTATGCAGGTGAAGGAGCAGATAAAGCGTCTTGGTGATACAATCGACCTTAAGCTTCAGCTTCAGGAGACTGAGTATGAGCGCCGTAAGGCAGTCAGACTCAACTACACAGATATGCTTACAGGCATGGGCAATAAGTTCAAGATGCGAAACGATTTTGAAAAGCTTGTGAGCAAAAATCAGGATTCAGATGGTGCAGGAATCACGTTTGGAGTAGTGATATAGATTTCTTCAAGTCATTTAACAGAAACAGTGGCAGAGTCACCGGTGATGCAGTGCTAAAAGAATTGTCATCCATAATAAATGAGAGCATCAAAGATAAGGGAATGGGGTATCATTTCTATGGTGATGAATTCTACATAATCCTGCAGGAAACGGATGAGGATATCATTAAAAATATAGCCGAGCATATAAGACTTGAGCTTGCCAAAAAACAGATACTTCATGAGAGCTCTAAGGTGGATGAGTATCTGACTGTATCACAGGCATATGTTACCGCCCCGGATGTAAAGGTGCCGGATGAGTTTTCAAAGCTGTTCAAGACGGTGGATGAAGTGCTCAATGATGTGAAGGAAAAGGGTAGAAATGCATATAAGATAGTCTGATGCTTTAAGTGTATAAGACAACTATAAAATGACACGCAGCGTAAAACGTTGCGTGTCATTTTTTTGATGGATCTATATAATACAGTTATAGTTATATTTGTACTTG
>ENA-OQEB01000568-OQEB01000568.1-human-gut-metagenome-genome-assembly--contig:-NODE-568-length-15151-cov-1.859092_pt1 | contig 15151 bp, 14 predicted proteins | sample MGYA00242787_ERZ504619 | MGnify/ENA primary metagenome ERZ504619 (study PRJEB26092, sample SAMD00036317) | human gut metagenome | host: Homo sapiens | study: EMG produced TPA metagenomics assembly of... | reverse complement strand
TTAAGGCGTTATAATGATGTTAGTACGAGGCAGTAAAAGTTCCTCCCGAGCACTTGAGTGCCACGCTTACGGAACAAAGGTGCCTCGGGAGGAACAAAAACTTCTTCGGGGAGGTTACGCTTTTTCTTTGTAACTTCCAAAGAAAAGGGGAGAAAATGTAATGGGGGAGAAGAAAAAAGTGCAATGCTCGGAGGGAGCATTGCACTTTAATATAGAGTGTATGTTTGATTAATTTCTAGGATTAATCTTCTGTAGGATACCAGCGTGGGTCGCCTGCTTTCTCAGTCAATGTACCTTTTTGATGGTGAAGTCGCCATTGGCTGGATCGGTGAACAGGTCGGTAGAGCTGTACTCCAATGCTGTGAGACCAGTGAATGCCTTGAACCAGTCGTTGGTGTTGTAGCAACCTGCTATCTCTGGAGTAGCACTACAACGGATGTTCTTGGTGGTTGCCTCATCTGGCTGCTTACTGAAGATACAGTTCAAGATGCTCAGGCTATTTGGACCGATTGTATCCTTATTGAAGTCGATGAAGTACTGACCACCGCCATTTACATTATAGAATGTACTATTGCTGATAGCGATAGAGGTAGTTGGAGTCTCCTTGCTGTAGATGAAGTGCTTACCTGTAGGACAGATTGTATTGAAGGTACACTTATCTATCTTGATGTTGTCGAACTTACCCGCCTTGTTGGCATCGGCATGGATGAATGCATAGCCGCTACCACACTTGGTGAAGATACTGTTGGTGAGCACCAAGTTGCTGATAGTCATCGTGCCACCCTTCTGCATACGGAATACAGTGGTCTTGAAGTTGTCTACCTTACAATCCTCTATGCTCAGTTCGCCAATGGTACAAGCGTCCTTCTGGTTGATGAAGTAAGCAGCACCATTATCTACGAGGTTCACGTTCTGGAACTTGATGAATGAGTGGCTGCCATCAATGCCCAGTGCCTTCGTAAACTTGAGGTAGGAGCCTCACCACCGGCAATACCGAAGAAGGTAACAGACATTCCCTCAGGAATAACTACACTACCGAAATCGAGCGTTGCATCAGCCTTGATACCGATAGTCGCACTATAGTTGGTCTCACTGCCAGCTGCTGCCTTAGCTTGACCGGCGATTTCATCGATGAGGTCTTGGTTGATCTCTGTTACGTCTGCACCCAATGTTACCTTATAGTCGGCTGCAGGCATTGGAGCAGGTGTTGTGATGGTCAACTGGCCACGCTTTACACTACCATTGTAGATGGTAATGAGGTAGGTAGTGTTGCCTGTCAATCCACTTACTACAGCTCTACCCTGTGCTTGATTTCTTCGCTCAGGTCAAGTTGTTTCTTGGCTCCATTGTCGGTCTGTACCACTGTGATGTGTGTAACTTCGGCACCCGCAGTCCATGTCAATCTGACGTGGTCATCGAAGAGGTCGCTGGCAGATACCTCATTGAAGATCTGCTCAGCCTTGGTCTTGAATGACTGGCCTTTCTTGTAGTAAACCCACTTAGACTCATTGGCAGTGCTAGAGATTAGACTTCACACGCATATAGTACTTGCTGTCGTTGTCAAGACCTGTCAGCACTACAGGTGATGTGGTCAGGCTCTTGTCCTCACCAAAGGTGACGATGTTGGCATTCTCTACACCTTCGTATAGTGAATCCTTGCTCAGCTCGAATACGTAATATTCAGCCTCTGCTACCTCCTTGGATGTGTACGCAGCGAATGTTACGGTGGCTGTTGTCTCGGTGGTTTCTACGGTGAGCTTGTCGCTGTTCACACCGAAAAGTCTAGAGAGGCTACCATCTACATCCCAGTCGTTGCCATCTGTACATGATGTGGCAGATAAAGCCAACGCCATCATGGATGCTGCGCCCAATATGTTTTTAATGCTCTTCATTTTTATTATTCTTTTTGATGTTAAAGATGAATTAGTCAGCAAAGCCATAAGAGTTGTGAATCTTACCATTGGTTGCTGAGATTGTGGTAGATGCGATAGGCATGAGGTAACGGTTCTTGACTGGTACGTCATCGCCTACGAGTCCACTGCTGATGGTTGGCAAGTTTGTATCTACCTGAGTGTCACTGCCTGTGCCAATCTTGCTGTTACCAAATGACTTAGCACTGCTTGGTAGTCTGCTGCTGTCTTTCCTTGTGGAAGACCATTCCAAGTGATGCTTGAATAATCGATCTTGGTCTTGTTGGCATCGAGATAGTTGAAGTAGATAGTCTCTTGGTATGTGCCATTTTCCAACTCTGTGAGATAAGTCTGCTTAAACTCATTGATCTTCTCAATCAAGAGGTTCCAGCGAATCAAATCCCACTTGCGGAAACCTTCACCAGCAAACTCCCACTTGTTCTCATCTACCAATGCATTGAAGAACGCATCCTTGTCAGATGGGATAGCTGCACGTAGTCCTTGGCTGCCTGCTTGGTCTTCTCAGTGAAGGCACGCTCGTGTACCATCTCCAACGCCTGGCGAGCTGTCAGTCCATTGGCTGAGCCTTCGTAGTTGGCGTCTGGGTTGCCTGCCAACTCGTTCATGCACTCAGCATAGTAGAGCAATACGTTTGAGTAACGCATTTTGACAGGGTTGATACCAGTGCAGTGCTTAGCTGTAGCCTTCTTGTTGTTCTCAAGCCATGTGCTGTTCATCTTGCGTGGATCCCACTTGCCTACATACATTCCGAATGGGGCATTGCCGAGCATAGACTCGATGGTATTGTCACCATCCTGCTTGATTTCGAAATTAGCGCAAGTGATGTCGCGGCGAGTATCACCTTCTTGGTAAGAGTAGAGTAAAGGAGCTGTCACCTTCATCTTACCAGATGAGTTGCCATAGCCATATTCTGTAGTTACGCCGTTCATACGAATACCTACAGTATAACCCAACTCACCTGTTACATTCTCACCCATAGGAATCTCGAAGAGGTTCTCGTGATAAGTCTTGTCGAGTTGCAATTTGTTAATCAATTCCCATTCTTTCTCGAAAGATGGGTTCAGGTTGTGGGTGCCGTTGGTGATGATGGCACTCCAGTGGCTCAATGCACGCTCGTAGAGAGCCTTGCGTTCAGCTGCGCCTGGGCGCTGAGTAGGATATACTGGGTCGCTGTAAGAAGCGGTCTCGTAACCTTCCTTAGCCTGTTCACGGATTACATAGCCTGCGCGGGTCATGGCAATCTGTGCCAGCAAACCATGAGCATAGCCCTTGGTTACGTGCTCTGTGGTGTAGCCAGTTACCTGGTCAGCCCATGGCAAGTACTTGATGGCCTCGTCCAGATTGTTCATCAATGTATCCATGATTTCATCACGGTCGGTCTTCTCCAAGTATGCGTTGCTCAAGTCAGCCTTAGAAGCTCTAACTTCATAGGAATATCACCAAAGTAACGAAGCAAGTCGAAGTATACCATGGCACGGATGGTGAGTGCTCGCCGAGGTAACGCTCCATCGCCTTCTGGTTGCTGCCACCTGCTGTGAGGGTAGCGCTGCTGCGGATACCTTCGATAATCTGGTTGGCATCCTCGATGATACCATACATTGCGTCCCACTCGCCACTGAGTTGTGACCATCCTGGGTCTGAGTTGTAGTTCATGTTACCACGCTCGCTGGTTCTGTCGGTAGCGGTGCTTCCGATACCATCCACCAACTCTACGTCGCTATTGAGACATGCCTTGATGGTAAAGTCTCCTACGTAAGTACGGTCTTGACCCATACCACCATAGAGCTTGTTGACGCGCAAGCCTGTGTAATATGGAGAAGCGTATGTGTTCTCGGCAGTCATCTCGGATGGTGATGTCTGATCCAAGAAGTCGGAGCAAGAAGACAAACCTACTACGCTTGCTAATGCAAAAGCATAAAATATCTTGTTCATAATTGAATTGTTCTTTAATTAAAATGTTACATTAATACCACCTACGAATGTGCGGCTCTTTGGATAAGCTGCATAGTCTACACCTGGAGTCATAGGGTTCTTCTTGCTGCTTGTGTCAACTTCTGGGTCGTAGCCCTTGTAACTGGTGAAGCAGAGCAAGTTGTAACCTGTGAAGTAGATACGTACATTCTGAACGAAGATGCTCTTCATCCACTTCTTTGGCAAGGTGTAACCTACTGTGATGTTCTGCAAACGCAAGAATGAGCCGTTCTCTACGGCGTTGCTGGTGATGACCATCTTAGAAACACCTGCTGGGTTATAGACATTTGCATTCGCATTCAACTCGTTCAAGCGGTTCATCACATTCTCCACACCGCCATACTGCGCGATGAGGTTGGCTGATGGACGACCGAGGTTGCTTCCTGTCTCTGGGTCAATCCATGTGTAGCGGTTTGACAAGCGGAAGTCGTTCACCAAGTTGTAGTTCTTTGAAGAACCTGCGTAGAATGAGTTGGCAAGCCATGTACCATTCACAATCTTGTTGCCAAGAGAGTAGTTGAAGAACAAGTTGAAGTCGAAGTTACCTACATGGCCATCGAAGCCGAAACCACCTGTTGTGGTAGGTACAGTGTTGCCGAGGCGCTGCTTGATAGGTGCACCATTCTCGTCTACCTCTACCTTGGCTACACCAGGATAGAGAGCACCACCGAAGAGGGTATAGCTATTGTCTTTCTTGCCATCTACGAGTGCCCATGTTCCGCTTTCCTTCAAGATCAAGTCACCCTGACCTGTAGCTGCGTCATATACGGTATAGAAACCATTGCTCTTGTAGCCCCAAAGTTCACCGAGTCTGCCGCCTTCCTCTACACGGAAGTCCTCATACTTGGCGATGGTAGAACCACTCCAGTTAGAGCTCTGCCATGGGTTCTCCATGTTCAACTCGTCAATCTTGTTCTTGTTGTAAGAGATGTTGAAGTTGAAGTTCAAGCCGAAATTCTTCTTGTCTACGATGACTGCGTTCAATGCAAGCTCCACACCCTTGTTGGATGTCTTACCGAAGTTCTGATACTGTGAGGTGTAACCCGTGTTAGATGGGATGACGCTCTGCATCAAAAGGTCCTTGGTGGTGTTCATGTAGAAGTCCAAGGTACCGCTGATTCTTCCGTTCAGGAAGCCATAGTCGATACCGAAGTTACGGGTAACGGTGGTCTCCCACTTCAAGTCTGGGTTGTAGAGATAAGAGCCGTGCTCCAACATGGCACCTCTATTCTCCTCCCAGAATGGAGCCTTGCTGGTATTGCCTGCCATAGAGTAGTGGTAGAGAGCAAACCTGAGTTGATACGGTTGTTACCAGCAGTACCGAAACTCAAGCGAGCCTTCAAGTTAGAAAGCCAGCTCTGAGCACCCTTCATGAATTTCTCGTCAGAGATACGCCATGCCAATGCGGCTGATGGGAAGATACCCCAACGATTGTCCTTGCCAAACTTGCTGGAACCATCGGCACGGAGTGTGAAGGTTGCCAAGTACTTATCGGCGAGGGTATAGTTGATACGACCAAAGTAAGAGAGGATGTTCTCTTCTGCCTTGATGTCACCTTCGTTAGGAAGGGCTGTACCTGCTGCTGTGTTGGCAAGTACTTCCTTGATGGTGAATGAGGTTGGGAAGGCTACAGAGGTGCTGGTACGGGTTACGTCCTGGCTGCTGCTCCATTCCTGACCTAAGAGCACGTTGATGTGGTCTCTGCCACCAAAGAGCTTACTGTTGTCGTAAGTTACGGTGTTGGCATTGCGCCAGTTCTTGTTCTCTAAGCGAACGAACTGAGCCTGTGGCTGTCCGTTATAGCCATACTTAGAGTTGGTAGTGGCATTGCTACCCCATACCTGGTCTGTATCATTGTATTTCCAACCATAGCCAAACTCAGAGCGGAAGGTCAAGCCCTTGAATGGCTTCCAGTTCAAGCCTACGTTGTAGTTCTGCTGGAAACGCTTCTGGTACTTGTAGGTATCAGTCAAACGCTCTGTAGGGTTACGGCGAGTAGATGTGCTGTTGTTCTCATCATCATCACTGCTGCCAGACAAAGGCTCTACAGGTTCCAACGTACGGTGTTGGCTACGATAGAGTTAGCTGCGCTACTCTCATTGGTATCAGCACCACCATTCAGACCATCGAGCTTGGTGAAAGCCATACGACCATTGAAGTCGAGTGACAACCACTTGTTCAGGTTGGCATTCAACTTGGCATTCACATTGTTCTTGCATAGCCAGAACCTGCATGATGCTCTTCTCGTCGTTGTGGGAGAAACCGATGTTGTACTTGAGGTCCTTGGTACCACCGCTTACGTTTACATTGTACTGCTTCTGGTTACCAGTCTGCCAAATACTTCGTCCTGATAGTCACGACCCTCTACAGACTTCCAGATATCGAGGTCGTTATAGTTACCATAATCATAGTTGCCCAATTCATACTGGTAGTAAGCATAGTCGTAAGGCGACATGGTTTCTACCAACTTAGTTACCTTCTTGTAACCAAGAGAAGCATTGAAGTTGACCTGAGTCTTACCCTCGGAACCGCTCTTGGTGGTTACGATGATAACACCATTGGCACCACGGGCACCATAGATGGCTGTAGAAGAGGCATCCTTCAATACGTCGATGCTTTGGATTTCGCTAGGAGCGATGTCGCTGATGGAGCTAACAGGGAAACCATCAACGATGTAGAGAGGAGAGTTGTCCTGAGAAAGGGAACCACCACCACGCACACGAATCTTGACGTCAGCATCTGGTGAACCCTCAGTGGTGGTGATGTTCACACCAGCCATCTTACCGGTCATAGCCTCGCTCACGTTGGATACAGGGATGTTGGCAATCTGCTTGTCGCTGATAGAAGATACAGAACCCGTGAGGTCCTTCTTTCTTACAGTACCATAACCGATTACTACGACATCATTGAGGGTGGTGTTGTCATCCTCAAGCTTAATGTTAATTACTGATTTGCCGGCAACGCTTACTTCTTTCGCTTTCATACCAATGTATGAAATCTTCAGTTTCTTGCTCTTGCCCTTCAAATCCACTACGAAGTTACCGTCAATATCGGTGACCCCCCCATTACCAGCTGTTCCTACCTCTATGACAGAGGCACCGATAATAGGCTCGCCCGTATTGTCAGTAACGTTACCTTTTACGGTTTGCGCTGAGATGCTTGTTACGCAGAACATCATGGCACCTGCCAGCGCGATTTTCTTTTTGTTAAAATTACCAGACATACATTTATTTCGGTTGATTAGTGAAAAATGTTTATTTCCTAAATCTTGTTTATTTGTTTTTATCTTTTTTGTTTTTTCTTGATTTGTTTATTCTTTTGGGTGCAAATATACGAAGATTTGTTAAAGTAGCCAAATTATTTTAGTTAATATACTACGTAAACGTTTGCGAAACGGAAAAATTGATGGCTAATAACGAAAAAAGTGCAATGCTCCATTCTGATATGGCGCATTGCACTTCTACTTCTTATTCTAAAAGCTTCTTATTTTACTACGTATTTCTTGTTGTTCAGGATATATATTCCCTTGCTCAGCGAAGCCAAGTCGGCTGTGGTGGCTTGCTTCTTGATCACTCTGCCGCTCAGGTCGTAGATGTTGCCTTTGCTGCCCGCTGGGGCTGTAGTGATGCGTGGATGCCTGTAGAGCTAGCCTTGATACCCTTCAGGGTGATGACCCAGGCTGCCTGTGCATCGCCAGAGGTGAATGTCAGCGTGCCTGTGCTGAGGTGCGAGAGTTACGTCAAACTGAGTCTTGGTGCTGGTATCTGTGCTGCGACTTGGAAACACGTATAGGTCTGAGCCAAATGATGAGCCTCCCAGCTCGGCTAAATAGCAAGTCTTGTTGTCTTCATTGGCATAACCTGCAAAGCTGGCACTGGAGATATGTACATTCTCTGGGAGGTTGATGGTGTACTGGGTGCCCTTGCTATATTTTATGGTATTTGACTTGGCTGTAGAGTATGACTTTCTATTGTCATTGGAGATGGAGCAACCATTGTCGAATGTCCATGTTAGCTTGTCTGTGCTGCTGCTCTTATAGGTGGCTGTGCTCAAAGTATAGCTCACTTCATCGCCTTCGGCTGGTGGGGTAGGAGTATCACCAGCACCGGTGGCATTGCATTGATCATCCACAGTAGAGTCGAAGTTCTTGACCCAGAGATTGCCACTGGTGCAAGAAATCTTGGAGCCGTTCTTGAAGACGATGTTGTCTACAAATCGGATGTCGATGCCCCTCTTTGCCTTGATCTGCACATTGTCGAGTGTTACGTTCTTGATGTGGCTCTCAGGGCGGCCAATCAGGAAGATAGCGTTACCATCGCAAACATCTGTAGTCTTCACGTTCTGAAGCAGAATGTCGGTGTAGGTTGGGGTAGTGCTATCAAGAGCTCTTGCATTTGCCTTGTCTACGGCAGGGTCGCTGTTGTAGTTCTTGTCGTAGAAGCAGTCGATAGAGAATGGGTTCTTCACCTTGGTCATGGTGAAGTTGGTGAACTTCCAGTCCTCCTCGCCACCGCCACGCAGAGTTACCTTGTTGGTTGTTTTATCTATATCTTGACCTGTCTTCATGCGGATGCCCGCAGTAGTACCGTTCATGGTGATGTTATCGAACCATATATGCTTGATGTTCTTGGTGAAACTACCGATAGAAGCACCATGACCCGTTCCGAAGTCGCAGTTCCAAACATGGATATACTGTGCATTGTCATCGCAAACTACGTTATCATCACCTGTACTGATGTTGCAGTTATAGATATTCATGTGGTGTCCCCAGATGGAGATACCGTCTGTGTTATGAGAAGGTTGCTCTGTCTTGGTTTCAGAAGAAGGGTTATAGATGGTTACATCATGAACAGTACCATTGCTGGCACCATTGCTGTTACTCAAGGTGATGTTGACACCCGGAGTATTCTGAACCTTGAGATTGCGAATCAGGAATCGGCTGCCTTTCTCGAATCGGATCATGGCTCCAGGATTGAAAGTCTCCTTGTTGTCGCGAGCCTTCCACCAGCGGGTACCCTGACCATCGATGATGGAAGTCTCACCTTCGCCCTCTATAACAATGTCGCTCTGGTTCTTGTTCTTGCAACCGATAAAGAGCGTTTTGTTGTTAGGTGCCTTACCATATTCCACGAGCTTCAGGGTAGCACCTGCGCAAAGGTGGAGAACGGTTTTTGACTTGATGCTGAGTACCTCGGTCTTGCTGGTCATCTGGTCTTGGCTACCAAACATCCATGTTCCGGCAGGAATCACTACCATACCACCCGTAGCTGGCACGGCATCCAGGGCTTTCTGAATGGCCTTGGTGTTGTCGGCAGCATCGGTGGATGCACCGTAATCCTTGATATTGAAGGTGTTGGCAGCTGTAATCTCTGGCAGTTGTGGCAGGTTTACTGCTGTCCATCCTCAGGGGTGTTCTGATTTGCTTTCTCAGTCTCTATGCCCGAGAAAGTTTGTGCATTTGCTAGCATTGGCAATGCCATGAATGCTGCAAGTACGAGTGATTTAATCGTTGTTTTCTTCATCGTTTTTTAGGCGTTTTGTGTTTATTTGTGGGCAAAATTACAATTATTATTTGGAATATGAGCCAAAAGATTGGGTAAAAGCCACGAAAACGATTACGAAAAAAGTGCAATGCTACCATTCTGGATGATCGCATTGCACTTTCGTGTTATGTTTTTATTTGATTATTTTATCTGTCTTTACCTTGCCGTTTTGGTAGGTTATCTTTCTGATGTTAATACCTGATTGGGGTGCAGAGAGCTTGTGGCCATCTAGAGTGTAATACTCAGTCTTGGCTATCTCGCTGGCTTCTGCTGCGATGCCTTGGATGCCAGTGCTTGCTGATGAGGCTACGCCGAAGCCACCCATTTCGTTTGCGGCACGTACGGCGTAGCTTACCTTGGCGTCATCCACTGCGATGCTCTTCTTGCTGGTGAGGGCGAAGAACTCGCCATTCTTCTCCACGATATACATCTTGGCATCACCTGTCCATGTCAACTTGCCATCGACTACCTGGGCTGTAATGGCTGGAAGCTGGGCTGCGAGCTCGGCTGGCTGCCAGTCGGTGAATACCTTGTCGAGGGTATAGTTGGCAGCAGCGTCGGCTGTCATGATGGTATTGTACTCATATTCTTCTGCTATCTTGCCGTCCTTCTTCAGAGTGAAATGCACATTGTTCTCGGCAGGAGAAATCATGCTGCCATTCTCATCGAGGGTGTTGTATTCGTAGAGGTTCTTTGCCACTACGTTCATACCATCTGTTGTCCAACGAGTAGCTGCGATATTCTTCGCTGCGTTCTGGTCCAAGATGGTGTTGAGGAAGGCACATCTTGCCTGTCCGCCCCATGAACGGCCGAAGGTGAATTTGTCCTTCTCTGTGCCGATGACCTTGCAGCCATCGAATACGTAGCCATAGTTGCAGCCATCGGTGTATGAGGCAGTGATGTATGAGCCCTTGCCAGGCTCCAATACGAGGTTGCACTTGTTGAAGAAAGCATCGCCACCGCCGCAGATGAAGTCTACGATACCGTGGATCTCTGAGTTCTCAAAGTAGTACTGACCCGAGTTGTTGTTGCTATAGTAGGTGTCCTGATAAGAGAGCATCTTCACGTTCTTGCAGATGGTGCGAGTACCCTTGTCCTGGAGGCAGACAGCACGTCCTGTGCTTCCATTGAATGGATAAGCATCCTTCAGGGTGAGGTCTTGCATGTAGAGACCTGTGCTGGTGTTATAGAGGGTAGCTGTATTGCCGATGCCCTCAGCCTCTGGCTTGTTCACGATGATGGTCTTGTCCATGCTCTCGCCGATGATGGAGATGTTGTTGCCGCTGATGGTGGTGAGGCAAGCAGCGCCCAGGTCGTAAGTGCTGTTAGGCAAGAAGATGTATGAGCGAGGGGCATCGGCTGCTGCGTTAGCTCCATTTACAATCTCCAGGGCAGAGATGAATCCCTTGGCGTCTCCTGCCTTTACGGTATACCAGTTGCCTCCTGGGTGAAGGATGGGTCGGTCATGTTGACGATTGCTGAGGTTGTGGAGATAAGCGGTGCCATCGAATGAGAGGTGTATTCGCCGCTCTCGGTAGATGGGTTCTGGAGGATGCCCATGGCTCCGTCCTTGCCTGCCTTTGCCTCGATGCTGCCCACAGCGTTGCCCTTAGGGTCGGTGAGGGTGATGTTGCCTGCTGAGTATGCGCAGAGGTTCATCTTGATGTAGCCCTTGCCTCCCATCAGGAGTTTGATCTTGTCGTCAGCTGAGAATGTCCAGCCGTGCTGAGTACTATGCCATTTTGCCTTGCCCTCAGGACAGAAAGCCTCATGGTCGTCAGCGCAGAAGCCAGACATCTGCAGGTTGAAGTCATAGCGAGCAGTAGGGCTAGCTGTCTCTATGTCAGTTACGAGGGCGTAGAGCTTGAGGTTGCCCTTGACAATATCATTTACGGTATATTTCTTCTCGTCAGCCTTGAGCGATGTGCCCCATCCACGGAACTTCTTGCCCTCGGCTACGGTTACTTTCTCTTCCATACCCTCCAGGAAGGCTGTAATCTTTGAATCCTCCTGCACGGTCTGTGTGCCGAGTACGGTCTCGCCATCTATATTATAATAGGTGAGGGTATAGTTCTCGTAGATGTCCTCACCGCTCAGCTCCACATTGCCATAGATGCAGAGGTCGGTAACGTAAGCGTTCTGATTCAGGGTGAAGTTCTCGAACTTGAGCTGGCAGTTCTTGCGGTTCACCTCGATGGTGAGGTCTTCGCCCGAGCTGGTTACGATGCTCTTGCTGTGGAGCACTACCCAGTCGGCATCGCATCTCCCTTTACGGAAATCTTGATACCACGGTTGCCGCCTGTGGCAGCCTGATGCAGGGTTATCTTGGTGATGTTAGCCAGTGCCGATGTTACTGCGCTAGGCTCGGCTGCGCTGTATTCGCCAGTGTATTTGGCTATCTGCATGAATCCCTTATGGTCGGCAAACTTGGTGTCTTCTGGGGAGATGCCTACGCCATTGAGGGTGAAGGTAAATGCCTCGTTGCTGTAGCGGGTCTTGAGCTCCACCACTTCGTTGGTAGCCTTCTTCCTGTCTACAGCCTTCCAGTCCGTGAAGTCGGTGGTGAAGAGAGCCTTCTCTTTGATGACGCTGGTTTGTGCTTTGGCAATGAATGCAAGATGAGCATCAGACTCATGAGTCCTAATCTTAGTAGATTCTTTTTCATTGTTCGTTTGTTTCTAGGTTTATTATATATTAATAATGTGAATAGTTTCAGAATGTTGTTATATTCTTCTTTTCATCGGCAAAATTACACTTATTTTTCTGTATATGATGCATTCTGCTTTCATTTTCTCACGCAAACGTTTTCGTTGATTTTATTCATTTTGGTTCATTTTTCCTATCTTTTCTCATTTTATTCTATTATCTTTGCCATCGAAAACAATAAACTTAGAATATAAACTTAAAAACGTAACAATTATGAAGAAATTCTTTACTCTTATCGCCGCTGTCGCTATGGCAGCAAGTATGAACGCTCAGACTACACTGATAGACTATCCTACAAGCCAGGATGGTATTACATTGCACAATGCAGATGATGGTATCTCTTTTGGTACTGTTAAGATTCATCTGAATAAGGATAATGTAAATGTTATTAAGGTAGGTAAGAGTTATTCAGCAAGTGATGTCGTTACCGATAACTTCGTGGAGTTGACTACAGAGGGCGGCTTCAAAAAGGGGATGTAGTAACCATCGCAGGTGCTTTTAATAATGCTGATGATACAAAGAAAGCTGCTATAGCTATCTTCACTGGTGCTGTGGGTGAGAAAGCAACCGCATTGTTCACAACCAAGCAGTTTGTTAATGGACGCCTTGTTGCTGATGAACCATGCAGAAGAGACTTATACTTTGGCAGCGGATGCAGCTAGCTTGCAGTTAGGTCGTAGTGGTAATACCGCAGCTTGCATTACTAAGCTTACTGTAGTTCGTGGTGGTGGCGATGCCACTGGCATCAGCCTTGTCGAGGCTGCATCTGCTAAGCAGGGAAAGACATACAATGTGGCAGGTCAGGAAGTATCTGCTTCTTACAAGGGCTTGGTAATCAAGAACGGCAAGAAGTACGTGAAGTAATTGAAATATTTTATAGGTTAAAAAGTATATTTAGAAAGAAGAGGGTGCTCCGTTTCTAGAGAGGAATGGCAGTATCCTCTTTATTCTTTCTGCAAACTACAATTTTCACAAACTACACATATCAAAACTAAATCAAAAGGAAAGAAAATATGAAGAAAATCTATTCTTTGCTCGCAGCCATGCTCATCAGCCTGCCTATCGCAGCCACCAATGAGCAAACCATTACCGTCAATGGCTTCCAGGTGGACAAGGTGGTGAAGGTCATCTCCTTCGAGGGAGACGACCTGGTGCTTACCTATACCGATGATACATCCGAGCGCGAAGACATGGAGCTGGTATTCCTCGCCTTCACTTATGATGGCTCTGCTACTGGCATCCAGCAGCCCACAGCCCAGCAGGGCGAGAAAGTACAGCAGGTATATACTCTGAGTGGAGTGGCAGTGGGCAAATCGCTCCAAGGCTTGCAGCCCGGTGTCTATATCGTAAAGGGAAAGAAAGTGCTCATCAAGTAATCTCATCATCAGAAAAATAAGATATAAAGATATGAAGAAGAATCTATATTCCTTGGCTCTCTTGCTCTCAGCTTCAACCCTCAGCTTGGCGCAAAACCAGATGGTGGTGAGCCTGAATGATGGCCTGGATGCCAAGTATTACAATACCGCCGATGTCAAGGTGAACATCGACCCAGAGAAAGGCTCATTTACCGTTACCGACTTGGGCGGCTCGGTGCTCGATGCCTTCCAGAACCAGGTGCAGAAGGTGAGTTTCGTGAAGGGCAAGGTAGCCATTCAGCAGGCGCAGAGCTGGCTACAGAGTGCTTCGTGGAGTGGCAGCCTTTTGAGGGCGCTTCCACCTATCATGTATATATAAAAGGTGGGCAGTATGCAACTTCACCCAGCTAGACCAGCCGCTGGTCAGAGACTATGGCAGCTATGGAAGAGCTGATGCCTGGGCTGAAGGCAGGCACGTATGAGCTGAAGGTGGTGCCTGTGGTGGGAGGCGAGGAGAAGCTGGATGTCGCTCGCACGGTGCAGGGCTTGCAGGTGCGCAGCTTCGATCGCTCGGGCTTCGCCTTCCAGGGCGCTAAGACGCCTGGTGCCTACAATGCCGATGGCACGCTGAAGGAGGAAGCAGTGGTGGTATACATCACCAAGGACAACATCGACACCGTGGAGCTCGATGTGCTCACCAGCTCCAAGGGCACCAAGACCCATTGCGTGGGCTTGCAGGACATCATCAACCATGGCATCAAGAAGGGAGTGGACACCCGTCCGTTCTGCTTCCGCCTAATAGGCAGATAGGCATTCCCGCTACTGCCGACAAGGGCGACATCGTGCTGGATATGAACGGCAAACAGGCATGCGCCGGACTCACCGTAGAGGGAGTGGGCAATGACGCTGTGGCTAATGGCTGGGGCATCCGATTGAAGAGCTGCAACTATGCCGAACTGAGCAATGTGGGCTTCCTGAATTGCTCCAGCGATGAGGGCGACAATGTGGGCTTGCAGCAGGACAACAACTATATCTGGGTACACAACTGCGATATGTTTTATGGCCATGCTGGCTCCGACAAAGACCAGGTGAAGGGCGATGGAGCCTGGACTGCAAGAAGAGCAACTACGTGACGTTCTCTTATAATCACTTCTGGGACAATGGCAAGTGCAATCTGCTGGGTCTGAGCGAGAATAGCTCCGACTATTACATCACCTACCACCATAACTGGTACGACCATTCTGACAGTCGCCATCACGTGTGCGTTACTACTCAGCCCACGTATACAACAATTATTATGATGGCAATGCCAAGTATGGCGTGGGCTGCTGCCTGGCTTCGAGCGTATTCGTGGAGAACAATTACTTCCGCAACACCAACAAGCCGATGCTCACCTCCATGCAGGGCTCCGACATAGCCAGCGGCGCAGGCACCTTCAGCAAGGAGGATGGCGGCGTGATCAAGTCATTCGGCAATGAGATGGCAGGGATGAAGAGCCTGAGGTATGTACCTTATAGCAAGAATCAGGTGGAGTTTGACGCCTACGATGCCAAGACCCGAGACGAGAAAGTGCCATCCGCGGCGAAGGCAAAGAAGGGTGGGGCGGTATACAACAACTTTGATACCGATGCCAGTGTGATGTACA
>ENA-OQEB01000567-OQEB01000567.1-human-gut-metagenome-genome-assembly--contig:-NODE-567-length-15169-cov-1.939237_pt1 | contig 15169 bp, 21 predicted proteins | sample MGYA00242787_ERZ504619 | MGnify/ENA primary metagenome ERZ504619 (study PRJEB26092, sample SAMD00036317) | human gut metagenome | host: Homo sapiens | study: EMG produced TPA metagenomics assembly of... | reverse complement strand
TCAGCCAAAGCTGTTGTCTCAGCCTCAGATTTACCGGCCAACATGATGTGGCTAACTTTTACTGAGTCCGGAGCGACCGTCTTATCGACTAGCTTAAACATTCTGTATTTGTCATTCTCGAATACAGGACCATAAACAGCGCCAACCTCAGAAGTCGTAGCGAATTGTTTCATCTCAGGATCCAAAGCCTTCTCCGTGAAGAAAGCGTCAACATAAGGAACCTCAGAGTTCTCGTTTACTACATCAGCCACTCTTTCAGACGTAGCTAGCTCCTCTTTCAAGCTCTCGATCTCGGCCTGTGCTTATCATAATCCTCTTTACTCGGACGGATATCTACGGCGATATATTTAATTACCTTAGATTCTTTTTGTTTATAAAGCTCCTTGCGTTGGTTATACAATTTCTCGATCTCGCTCTTGCTTACCTCAATCGTTGAATCCGGAATCGTAGCATATGATTGCATAGCGTAAATGATATCCGAATTCTCGGCATTATCATTATAAGCTTCCTTAGCGTCCAATGAATTCGCGGAAATAGCCTTACTCAATAATGTCGTATATTTTTGCTCCAAACGTTGACGTTTGATGTTCTTCTCCCAGAACAACCAGAAGTTCTTAGCTTGAATCAGCTGTGCCTGTTGATCTGCCGGATAGCTAGCGATATTATCGGAATCGATTTGTTTCAAGAAATTCAACAAAGCGGCCTTATCAAAAGCACCAGCTGAGGATTCGTAAACATTTGCATTTGTTGGATCAACGGAGAGATATTCTCACCTTGAACCATATCAAACAATTCTTCCGGACTTACTCCCATACCTAATTTAGCAGTAGCCTCGTCCAACACGACCTCTTGTACCATGCATCGAATACGGACTGGCGAATCTGTGTCATATATTCCTCGGGCAGGCTGGCTGAACCGGATTGCATCTTATACATCTCGGCCATCTCATCAACGCGACCTTGATAATCTTGAATTTTTACAACCTCTCCATCAATCTCGGCGATCCGTTCCTGTGATTGCCTAAAATAAGTAGAACCAGAGTTTAAAAAGTCTCCAATGATAAAAGCGAACAATGCCAAACCCACCACGAGTACCAGCAGTCCTGCTTTGCTTCTAATTTTTTCCAGCGTAGCCATTTATCTTTATTATTTTTTAAAGTTTATTATTTCACATTTTAAGGGCACAAAGATATGAAAAAAAGGAAATTCCACAGCATATAATCCTTTTTTTTTATCAAATCCCTACTTTCATACGTACAAGTTCGATCTTCGTAGCCGTTACTTTGATTATCTTAAACGAATATTTATCGATCTGGACAGTCTCGTTCAATTTCGGGAATTTTTGATAGAAGTGCAAGATAAAACCGGCGATGGTGACATAATCATCCGACTCAGGAAGATCCAACCCGAACATTTCGTTCAAGGTATCAATCTCCATCCTACCCGACAGCAAATACTCATTGTCCGATACTTTTTTAGCCACATGCGACTTCATATCGTGCTCGTCCTCAATCTCTCCGAAAATCTCCTCCACCAAATCCTCAAGTGTCACGATACCCGACGTACCGCCAAACTCATCCACGACAACAGCCAAGCTCTTCTTCTCTTGCATCAGCAGTTTCATCAGTTTATTCGCTGCCATCGTCTCCGGAACGATCGATACGCTACGGATATGCTGGGTCCAATCCTCCGGATTCTTGAAAAGCTCGGAAGAATGGATATATCCGATAATGTTGTCAATATTCTCGTTATACACCAATATTTTCGAAAGTCCTGTCTCGATAAACTTAGAACGCAATTCCTCCATCGTAGCCGACGTATCACAGGCTACGATCTCCGTCCGGGGCACGATACAATCCCTCAAACGGACATTCGAGAAGTCTAAGGCATTCTGGAAAATCTTAACCTCCGTATCCATATCCGAATTTTGAGGTGCATCTTCCAGACTTTGCTGTATAAATAATCCAAGTCTACCTTGCCTAATGCCTGAGGTGAACTTTTCAAGTTCTTCACGCCCCTAACTTCAAAATCAAAAAAGATAGCAGGGAAGAGAACTTGGAGACCGGATACAGGATGATATATATAATAAATAATGGTATCGCAAATATATTGAGTGATAAATTAGGATTCAACTTAAATATGGTCTTGGGAATAAACTCCCCGGCAAACAAGATCAAGATCGTAGATATCACGGATTGGATAAAAACGATCAATGCCTCATTCGCAACCACCTTGGCTATAAACGGCTCCAATACGATTGCCATCTGAAGACCATAAACGACCAACGCAATATTATTTCCTACCAACATGGTAGAGATAAACAAATTTGGATTACGATAGAAAATACCCAGTATCTTACTGGATAGACTACGTTCCTTCTTATCCAGCTCGAAACGAAGCTTATTGGAGGAGATAAAAGCGATCTCCATCCCGGAAAAGAATGCGGAAAATGCGAGGGAAATTAAAATATAAGTCAGCGTCCCCACCTTAATTACTTTTTATTGAATCTATTTGTGACACATCTCCCCGGGCACTATCCCCCTGAACTGTCCGTGTCGTATCGGCAGAGCATCGCTCACCGGGAAAATACCTTGTGAGTTAAATATCTTATACTGAGTCATATCTTGGTTCGACTCAAAGCCTATGCCTGTTATGATCTTATCTTCTTGCTCGATACGCATAAACTTATCAGAATAAACCTTCTCCTGCTTCTGGTCCCAGAACAATTGGGAAGTCTCAAAATGCTCCCCTTGCAGACTTTCCACCTCTACATTACCGATCAGCTCCCAAAGCCCTTTTTTATCATAATAATAGGCTGTATCCGCCTTAATACTCGCTTCTGTCTGGAATAAGGTATCGAACTTCTCCACGTAGATCCCCTCGGGGAAATACCAATGGGGTTCCGCCGCCTTCCCGTAAATCTGCCACTCTTTCGCTTTCAAGCGATATCTCGTGATACCAGAATCGGAGATCAAGGATGACACATCCGTAGCCTTCATCGTATAAGTCTTGTCCGGATCAAACTCAACATCAACCACCTCCTTATGTTCCTTACTGCAAGAGGCAGAAAACAAAAGAAGCATAACAACCACCACGAAGGTAGTTGTTATGCCCATATTTTCCGTTTTACAATGAAAACGATTTCCTATCATAATTACCGAATCGTTGTACGCTCTCCGATCCAACCACCGACAGTGAAAGGTTTGCCCTTCTCCAAATCCGGGTGCATGAAGATCTCCTCCGTAGAAGGAAGGTGAGCACGATAAGATGATATCAAAGTATTAGCCTCTTCAGCAACACTCGGATCTACCTGTTTCGCTTTCTCAAATTTATCGATAGCGGCATTATAAGCAGCTCTTGCCAACACTCCATCATTCGGGAAGACAGATTTAGAAGTAGCGGCATACATCTTGCCGATCAATAAATAAGCATTACCATAGTTTGGATTTACCTCCAAAGCTTTCTGGCAATATTGTCTAGCCTTCGAATAAGCATTTTGCTCAAACAGCAACAATGCGATCATATAATAATCATCAGCTTTTGAAGTCGCGTCCGTTTCTAAATTCGCGGCCTCATCAAAGTATTTAATAGCCGTATCATAATCCTTTATCTTAACGGCTTTCTTTCCTAGCCAACAGCTGCCTCGGCACTAGGTTCTTGACGATAAGCATAGTCTGATGCCAAAAAGTAAGCCTCGATTTCTTGGCAACCTGTTCTTCTCAACAAAGATATAGTCTCTTTCAAATAAGGTAAGTTATCCTTATTCTCCTCGATCTTAGCAGCATACAAATTCTGCAAAGTCTCGCAATCGGCAGCACCACTATTTGCAAAGGCATTATCAACACCACTCTTATATGCGGTCAAGGCATTCACTTCTTTTTGATTGTTTGCAGCCTGCGCAGCTTTTAACTGAGCATCCAAGCCAGCAGAAACCTTCAAATAATCTTGAATATACTGCTCTTTGAAGTTCGGATCGTTAAGCATTTTCTTCATAGAAGAGAAACTAAACAAGGAGAGACCTAGAGCCTCCGTATCAGCACCTTTCTCATCAACGATCTCCTTCAACCAAGTATAGCCTGATTATAGTCGGCATTATCGCCTGTTTGCGCTAAATATCTTGCACTTTTCGAGCAACGATCCAGTCTTTTCCATACCGGCGATCATTTCCAAAATATTTCACACGCTTGTCGTAAACCCCCATCAAATCATCAATAAGAGCATTCTTCTTAGCGGGATCTTTCTCTTGGGCGATCTTCCAGCCATAATTTTCACACCGTACAAATAGATATCTTTTGTAGCGGCAGGACACTCATCGTACACGATCTTCCAGAAATCATAGGCATCTTTGAAGTTTCCGGCTTTCGCGTAAGGAACGAACAAGCTGATATTGGTAATACAACGCACGCTATCCTCACCGGAACCGAACTGTGTACCATTATCTACTCCTTTCTGCGCATAAGCACCCAATGTACCCATAGTACATCCAAGCGCTAGTAATAAAACTTTGATCTTCATATCTCTTTCTATTAAAGTTAGCTATAAATTTATATTCCTTCAAAAAAGTATCATACTCATTAGACCCTTTCGGCCATTCCCGGTTTAATCCACTTTTCGTTTAAAAAACCATAATTCGTTAAATGTATAGTTCACCGTAAACCGGAAATACTGCTCATCAATCATTGTACGTAATTCCGGACGGATCTTCACGTATTCAAATGACAGGTTCACTAATGAACGGTTATCGATCAATGGAAGCCCAAAACCGATACTCGCCCCATATTCATTATAACCATGTCCTTTATAACCATTCTCCTCGGAGCGACTGACTCTTAAGTACGAATTGCTATAATGAAAACCGGCACGGTATCTGATACGTCCCAGATAATTACGATTATCATAACGAGGAATAAATTCGGCACCAGCCGCTACACGTGTACGATTCTTGAATTGACCTTTCTCGTTATCAAAATAAGCGTTCGCCCAGTCCTCATATAAGAAGTCCGCAGCTAACGTCAACCGGTTCTCCTTCACATAAGAGATACCCGCTCCATAAGAGTTTGGCATATCAAACCGATAATTCTTAATTGTATCGTTCCTTGTATATCCGGATGTAGCCGAAGAACCGACAAGTTGAGTATCATACACAGTCGTATTCAGCTTTTTCCCAGGAGAATAAACGAAACCTACCGTGACATGCTCCGTCTTGCTCAAAGGATGCGTATATTGAATACCAAAATCTAACTTTAAATCACGAATCTCATAACGTTGGTTTCTATACACATCGTCCGCCCCTGTCGAACTCGGGAAAATCAAGTTGCGGGAATGTGTTATATTTCCAAATAAAAATCCGGCGTTCAAACCAATGGAAAGACGCTTCTTCCAAATATCATAGGAGAGCCCTAAATAGCATCGCTTAAGCCACCTTCGCCACTAAAGCTTTCTCCCCAACTTAAACCGCCCTCAGTACGCTCTCGCCGAAATCATATCCTACATATGAATAAGGTAATAAACCAATACTCATCGCTAAACGCCGGGTGATCGGAAATTGCATAGCGATATACTCCACGTTTCCATTCATCTGTCGTTGCTTATTCGTACCGTCATAGAACCAAGACACCTGACCGGACGCACCAAAATCAAAAAGGAATGTCAACGAATCCATACAACTATAAGATGCTGGATTTAATGGATTTATCTGTTTAGAGGACCTTAATCCATAACCGACTCCACCCATCGCCCTTCCGGCACCAAAAGATCGATCCGCCAACTCTCCATATCCAAATCGCGTATAAGGCGAGTTCGTGTTATTTTGAGCCCACAATGGCAATTGTGTAAAGATAAGAAAACTTATTATTACTACCTTATTAATTTTCAACATTATACTCTAAGATTCTGTTTAATCCTGTCAACACTAAATTAATGTCTGCAAAGATGGAGTTTTTTAGCCGTCTTTCAAAATAAAACGAATGACCGCCTGTTAAAAAAACCAAAAGATCCGGATATTTTACTTTCAGCTCGTCAATATATCCGTCCATCTCGTAAACAATCCCATTCACCACACCCGCTTGGATAGCCGTTTCCGTACTTCTCCCGATAAGCGGTATATCATCCTCTTCCGTTACCAAAGGCAGTTTCTTCGTAAAATGGTTCAACGCTCGAAAACGGGTTGTCATCCCCGGAGAGATATTCCCTCCCAGAAAGATACCCGGCGCTTCTATCACCTCATACGTGATAGCGGTACCGGCATCGATAACCAGCAGATTTTTTCCCGGCCGCAAATAACTTCGCCCCCACGACAGCGGCCAAACGGTCCTTGCCTAGCGTTTTCGGCGTCCCATATTCCACCTTGATCGGTAAAGCTACGTGTTCATCCAGAAAGACAAAACGCTGAAGCTTATTTTTTAGATAAGCGATCAACTCATCGTCCGTATCTATCACCGTCGATAAAATGCCTTGCGTAAAAGCGTACTTCTCAAAAAGAGCAGCGACCACAGATACACCGAATTGCTTGTATACAAAAGAAGCCTCTATATGCCCATTTTTATACACAGCGACCTTTGATGACGTGTTACCTTGTTCTATAATAAGATTCACTTCTCTGATATTTCCGCAAAGAAAAACAAAAATGATGAAATAACACGCAAAAACATCGTATAACCTCTAAAATTCTTCTTGAACAAAAAGGATCGCATCTCTGTTTGAAGAAAAATCTAAATAAAAAACAAGTTATGAATTACGGGATTAGTGTCTTATTCAGGGCGATTCCATTGCTAATGGCCCTCTTTTGTTTCGGTTATGGATTTTTTGTCTTTAACTATGGAGTGGACTCCAGCAGATTCGTCGCCGGACCTGTCGTATTCTCTCTTGGCTTTATTTGTATAGCCTTGTTCGCTACGGCAGCGACCATTATTCGTCAAATTATCCATACATATAATAATGTAGCCAGATTCGCCTTGCCTATCCTTGGATATCTCTCGGCAACCATCACTTTTCTGGCGGGCTTTATCTTACTCATGTCCTCACCGGCGCCAGCAGACTTTGTCGCGGGCCATGTCATTTGCGGGGTGGGCCTTATAACCGCATGCGTAGCAACAACGCTACCGCCTCTACCCGATTCACCTTAATACAAATGAACGCCAAAAGCGACGATCCCAGAATACCAGACAAAGCGTTCAACTTTTGGCAGGGGGTATTCTTGATCCTTGTAGCATCATTTATATCCATAGTCGCATGGATTTGGCTTACCGGTTGCTAGCGCATAGCGACGAGCATTCCCAATACTTTGTCGCCGGGCATGTGATGGCCGGACTAGCATGTATTTGCAGCAGCTTAATCGCTTTAGTCGCCACGATCGCCCGACAAATAAGAAACACATATTCCCGATTGGAAAAAAGGCTATGGCACCGTTTTGTCATCCTGATGGGATCTATCAGTCTGATATGGGGCCTCTTCGTATTAGGAGATAGCGACCCGGCTAATGCCTCAACCGGATATATCATGATCGGCCTTGGATTAGTTTGCTATAGTATCTCCAGCAAGGTGATCTTGCTGTCTAAAATATGGAGGGAAGAATTCAAGCTTGCCAACCGGATTCCATTAATTCCCATATTCACGGCTTTATTCTGCCTTTTCCTCTCCGCTTTCCTTTTCGAGATGGCGGCCGAGCATAGTTATTATGCCATTCCCGCACGGGTATTGGCCGGACTGGGAGCGATCTGCTTTACGTTGTTCTCCATCGTCAGCATATTGGAAAGCGGAACCTCTTCCAAGTAAACTGTTTTTCATCGTGATGAAAATACTTTTTCTTCACGGTGAAAATACTTTTTCTTCATGATGAAAATATTTTTTCCTCACAATGAAAAAATCAACATTCTTTGATAAACCATCGGCCACAACACATAAAACATTCTTTAACACTACCAAAAGCATAAGGTTTTCAATTCTTTATAAAACAATTATCATCCCAAGAGTAAGAAAACGCTTGCAAAGTAAAAAATAATATCTACTTTTGCACCCGGGTAAGTCCTACACGGCATGCTCCCTCGGAATCCCCCAGGGCTTGACCGCAGCAAGGGTACTTGGTCGTAGCGGCGCGATGTAGTAAGCTTACCCACCTGCCTCTTTAGCTCAGTTGGCCAGAGCACGTGATTTGTAATCTCGGGTCGTTGGTTCGAATCCGACAAGAGGCTCAGATAAGACACATCTTAAAGAAGGAAGCTTATAAGTAGGCTTCCTTTTTCGCATTTTAGGCATAATATAGTTGCGCATTTGCATTAATATATTAATTTTGCTGATAAGAATTCAAAACTGCAGCATCATGGAAGAGAATAAGAATTTACTTTTAAAAGGCGCTATGACTTATGGTTTGGCCATGGGTATATATTGGGTAGTGAAATACATCTTTTTCATCTTCAGCGTTTCCGTCCCCTCCTTAAGTCTTGTCTATTGGCTATTGACGCTCGCCGTCCCTTTCATCGCCTACTACATGACGAAAAGATATCGGCACGACATCGGTGGAAGGATCAGTTTCTTTCATGCATGGAGATTCGGCACGATGTTGTATTTTTTCGCCGCATTGATCGTCTCGCTTGAATACTTTGTCTTTTATCAGTTCATCGCCCCGCCTGATTTCGTGGCAAATGCGATCGGGCAATTAACGACTGTACTAAAGGATAGCCAAGTCAGCTCGGAGATGATCGACTCGCTCAGCAAGATTCGTATCTCGCCAATCCACATGGCCATACAAGGAATATTTAATAACGTATTTTACGGCATCATACTTTCTATACCGGTAGCGGCTCTCTTGTGCAGGAACAATTCGACAGGTTCCATCACTGAAAACCGCTAAAAAAGTTAATTACAGACAAATAATGGACATATCAGTTGTTATCCCGTTGTATAACGAAGCCGAGTCTTTACCCGAGTTATTCTCGTGGATAGAGCGGGTGATGAAAGAACATAATTATACCTATGAAGTCATTTTCGTGAATGACGCAGTACGGATAATTCTTGGGAAGTGATCGAGGAGTTGAAGCAACGTTCTCCACACGTCCGGGGAATCAAGTTCCGTCGCAACTACGGTAAGTCGCCGGGATTGCATTGCGGATTCCAACGGGCTAAAGGTGACGTGGTCATTACCATGGACGCCGATCTGCAGGACAGCCCGGATGAGATACCCGAACTTTACCGGATGATCACCGAAGACGGGTACGATCTGGTATCCGGCTGGAAAAAGAAAAGATATGACCCGTTGTCTAAGACGATCCCCACGAAATTATTCAACGCGACAGCTCGTAAATTCTCGGGAATAAAGAACTTACACGATTTCAATTGCGGATTGAAAGCGTATAAGAATGTTGTCATTAAAAATATAGAGGTGTATAACGATATGCACCGTTACATACCTTATTTAGCTAAGATTGCCGGATTTCACAAGATTGGCGAGAAAGTAGTGAAACATCAAGCCCGCAAGTACGGAACTACTAAATTCGGGTTGGATCGCTTCGTGAACGGTTATCTTGATTTGATCACGCTTTGGTTTACTTCCAAATTCGGAAAGAAACCGATGCACTTCTTCGGTTTATGGGGAAGCGCTATGTTCTTCATTGGTTTTATCGCTCTAGTAATCGTACTCAGCATGAAATTGATCTCGATGTACTCTGGAGATCTAAGACCTTTGGTTACAAGTTCCCCTTATTTCTATATTTCATTGACAGCGATGATTCTGGGAACCAGATGTTCCTAGCGGGCTTTATCGGGGAGTTGATTTCCCGCAATTCTCCGAATCGCAATAACTATAAAATAGAGGATGAGATATGAGTTTCCTAGAATTAGCGAGAAAACGTTGTTCTATCCGAAAGTATGCCCCCAAAAACGTAGAGCAAGAAAAGATTGATTATATCCTAGAAGCAGCTCGTTTGGCCCCTTCGGCGGTAAATTATCAACCTTGGTATTTTGTTTGGGTTCAAAGTGCGGAAGGAAAAGCTAAATTACAAGAATGCTATCCCCGGGAATGGTTCAAGCAAGCGCCTTATTACTTGATCGTTTGCGGAGATCATCAGCAATCTTGGAAACGGGGCGATCATAAGGATCATATGGATATCGATGCGGCTATCGCCACGGAACATATTTGTTTAGCCGCAGCCGAACAAGGATTGGGAACTTGCTGGGTTTGCAATTTCGACACGGAGCTTTGCCGGAAACATTTTAAAATTCCGGAAATGATCGAGCCTGTTGTATTGATACCGTTCGGCTATCCTTCCGACCCGGCATTATTCGATGAGACTCCAAAGAAACGTAAGCCTATAGAAGAAATTATTAAACGGGAATCATTCTAGTATGTTATACATTGAAGTTCTGCTACTAGCGATCGGCTTATCCATGGATAGCCTAGCAGTATCAGTTACCGGCGGCGCAGTTCTTAAGAGTAACTGCACCGCCGGTAATATTATTAAGATAGCGAGTGTGCTCGGTATATTCCAAGCCGGAATGACCGTGATCGGTTATACGATGGGATTAGGATTCGAAAAATACATTTGCGCCTTCGACCATTGGATCGCATTTACCCTCTTGCTTTACTTAGGTGGAAAAATGATATACGATAGCACGAAAGAAGAGGAGGAAGACGGGAAATTCGATCCTCTATGTAACCGGACATTATGCGGATTGGGAATAGCGACAAGTATCGATGCCCTCGCCGTAGGAATCTCTCTGGCGATCTTAAAATCACCACTCTTGCTGCAAGCCTCGACTATCGGTGTTGTCACCTTCGCTATCTCTGCCTTCGGTGTCTATTTCGGTAACCGATTCGGCAAGAGAATCGACTTGAAGCTGGACCTCATCGGAGGTTTAATCTTAATCGGTATCGGTACAAAAATTTTAATAGAGCATTTATTCTTTAGCTAGGGATACCTTATTGAATAAATAACCTTATACATTAATTAATAGACATGAAAAGCCAGCAATTACGAAAACTAGCGCCGGAGCTGGATTCACTCCGGCTAGGCAGCGGTTGGAAAATCGACGAATTGAGTAAACCGCAAATCATTGTAGAAAGCAGTTACGGACATAGCCATCCGGGAAGCGCCCATCTGGATAAATTGGTGGACGAGGCCGGAATCGGTATAAAGGAAAAGGGGGGACGTGCCGCAAACTACTTCGTCACCGATATTTGTGATGGAGAGGCGCAGGGACACGATGGTATGAACTACTCATTAGTCTCCCGTGATATCATGCCGCCATGATGGAAATTCATGTAAAAGCGACTCCTTTCGACGCTGGTGTCTTTATAGCCAGTTGCGACAAATCCGTCCCTGCGCATTTGATGGCGATAGCCGGCTAGATATGCCTGCTATATTCATGCCCGGTGGTATAATGAAAGCCGGTCCCAACCTACTCACGTTAGAACAAATCGGTACCTATAGCGCCCAATACGAGCGAAAGGAAATAACGGAAGAACAATTCATGGTTTATAAGCGTGACGCATGTCCGGATTGTGGAGCTTGCTCTTTCATGGGTACCGCCTCCACGATGCAAGTAATGGCAGAAGCGCTTGGCATCGCTTTACCGGGCTCCGCCTTGATCCCCGCCCATTTACCCGAGTTAAAAGAAACCGCCCGTAAAGCCGGAGAACATGCACTCGGACTGGCGAAAGAAGAGTTAAAACCCTCCGATATCATGACGATACAAGCGTTTGAAAATGCGATCATGGTACATGCCGCCATAGCGGGTTCCAGCAACAGCCTGCTTCATCTTCCAGCTATCGCCCACGAACTGGGAATCCAGTTATCACCGGATTTGTTCGACAAGATACATCGTAAGATCCCTACCTTTTAAATATACGTCCCAGCGGTTTTTGGCCCGGCGAATACTTCTGGTATGCGGGAGCGTACCGGCGATCATGGAAGAAATCAAGGAATTCCTCCATCTCGATGTCAAGACCGTTACCGGCAGAACATTGGGAGAAAACTTAAAAGATTTACAGCTCAACGGCTTCTATGAGAATTGCCATAAATATCTTCCTGCCCTAGGAGTAAAGGTTGGCGATATTATCAAACCTCTCATACACCGATCAAGCACAAGGAGCCATCGCTATATTGAAAGGAAATTTAGCGCCCGAAGGGGCAGTCGTAAAACATTCGGCGATTTCACCCCGCTTGATGCAAGTCACCCTGAAAGCGAGGGTATTCGATTGTGAGGAGAACGCTATTGAGGCGGTATTACAAAAGAAAATCCATCCGGGAGAAGCGGTATTTATCCGTTATGAAGGACCGAAAGGAAGTGGAATGCCAGAAATGTTTTATACGACAGAAGCGATCGCCTCCGATCCTGAGTTGGTAGAGACCATCGCATTGATCACCGACGGTCGTTTCTCCGGAGCGACCCGAGGCCCGGCGATCGGACATGTATCCCCGGAGGCTTCCGAGGGGGACCGATCGTTGGTAGAGAACGATGACTTGATCCGTATCGATATTCCAGCGAGAAGATTGGATATAATCGGTACCGGCGGTATCGAGAGAAGCGCGGAAGAGATAGAAAAGATCCTATCCGAAAGGCGTGCACATTGGATAAAACCAGAGTCACAATATAAAAAAGGAATCCTTGATATTTATACACACAATAGCGTCTCCCCCATGAAAGGGGCATATATGGAATTTTTTATGTAAGTTCGCGACATAAAATTTCATAATGATGCGCAAGAATATTTCCATATTAGTCAGCCTGTTGATCTTATCGCTTACGGCTTGCTCGGACAAGGGCCAATATTTCGAAGAGAGTGGTTCTGTTTTTCATACAAGTTACCACATCAAATACAAGGCCAAGCAAATCCTAACCGATAAGATCGACAGCGAGCTGCAACGTTTTAACCTCTCCTTAAATCCTTTCAACCCCAACTCCACGATCGCTAAAGTCAATAATAACGAGGATGTGGAGGTAGACGAATGGTTTACCGAAGTATTCAATAAGGCGGAAGAAATCTCCAAAAAATCAGGAGGAGCTTTTGATATTACTTGCGCTCCATTAATTAATCTATGGGGATTCGGATTCAGTAAGATGGACAGCGTAACCCCGCAGATGATCGATAGCATCAAGGCTTTCGTCGGTTATCAAAAAGTGAGATTGGAAGGAAAGAAAATCATCAAAGAAGATCCCCGGATTCTATTGAATTGTTCGTCCATCGCAAAAGGTTATGCTTGCGATGTTATCGCCCGCCTGCTGGAAAAGGAAGGCGTAAAGAACTACATGGTAGAAATAGGTGGTGAGGTCACCATGAAAGGCGTAAATCAACAAGGTGACTGTTGGCGAGTCGGCATCAACAAGCCGGAAATAGGGACAAGTGGCGTAACAAATGATGTTGAAGAGATCGTACAATTATGCCAAAAAGGGGGGGTGGCTACTTCTGGTGACTACCGAAACTTCTACATCAAGGATGGTAAGAAATATGCCCATACGATCAATCCAGCGACCGGTTATCCCGCTGGACAAAATATTCTTAGTGCGACAATCGTGGCGGAAGATTGTATGACAGCAGACGCTTACGCTACGACTTTCATGGTTTTGGGAGTCGAGAAAGCGAAGCTACTGGCACAATCCATCCCCCAAATAGAGTATTTCATTATTTATGCGGACAACAACGGACAACAGAAAGTCACCTACTCAAAAGGTATGTTGGAATACCTTCCTAACAGAAAAACATTGGCTATCCTCGAAAATCCTTAAGTTCCTACATGAAGCGTTATCTAAATCAAACTTGAATGCAAAATACTGAGAGCCGGAGATTCCCTGTTTAATTCCACAACCACGGATAACCTATTAATCTTCGTATTTCGGGAAAACTTATTATTTACAGCCAAGAAGGGACACATATAGCGGAAGTGGCAAAAGATCATTTCATGCTACTTGCGCAAAACACCAATCATAAGGTTATAGCCTCAGCCCCTACCCGCCTTATCTTAATACATGCGGGCAGTCTATCCGACATGATCATAAATGACCCGGAATGGAATGTGGAGAAACCGGTCGTCTTACCGATTCCCCCAGCCTTAGCGCACACATTAAATCAGATAGAATATTATATGAAGGATAAATACTTTACCTTGAATTGAGATTAAAAATGTTTCAATTCCTGATAAAGCTTTTGCACAGGTAATCCCATCACGTTATAAAAACTACCATTGATAGCCTCTACCCCGATATAACCGATCCACTCCTGAATGCCATACCCTCCCGCTTTATCATAAGGTTTATATTTATCCAAATAATAATTAATCTCTTCATCACCCAATTTAGCGAAACAAACCGCAGATTCGACGGAAAAGCCTACATTTTTGTCCTTCGTCATGATACAAACACCGGTTATTACCTGATGTACATGATCCGACAAAGCATGAAGCATAGCATAAGCTTCCTCTCGATTCGCAGGCTTTCCCATAACCCCGTCAAACGTCCAAACGATCGTATCTGCCGTGATTAGCAATTCATCATCCGCCATAGTCGGTTTATAGGCCTCCGCTTTCGAACGGGCAATATATAAAGGGATCTCCATGGAGTCAATAGAATCCGGGTAAGACTCGTCAATATCCGAAATTACCCTCACCTCGAAGTCGATATCCAGACCAGATAACAAATTCCGTCGTCTCGGAGAATTAGAGGCTAAGACGATCTTGTACTTTTTTAAATTCTCTAACATAACCTATTCGATTAAGCGTTACACATTCACCAAAATTTTACCACCCAAAAGCCTCCTCGCCGAACCAGTGTCCTTGCGCCCGCATCGTTTGCTCGATCACGTCCCTAGCTACGCCTTCGCCACCTCGCCGGGAGGATATATATTTCGCTATCTCCTTGATCTCCGGAGCCGCATCGCAGGTGCCACCGGCAATCCGACTCGCGTCATTACCTCATAATCAGGAATATCATCACCCGCATACATGATGTGCTCAGGAGACAAGCCCGTTTTTTCCATGAAATCCTTAAAGTCATGCACCTTTACAGCGCTACGCATATAAATATGTTGTATTCCTAAACGAGAAAAGCGAATCTGTACGGCTTCCGTATATCCGCCCGTAATTATAGCGACCTCATAACCTTTCTTCACGGCCAATTGCAAGGCATAGCATCCTTGATATTGACAGTACGCATCGGATCGCCATTCGGGTGAAGCGGAATCA
>ENA-OQEB01000566-OQEB01000566.1-human-gut-metagenome-genome-assembly--contig:-NODE-566-length-15170-cov-2.094595_pt1 | contig 15170 bp, 19 predicted proteins | sample MGYA00242787_ERZ504619 | MGnify/ENA primary metagenome ERZ504619 (study PRJEB26092, sample SAMD00036317) | human gut metagenome | host: Homo sapiens | study: EMG produced TPA metagenomics assembly of... | reverse complement strand
ATCAAATATAACTACCATATTGTATTATTTGATACAGCCTCATAATAGAAATAACTTAAGCAGTTTCTTTTACTCTTACAACAAGATAATCACAAAGACTTTTTATTAGCAAAATAAGTTCCATTCCATCTTTTTGCTCAATATAAGCCACATATCGTAACAATACCTTCCCCCACAATCACGAAACAGCACCAAAGGCATCCCCATAAACCGCCTTTTTAAAGATAAAAGTACCCCTTTTCACACACAATAGGTTGCGTTAGGCAACACATATAGTCGCGTTAGGCATCGTAAACGGCCAAGAATAGGGTTATAACCCATTAAGAATGGCGTCGTAACCCAATGATTTCCCTATCGTAACCCTATGGAATCGCCCAAACATCCGGCAAAACAGGAATTATGATGAATTAATTTCGCTAGAATAAAAGGCCGTTTTTCGATAAGTGGCTATAAGGTAAATCCTTTGCTGTTTTTTTTCTTGCGTATTTGGAAGCGAGACGTACATCCGCCCGAAATAATCGACTCTCACGGACTTCCGTTTACATTTTGTCAAAATGTCAATCCGCAAGGAAACTTCTCCCCACATAGCATACGGATATCAATTATTCTTCCTATATTTGCGATAATCCCTCATATCTAAGCGTAGGTCACTGAAGGAGGACATAAGTTAACGAAGAGCGTTTAAAGATATTATCCCGCATTGAAATCTCGACAATTTCATATCCATGGATAATAGACAATGAACGCTCACGTCGGTGCTATATTTACCAGTAATCGCTCTGGACGATATAACAGCATGGCGTGGGCTATTGTTTATTACATGGATAGGGCAGTCGAGAGCCTCAATGCGGTAATATCAATAGTTTCCACGCTTCTGTATTTTTAGCCCGGCAACCGATGGAGACAGGTTGCCTTATCCATTAAATGAAGACGATCCTCCTGTTACCCGTCTTGTCGCTATGGCTCCTGCTTGCCACGCAAGCCCATGCCCAAGTCTATCACCTACATTTATCCGACAACACTTGCCGGATAACAGAATGCGTTGATACTCCACAAGGCGTCAAGCCTTGGGTCAGACATGGAAAGGAAACACCTTCCATGATCGTTTCACGCTAGATTTCGATCGCGCTATCTTCACGTGGGAAAAGGAAGGAAAAGAGACGTATGCAACAAGATCATCAACCACACTGCCAAATACGCTCACCACTCATTCACCACGGAGCAGATTACCGCCAACCTCACCATCAACAGCCATCGAGCCGTCCTTCAACTTATCCACTTTCAGAATGGCCAATGGATACAAGTCACTTATTTTTGCGAGATAGGGAATTAACGGCTCATGCGAACATCTACAACATCTACCACTTATACTTGATATTTGTACTTTTTATTTGTGGGTGAAAATTCCAGCCTTAAAAAAGGAGGCCTTAAAGTTTACGATAAACATCTTCAAAAGGTACTCTGCAACGTTCTCCCCAAATGCCTTTATTTCCATCCCGTATCCCACAAGGAATAGCCATGTTTATTTCAGCACCATGAGGTAGTTTCAATGTCCTTTTTAGCCGACGCTGTCCAGCCCTTCTAAGGGCACGTGTCATAGCCTTCGTTTGCCATCGCAATCATAAACGTTTGTGCGGCAAGCGCACAGGATTTATGGGCTGTCACACGTATGTCATTCTCGGAAACTTCAAGCATCATAGGACGGAAAATACTGATTATATTAGCCAACAATTTCCTAAGCAATCCGAGAATACCGAAAAACCGGGCATAAACAAAGGGCATCAATATACCGTAATATATTTCCCGATCCTTAATACGTTTGGCCTGACGTTCTTTAGGACTGTAATGACGAATGTTCTCCCGTTCAAAATTGAGTACGAATCGCGCATGTTTCTTGTACCAGTCACGCCGAACCACAAAAATGACAATTTGTGAAGCGGTAGAAGCCGCTTTCTGACCAAGGCAGTCCCTTGAAATTTTTGCCAATAATTCAGGTTCTGTAATATGGTAAAATTCCCATAATTGCATATCAGAACTGTTAGGAGCCAATGTAGCCAGTTCCAAACAATGTTTTACCTTTTCCGTATCTATTGGTTTTTCTTTATCATACACCCGTACAGAACGACGATGATGAAGGACTTCATCTAAATTCATAATGATACTGATTTGAATTAAACATTTATTCCCAGCTGATTACTTCAGCCATTTATTATTGTGCTTTATTTAATTGCCGCATAACGACCTTCGCCATTTCTTTAGAACTGAACGGGTCCTGCCCAGTAATCAGATTATTATCTACAACTACTTTTGAAGTCATAGGTATCAATGCTTTTTCATAATCCGCTCCTCTCTCTTTCAACAACGCTTCAAGATCAAAAGGCACGTCTTCTTTTCTTCTGGCAAGACTTTCCTCAAACCAACTGAATCCCGTCAGCTTTTTGCCTTTAATCATATATTCGCCATTGGATAGTTTGACATTCAACAACCCACTGACCCCGTGGCAGATGGCCGACACTATCCTCCACTTTCATCCTGTTTCCTTACGATAGTCTTTAAAGCTTCATTGTCAGGAAAGTCATACATCGCACCGTGTCCGCCGGCTAAATAGACACAATCAAACTGTTGTTCCAACAGGTTATCCAAACTGTTTGCATGATCCAACAGCTTTTTGAATTCTGGCTTTTCCCAATACTTTTCGGACATTTCATCTAAAAAAATTGGTTTTAAACTTTCGGGATCAATGGGAGTATAACCTCCTTTAGGATTGGCTACCGTTATGTCATAGCCGCTTTCTTTTGCACTATGATAGATATGAGTAAACTCACTAAGCCATAATCCGGTCGCGAGTTTCCCATTGGCAAAAGTCCCTGTGCTAGTAACTATTATTAAAATCTTCATGATAATCAAATTATTGATTCATATTCTTTAAAAGAAAACATACACATGGATAGATTGTTTTTCAGAATATGGAATCTTTAACATAATCCGAAAATATGAAAACCTGCAAATCCTTTCAAATGCTATCTCTATCCACCAGCATTCGATAAGGAGAAATTACCGATCCCTTTCCTATTACCTCCGGGAGGAAGCAATTTGATGAATATCGTTTCCATGATGCCCAAGTTGAAAGAAGAATTAAGAACTATTTTCAACGACTATGGCTTGAAATATGTCTTCGATACCAATAGCCAGGAGATTAAAGTAATGAAAGAAAAGAAACCGGGAGAGATATTTTTAATTCCATTTCATTCCATAGCCGATACCCTGCAGCGTATGATTTTCTACAAAGCGGCTATTGAAAGTAACAGTGAGTCCGCATTAGTTTTTGAAGAACCGGAAGCCACTCATACCCTCCTTTCATATCAAAGGTAACGCAGGATATTATCCAATCGGACAGAAACCAGTTTTTATAACGACACACAGTCTTATGTGGTTAACGACTTTCTGGAATTACCGAGTGACCAACTTGCCATTTACCTAGTTGACTTCAGGAATGGGGAAACTTTCGTGAAAAGAGCCAGTGACACAGAAGTACAAGAAATGTACGAATATGGCATCGACCTATTTTTCAACACTGAAACATAGCGAAAGATACAGAACACATTGCAGGCACAAGCCCATACCCAAGTCTACCGCCTACGCTTATTCGACAGTACTTACAGGATAACGGAATGCGTTAAAAACCATTTTACGGAATGTCCAAATGTTCTGTCAATACGTTTACGAATGTTCGTAATGGCGCACCTTCATAATTATCCAACTCCCCAACCAATATCAACGCGGCGTTCTTCATCCATGGCTGGTATGGGATAGATAGTTCATAGGGGATTTCACGGATCAGTTCCGGGGTGTTCTTGATTACCGTATAAGCGTCGCCATCGGCGGCTTTCTTGCCTTCGAAAACTAAGGTACGGTCGAACATTTTTTGCTTGTTTACCCCGTTTAGTACTACCGGGGCCATGACTACGGAATCTCTGTCGCTACGCAACATCGGCATCAAGGACAGGGTTTGATATCGTCCCACGGAGAGTCCGCAGACACTGATCGTTAGGTCTAGACGCAAGGAGTTGCCCTCCCGCTCGATGCGGTTTTGCTTCACGGAGACTTGCCCCCGGTAAGATTGTATAGGTACCTGCGCTCCTGCCGGAAGAACAAGGCCGATCACAAGCAAACATATATAAATGAATGTCTTCATAGATTTATCTCTTTATTTGATGATGTAAACGATACTGATACCCGCCTTTGTTAATCCCCAATACTCGTTGCGGAACTTGCCGATAGGCGCATCTCCTCTAGGAAAAGCGTACTTATCATATTCAAAATGCAAGTATCCGAAACCCGCCGTGAACTCCACGTTCCAACGGGGCGACACGTACAACTGATAACCATAAGAGATACCGCCGCCATAAGCGTTACCGTTATAACTATTCTTTTTCTCCATCCCATACAGGAGCTTCAAACCGGCGAAATCGTAATCTATATACTGGGCATGAACCCCGAAGAAATGTCCGTTGAAACGCTCGTGTATCCAGTAACGCGCCTCGGGCTGTATCATCCAATGCTTAAATGACTTATCGCTCGAGAATGTCCAACCGTTATAATACCCCGATGCCTCAACGGACCAATGCTTGTTGAACGCGACCTCCGCCCCTACGTTCGGCGTAGTGATCGCGTCATAAAGCACATTGGTCTTCACGGCCACGACCTGTCCTTGAATATCCATAAAGGTTGACAAAAGAAATACTAACAGTAAATATAGTTTATTCATATCTCCCGGTTCATTAGGTTTGTTTATTTAAGAGACAAAACCGTACAAATATAGATAATATTTATCAGTTCATTCGTACGTTAACTTATATAATATCCACGATTTACGGATGAAAAAACGTTATCTTTGCAAGATAAATCCAGAATATGACTCATGAAGGCTAAATATATCGTGATTTTTTTCCTGTCACTCCTTTCGTTTGTCGCTTGCGATAAAGAGGAGGTCATTATCCTACTACTGCCCCTCGTACGGTTCTTATCTATTTCGCGGGGGATAATAGCTTGAGTGGATACGTGAGCCAAAACCTGAGGGCGATAAAGGAAGGGATTGAGCGAGATGGATTGAACAACGGCAATTTATTGATCTATACGGATAAGCAGAACGAGGCTCCCCAGCTTTTCCAATTAAAAGTGGAAGCGGATACCATCCGGCAGATCGTGCTCGAGACCTACGACTCGAACCAGAACTCGGCCTCTACCGAGACGCTGACGACAAATAATCGACAAGGTACAAAAGGAATATCCGGCGGATAGTTACGGGTTGGTGCTGTGGAGTCACGGAACGGGATGGCTACCTTCGGATATCTATAGCTATCTGCGTTCTTTCGGGCAGGATGGGAAGAATAATTTCATGGAGATCAATGATCTGGCCTCCGCTTTATCGAAGTATCATTTTGATTTTATTTTGTTCGACGCTTGCTATATGTCGTGTGCCGAGGTAGCTTACGCTTTCCGGGGATGCGCGGATTATATTATCGGCTCGCCAACGGAGATATTGGCGAACGGCTTCCCTTATCAATCGATAATGGGGGATATGTTCAAAAAAGAAGCTGATGTGGTGGGGATAGCGACAAAGTTTTATACGTATTATCAAAGTGAGGCAGGAACGATCTCGGTCATGAAAAGCGATGAGTTGGATGAATTGGCCGCTACTTGCCGTACCCTATTCCATGATAAGACGGAAAGTGATCTTTTCGCCGTACCCGTTAGCGAATTGCAGATCATGGAGTATTTGACGCCGAATTATCATGCCTTATATGATTTTGATGATTACGTGAGCCGTCTGGCCACGGAAGAGCAATATTACGCATTCAAGCGGAGCATGGAAAAGGCGGTTATTTACAAGGCTACTACACCCAAGGCGGTTTACGCTTATCCGTATCCGTATGGAAGCTATCTGCCGGTCAATAAATATAGCGGCCTATCTATCTACGTCCCCCAAGAAGCCTTGCCCAAACTAAATGAGTGGTACAAGGATCTTGAGTGGTATAAAGATGTATATCAATGATTAAAACTCATCTCTTAGCCAGCGTTTACCACGAGGGTATACAGGAATATCAAGAAACCTGCCGCCATTATAGAAATAACCGTAAAGAATACTGCTAATAACATATTTCTCTATTTTAATAATGCGCTTCCTACTCCCAATACAAGAGCGGCAAAAGTTAATTTTGACAAATCGAAGAAATACTTTGAAGTATTTTCTCTTCTGTTCTTCATTAAATCCTGAGCCGCTTTTCTTTTTTCAATGTTACCGTTATAGTTACTCATAGCAAAAATACTAATATTATTTCACAAATGAACTTATTTCACTAAAAACACTTCCTTATATCGTTTTACCTGTCCTTGAGGATGAACAAGTTCCGCATAGAAAATATAAACGCCGGTTCTCACCTTGGAACCATTCACCGCAAGGCCGTTCCAAGCCAATTCACCTTCTATCCCTAATAAGTCATGATTTACCACCTCACTGATATGCCTTCCGGAGATATCAAATATCCAGGCTCGACAGGTATAGCCGGATTCATCAAGATGGTAGGAGATCGTATATTCCTTCGTTGCCTCAGAATAAACGGGAGACTCTATGCCCGTGACCTCGCCTTCATCTTGCTTTCCATATTGGGAATTCCGATAGCCGGGCGTACCGTATCCCGCCGTGGCCGAAGCGAGGTCCAATTCATCTCATCCTGCGTATCGCTATCAGGATTAATCCGCTCCAAGCAATCCCCTTCTCGTTTTTCACGGATGGGGCATGCCATTTAGAGGAATAACGAATCTCATCGATCATAACCTCATCTTCTGTACGAAACAGGACTAACGTAGCGGAGGTATTTGCCAAGACCGGAAGTTTTAATTCATGCAAAGCATCCGGCGAAGATATCAGATAAAAATCGCTCACTCCTCCCATACTTTTAGTCAGCAACACATAATCTTGTGGTTCTACCGGAGAGACTATAGAAGATAAAGGATAATGCGAACTCAATGTACCATCGGATTTACGAGTAGCAACAGACAGTCCGGCCAAAGGCAATGTCCGGTCCGAACGATTATAAAGCTCGATATACTCACTCCCTTCCGGGTAAGGATTCGGCAACAACTCATTAAAAACGATCTCATTGGGTAAGACTATAATGTCCGTGGGGATACCCGGTTTATGGGGAGTGTCCGGACGATCTGGATCTTCTGGTTCATCGTCAGGAGAAGAGTTCGCGGAACCCGGCGTGCCTCCTCGCTCATCCGTTGATAAATGAAAGCCGGTTTCAGAACGTTCCCAAGCGATACCGACTTTCGCTTTCTCATAGGCAATCCGGTCGATCTCCTTACCGGAAGGATCGAATAAAGCAAGCTCCTTCCCCGTGTTTACCAACGACGCCGGGAATTTATCCAAGGGCAGATCCAGCCCCGCATCATCAATATGTATATCCCTACCGGACCGATAAAGCACGACATACCCATCCGCATCCAAGAGCAAAGCTGTCAATACCGTTGGCTTACTACCATATAAGAATGACCAACCATTTAACTCTATAGCCTTATCCGTCGTATTATAAAGTTCCACATACTCCGTTTCCGGAAAAGCCTTTTGTCCTTTCGGATCAGCCATCACCTCATTAATACGGATACTACCGGCGGGGAAAGAAGGAGTATCCGGCACTTCCGGTTCCTCCGGAACGTCGGGTTCTTCTTCATATTCTAACCGAATCTCGGTAGAACTCTCCGGAATCTTATTTCCCTCAAGATCCATTAACCCCGAGCACAACAAATCATAACCCATACCAACCTTCAACTCCTTATCAAAGCTGATATTCACATGGATCCGCATATCATCCGCATAGGTCATACGAGAAGCATTACCGATACCCGATATAGAGAATATCGCCTCACGGATATCCACCGGAAGATTATATTGTAATTGGAAAACAGACTCGGTGATCGGTTGGATAGCAAGAAGCCGCGGAAGAACCAACGGCTCATCGGGCTCATTGGGTTCTTCTGGCTTTTCGGGAGTATCCGGCTTCTCTGGTTCGATCGAGATATTATCGGATATAATGATGTAGTTACACGCAAAATCATTTACTCGAGTTTTAGAATAGCGGCATTCAAAACGTAGTTGTCCCCCTTTACATGAAGAAGAAACTTCAGATTCACAACTCCCTATCAAGACAAACCTACCCTTCTCTAGCACATATAAGTTCCATATCTTATGATTTTCTAAAGTAAGTTTCACTTTCAAATCCACGGCTCCCAACAAGACATCGAGCGCTTTCTCTATTAATATCTTTGGATTCTTCTCTGTTGCGGTATGTTTCCGAAAAGTTATCGTTTTCTTATTACTGCCGATTTGGACATAATAATCGTTTTTTAATCCAAGCATCCTCTGATCATCTAAATAAACATGTAGCCGGATATGGTTTTGATCGCTTGGTTTGAAATCCATCCGAATCTCAAATTCCCATTCCATTGTAGCGGAATAAACGAGAGGAGTTTCTATGGAACACTTTTCCGGGTAGGATCCGCACGTGAGACCAGCCATCCGTTCTCAATCACAAAGCAATCTAAATCACCCGTCCAAGGGTTATCCGATGTAATCTCCGGTCCATTAAACGGTTCTTTTAACTGGGGATAAGCGCAAAGCGGAAGTAAAAACGCAAGAATTAATAATAATTGTTTCATAGCTATATCGTTTTAGTTATAAATTTCTCTATCTTTGCACCCTAATAAGTTACAACTGTAAATAATAGGGCGCAAAAGGCAAAAATATGAAGCCCTTTACAGACAGCAAAGTTATAACTATTTTACATTATTCAAATTAAATTCAAGTGCTCAAAATGAAAGTAGCAATTGTTGGTGTAAGTGGAGCCGTAGGACAGGAGTTCCTGCGTGTACTCGACCAGAGAAACTTCCCGATGGATGAGCTGGTACTTTTTGGCTCATCTCGTAGTGCCGGACGTGTTTATACCTTTCGAGGTAAACAGTATACCGTTAAGGAACTGAAGCATAACGACGACTTTAAGGGAATCGATGTTGCTTTTGTTTCAGCCGGAGGTGGTACTTCCAAGGAATTTGAGAAGACGATCACGAAACATGGTACGGTGATGATCGATAACTCCAGCGCGTTCCGTATGGACGAGGATGTTCCATTGGTCGTACCGGAAGTAAACCCGGAGGATGCCTTGAATCGTCCTCGTGGAGTGATCGCTAACCCGAATTGTACCACGATCCAGATGGTTGTAGCGTTGAAGGCGATCGAGAACTTATCTCATATCAAGCGTGTTCACGTATCTACTTATCAAGCTGCCAGTGGAGCAGGCGCTACCGCTATGGCTGAGTTGGTAAAACAATATGAGCAATTATTAAAGGGCGAGGAGCCTACAGTGGAGAAATTCGCTTATCAATTGGCATATAACGTAATCCCTCACGTAGACGTATTCACGGAAAATGGCTATACGAAAGAGGAGATGAAGATGTATAACGAGACCCGTAAGATCATGCACTCGGATATCGAGGTGAGCGCTACTTGTGTTCGCGTACCGGTTATGCGCGCGCATAGCGAATCTACTTGGGTAGAGACAGAGCGTCCGATCAGCGTGGAAGAGGCTCGCAAGGCTTTCGCCGAGGCTGAGGGTGTGGTATTGCAGGATGAACCGGCAAACAAGGATTATCCGATGCCGTTGTTCGTAGCGGATCACGATCCGGTTTACGTAGGCCGTATCCGTAAGGATATCAGCAACCCGAATGGTTTGACATTCTGGACCGTGAGCGACCAGATCAAGAAAGGCGCCGCTTTGAACGCCGTACAAATCGCCGAGTACTTGCTAAAGGTGGGTAATATCAAATAACAGACAACTTTGTAAATTCTATATACGTGGAAGCGGGATCAAGAGAATACTCTTATCCCGCTTTTTTATGCTTAGCGTAATTCCTCCATGCCTTCTCAAAACGTATAAATCAATACGCCCAATACCCGATGGTTGGTTATCGAATGTGTGTCATGAATCCGTCCGCCATCTTGCAAATCCACATTGCCATACCATGCGATGGAAGGGCTATATTCAACACCTAATTTCCAGTGCGGAAGATTATACGAAAGTTGCAGGTTGGTCGTAAATACCTGATCTACGTCCAGACCTACGCCATAGGTTTTGCCTACCAGTGCTCATTCGCTCCCAAGTTCTTCAAATAGCCTAAGAACAAACCCGGTTTCCATTTCTTTCCGTACACGATATTCAACCAAGAAGTAGAGAAGAGATACGGCGAATATTCCTGTTCGCCGGTACGTGGTCGATAGAGGTGACGCCGTAACCACCCAACATACAAGTCTGCGTCAAGTTAGAAGCCAGCAAGGTTTTCGCCATCACCAACCAATTCGCGTCCTGATATTTCACGTGCGCCTCGCCGGATACGGAAGAAACCCGCTCGCTGACTTTATAAATCTTGCCATCCACCTCGTTCTGCGTTCTCGGCACTAACGACAAGATTTCCATACCGGCTCCTACCTGCCAACCGGGTTTCTTATAATCCACCCCGAGATAGACTTCCGGCACGCAACTATTCTTGATATATTCCTCGCTCTTTCCGTTCGGTCCAGCCGATAGATATTGCAACTGCCATAGAACCGACCCGGTCAATTGCCACCCATTGTCCGTATAACGATAACGAATTTGCGGGCTGCGGTTAAAGGGCTGGAACGGGGCGCCGGTAGAAAGATTCAACATCTGTGGAAAGACCTCGCCAAATAGCGGATGCCATGTCTGTCCGATCAAGACAGCGGACTTGCCCCAATCCAGATTCACATAGGCATGACGGATACGGAGCACCGCCCAATTGCTACCCGAACCCCGGAAATCGGCCTCCAGTTTCAAGGAAGTCTTGGCCGAACCAACCTTCGGTCCTTGTACATCGATTCCCAAACGGGAGTAAAGCAGGTAAAAACTACCGTTCGGACTAGCGTTCAAGTCCTTGCCATCCGCATCCAACGCCACGTCCTTCGGATATAGGTGGAACAAACCATCCACGATCTCGGCATTCGCACGGGAATTATAGAACAAGTCTCCACGTACCTGTCCGTAAAATTTGTAAGAGAAGTTTTTCTTTTGCGCCTGTACGCATACCGCCATACATAGGCCGATCAAAAGAAGCAAGTTGCGTTTCATTTCCATTCCGGTCAATCTATCTTTAAAAATAATACATCATCAAACCTAATATACGATGATTCGTTATCGCATGTGTTTGCTCGATACGTCCGCTCTCTAAGTCGGTCGTGCCATAATAAGCTGTCGCCGGACAATACTCGAAACCGAACTTCCAATGCGGTAAATTATACGATACGTTTAAGCTGACGGTTATTAATTGATCGATATCCAATCCCATACCATACACCTTATCCGCTGAGACCAAGGACTTCCCGGTTCCCAAATTCTTCGTATATCCGACGAAAACTCCCGGTCTCCATTTCGTTCCGTAGGCGAAATTCACCCATGTCGTAGAATGGCGAAAAGGCGTATATCCCTGCTCGCCCGTACGGGAGTCCACCGAGCTCACCCCGTAACCGCCCAATAAAGCGGTATGATCCAAGGCTGAGGCCATCAAGGTTTTCGCCGCAAAGGTATAGTTTCTTCCGCTATACTTCAAATGTGCCTCGTAAGAGAATGCGGTCATTCGCTCGTTCACCTTAAAAGTTTGCTCCTTCCATTCCGTGGAAGTACGGGGTTTCAAGGAGATCATATGAGCGCCGAGCCCCATCAACCAACCATCCGCAGGGGTAAAATCCGCCCCCACGAACATCTCCGGAATGCAGCTATTCTTAATATAATCCTCGCTCATGCCTTTCGGTCCGCTGGAAAGGTATTGTAATTGCCACAACACGGAAGCCGTCAATTGTACCCGGCTATTCGCCTTATACTGGTAACGGATCTGAGGCTACGGTTGAAAGGCTGGAACGGCGCTCCGGTGGAAAGATTCAAGACATCCGGCATCACGGCGCCAAACAAGGGATGCCACGTGATCCCTACTAATACCGCCGATTTTCCCCAATCCAAGTTTACGTATGCCTGCCGGATACGTAACATCGTATTACTACCGGAAAAACCGCCAAAGTCCGTCTCTATCTTAGCGGAGGAACGAGCCTTGCCGATATCGGGACCCGTCACGTCCAAGCCCAAGCGGGAAGTGAACGTATAGAAACTGCCATTCGGCGTGGCGTTCAAATCCTTGCCATCCGCATCAAAACTCTTATCCAAAGGATAGAGATAAAAGTTCCCATCGATCGGAGCCATATTAGCCCGGGAATTGTAGAAAAGATCTCCACGGACGAAGCCGTAGAATTTGTAAGTGAAGTTTTTTCTTTGCGCTGTCGTAGAAAATAAGGCTAGCATCCCCACGAGCAACAGGGTAATCCGTCTCATTATAATTCAGTTTGTTATTTTTCTTACCTTATAAGCCGCGAATGTATATATTTTTACGGATTCAATTTGAAGAAACGAAATATTATTTGTTCCTTTGCTTCCAAGTTGTAAGCCTTAAAGGTCAAATTAGATTAATATTGTAAACACCAGATAAAGAAAATGAGTACTAAAAAGTTTTTGCTAGAAGAAAAAGATATACCTACGGCATGGTATAATATCGTAGCGGATATGAAGAACAAACCGCTGCCGATCTTAAATCCACAAACTAAACAGCCCTTAAAGGAGGAAGATTTATATCCTCTATTCTCGAAAGGCGTCTCTCATCAAGAAATGAACACGACAGACACATGGATCGAGATCCCCGATGAAGTACGCGAGCTTTATAAGGTATGGCGACCGACTCCGTTGGTTCGTGCCACCGGATTGGAAAAAGCGCTGGATACGCCCGCTCATATCTATTTCAAGAACGAGAGTGTAAGCCCGATCGGTTCACATAAGTTGAATTCGGCCTTGGCTCAGGCTTATTATTGTAAACAAGAGGGTACGACAAATATCACGACCGAGACAGGCGCCGGACAATGGGGTGCCGCTCTTTCTTATGCGGCAAAAGCTTTCGGCTTGGAACTTGCCGTTTATATGGTAAAGGTTAGTTACCACCAGAAGCCCTACCGTCGTTCGATCATGCAGACTTTCGGAGCACAAGTTGTTGCCTCCCCGAGTATGAGTACGAAAGCCGGACGTAAGATCTTGACAGACCATCCTAATTATCAAGGTAGTCTAGGTACCGCCATCTCCGAGGCGGTAGAGCTGGCCATGCAGACACCGAACTGTAAATATACATTAGGTAGCGTATTAAACCACGTTATGCTGCATCAGACCGTTATCGGACTGGAAGCTGAGAAACAAATGGAAATGGCTGGCGAGTACCCCGATGTCGTTATCGGTTGTTTCGGTGGTGGTTCCAACTTCTCCGGTATCACATTCCCATTCCTGCGCCATAAACTAACGGAAGGTAAGGATATCCGGGTTATAGCGGCGGAACCGGCATCTTGCCCGAAACTTACAAGAGGGCAATTCCAATATGACTTCGGAGATGAGGCAGGCTATACCCCATTAATCCCGATGTTCACGTTGGGACATAATTTCTCTCCAGCGAATATCCATGCGGGAGGTTTGCGTTATCATGCGCCGGCTCCATCGTCAGCCAGTTGATGAAAGACGAATTGATGAGCGCCGTGGATATCAAGCAATTGGATACCTTCAAGGCCGCTACCTTATTCGCACAAGCGGAAGGAATCATACCGGCCCCGGAATCATCCCACGCTATCGCCGCGGCTATCCATGAGGCAGAGCAAGCCAAAATCGAAGGTAAACCTCGTACGATCTTGTTCAACTTATCGGGCCACGGCTTGATCGATATGGCCGCTTACGACCAATATCTATCCGGCGATCTAACAAACTATGAGGTAACGGATGAGGAAGTAGCTAACAATTTGAAAGATTTGGAGAAAATCATCTGATAAAAACAAGAAAAGGGGCGATACCAAATCGCCCCTTTCCCTTATTTGTCTATGAAAGTCTTAATTTAAAGTATGTATTATGAGAAAATTTCTTCGTAATTAGTACTCGGGATAATCATGTTCTGGACATTTAAGCTAAAGTTTTTCTTCTTCTTATCCCACATACCGTAATTTGTCTTTATCTCTCCACTTTGATCATCATATTGATAAGTGATCTGATAGAATGGAACCCATTCGTCGTTTGTCCGATCCCAACGAAACGCTTTCTTCTCGGAAACCTTGCCGTTCTCGTTGTACTGGAACTCATATCTTACCTGTTTGTTCAACAGTCCGTTTTCCTGTAAGAATACCACTTTAGAGATAATCTTACCATTCTCCTCTTTTGTATCATATAGATAATCTTTAGGAGACGCTGCGCTTATCGCTAAACTACACATGAAAGTAAAAACTAGCCGCAAGAATACTTTTACCCCAAACTGATGTCTTCATACTATTTTAATTTATAAGGTTACTATCATTTTGTACCGCGAAGTAAGGAAGTTTCCCAACAATCACCAAAAGTAAAGTGACAAATCGTTAGAGATATCACAATATTTAACACATTCAAGACCTTCATTCCCTTCGATTCCCCCATGTTTACTGACATATTGTAAACCAAATCGTAAGTTCTCCCGATTTTTAAATATCTATTATTTACCACCAGCCGGATGTAACTTTCAAAAGAAAACTTTAAACATCGCTTTTTTAATAAATTAAAAATCTATTGATTAATAAATATATCCTTACCTTTGCGAAGGTAGAATGCAAATTGATTTCTTGACATGCGACAAATAATGAAACTATTTATCACATCCTTTCTTTTTATCCTATTCTCAGGATGTACAAAGGATGTATATGATCCTTCCGATAAAATTCCGGGAGAAGGTACTAATCCATTCTCAAAGGTAACAATTTCCTCTAATTTCGATTGGTCGATGATACAAATATCCCACCTTACCGTACAATCTTTCGACCCCTATGATGGCACCTATAATTATCTGGTAGAAGTATTTGATAAAAGTCCGGAAGATCAAGACGCGAATCTTCTCGCTACCGGGGTTTGCTCAAAGAAAACGCTTTTCGATAAGAAAATTATCTATCCAAAGGGAGAGTCGGATCAAGTTTACATACAATTGACGACCCCTACCGGATATCAAGT
>ENA-OQEB01000565-OQEB01000565.1-human-gut-metagenome-genome-assembly--contig:-NODE-565-length-15185-cov-1.655665_pt1 | contig 15185 bp, 18 predicted proteins | sample MGYA00242787_ERZ504619 | MGnify/ENA primary metagenome ERZ504619 (study PRJEB26092, sample SAMD00036317) | human gut metagenome | host: Homo sapiens | study: EMG produced TPA metagenomics assembly of... | reverse complement strand
TATCGGTCCTCCTCTTCTGGACTCGTTCCGGGATTTCTATCATTCACAGACGAACAGGCCAAAGAGGCTACAGAAAAATACCGGGAACGTTTTGCCGACACCGGCATTTATGAAAACAAACTGTATGACGGCATGAAAGACTTTCTTGAAGAGGCAACCCGGCAAGGGCGCATCCTGATGCTGGCGACATCCAAACCGACAGTCTTCGCCAAACGCATCCTGGACTATTTCGATATCGCCCGTTACTTCACTTTCGTCGCGGGCAGCGGCCTGGACGGTTCCTTCTATACAAAAGGAAGCGAACGCTAGCTCTATTTCTGTTTGCGATAGTTCGATTTGTTTATCCATTTTTCCATGTCGCTTAGGTGGATTTGCTTCAAATGTACGTAAAAAGCGGCTCATGCGATAAAATCCGTGGATGAAATTATCTATAAATGGGAATTCCGTAGAGGTAGTACTTACTTTACCGATGAAGTATATCTCCTGTGGAACTTGAAGTATATCTCTTATAGGGAAGGGAGTGGTATCTCGTGAAAATGACTTTTGATGAACCCTTGTTTTAGAGCATATCCAAATTATCTGTCAGCGATATTCATTCATGAATCGTGGGCGACTTGGATATATGATTTCTTTCAATGCCCATTCTAAGGTTCTTATAATGCCCATCGTAAGCTCCTTTGAATGGGCATTGTTAGATGCTTACGATAGGCATTGTAAGAAACGATAAACAAAAAGCCATCCGGCATTCCGCTGGATGGCTTTTCGTATGGCAATAGAATCGGAGAGATTAGACTCTCTTTTCTTTGATTCTTGCTTTCTTACCGGTAAGGGCACGCAAGTAGTACAATTTAGCACGACGTACTTTACCGACTTTGTTAACCGTGATGCTTTCGATAAACGGAGATTCGATCGGGAAAATTCTCTCTACACCTACGTTCTCAGACATCTTACGAACTGTGAAACGTTTTTTGTCGCCGTGACCGGAGATACGGATAACAACACCGCGATACTGCTGGATACGCTCTTTGTTACCCTCTTTGATACGGTAAGCTACCGTGATCGTATCACCACTCTTGAATGAAGGAAGTTCCTTCTTCGTAGCGAACGCTTCTTCTGCAATCTTAATTAAATCCATTGTTTATAGCTTTTTAATTGTAATTTATAATGAAACGCAATTTAACGGGCTACATTTCCCGACAGAGATTACGTAAAGCGGGTGCAAAGTAACGAAATAAATATTTGATTCGCAATAGATAGATGCTTTTTTGCTCGCTATTTGATTAAATCTTTTATGTCTACCAAGGATTCAAACCATTGACATCCACCAGCGATTCCCGTTCCTCCTTCCACATTGCTGTAGATTCGGACAGGCTCGGCCAGACCTACATTTCGTAAGTCCGCCCATGATACCTTCATTCTTGATGTTTTGTAAAGATAGCAGATATTGGTAATAGGGTTCGGACAGGGAATATAAACGAATATGGCGTTTGGTATAATATTTAGTATCGGACCTAAGTTGTTCTTTTACTTGCAACGTGTATTCCTTCCCGTCGAACAGCTCGTCGGAAAATACCCGTCCCCGCCAATTTACCATCGAGGAGCCGAAAACCTCATCCAAGATACCTTGTTGCTGCGTGAATACGGGATCTACGGAGAAGTCCAACAGGACACCAAGATGGTCGTCATCTCCCCATATCTGTAGAGAATAGTAATTTGATTTACCCGGGGTATCTTGGAAAGTGATTTGATAGATAAGCACATCGTTTTCTTCTATGTAGAGATATTCCCATCTCCATCGACAAGGGTACCGCCGTTGTCGGTAGCTTCTTTACGGGGAATTATGCGCAGGCCTTTGATTTCGGTCTTGGAAGGAATCTTATCTTCCGCCGAGGCTGTTCCATATTCCGGGGTGGAAGCTACAATCTTTACGGTTTGTCCGGGCTGTGGAACCGTATTCGATATATAAAGCGTATCTGTTACCCATCCACCTCGATCCTCTCCGAGCCAACGAGAAGATTTCCAATAGGAATATTCTTTCCAAGGCATCTCCTCCTTGAAGATCCCGTCTATGTATAATTCCACCTTGGCGTTTCGAATCGTCACGTCCGGCTTGCTCTCTGAGTGAAACCATGTGCGGGATATGCTGGCCATTACGACTGTATCCGGCGAGAAGGCCGAGTTGATCACCATTTTCGGTGTAGTACGATATTCCTCTAGGTCAAACTTCCTGTAGCAGGAGGTTAGGAGCAGGCTGGATAATAAGATTGATAAATAGAATATAGGTTTCATGTTCTTTAGAATTTATAAGTATATGATATAGACGGAATGATCGGTAAGAGCGATAACGTCTCGAAATAATGGCTGTAGTTTATCCAAGACCGCTTATGGATAGTTATCGGGTTCATCTGGCAATAAGCGTTATATACGCTGATATTCCAGATACCGAGATGGCCGTTCTTTTTAGGTCGATAAATATTAATCCCCAGATCTAAGCGGTGGTAAGCGGGGAGACGTACGTTATTACGCTCCGTGAAATAGTCCAAGCCTCCTTCCGGTAAGAGCGGAGGGACAGGAGTGAGGCCCAAATCCTCGTAATTCTCGAATGCCACCGTAACCCGGTTTCCGGTCATGAAAGTCCAGCTTCCTGTTAGTTCCAATTTCTCGTTGATCTTCCAGTTTGCGACGATATTCAGCTTATGGCGGTTATCGTATTTCGCGGGGAAACGTTTGCCATTATTAATCTCGTCGAACTGCCGGTCGCTCCACATTAGTCCGTATCCGATCCATCCTGTTATACGCCCCGTCTCTTTCCGGGCGATAAACTCCGCTCCATAGGCCCACCCCTTACCGGCGGCCAGTTTCTCCTCCCAACCGACGAACGAGGGTAAGAAGTTGTAACCATCTTTATAATCCAGTAAGTGATTCATCCATTTGTAATAACCTTCCACCGAGAAGGAATAGTTCTTGTGCAGATTGTAATAAGCGCCAACGGATACTTGATCACTCACCAATGGTTTTAATTTCTTGCTGACCGGCATCCACATATCGGTAGGGAGACTCATATAACTTTCGCTAATCTGATGTACGTATTGATTCATCCGGCGTATGAGCTTAAGGCTTAGATCCCTCGTGAGCAGGAAGCGTACGGATAAACGAGGGTCTAAGGAGACATATGTCTTCTTTTGTATATTGTACATGTTCAGGCGTAATCCGGCGTTAGCCCGGACAATGGGAGATATCGCCCAGTCATCTTCGGCGAAAACAGCCAACTCATTCGCTGAAAGGCGCTCGTCTCCGGTAGTTCGTTTGGTCGGAGACAAATTCTCGGAGGTCTTTTCCTCGATATATTCCGGGCTGAAACGATGGTAAAGATAGTCGGTACCATAACGGATATGATGTGCCAAGGTAGGAATATAGTCGAAGTTCGCATGGACTCCGAAATCATTGATACCGTTTCGGGTTGAGGTCTCGATAAACCGTGAAGAATAATCTTTGTCACCCTCGGTTCCGTAGTATTGTGAAGTCTCTTGTTTTAGTTTGGATTGATAATGGGAATAAGCCAAGGTGACGGTACCGAACATCTTGTTGTTAAACACATACGACCAGCCGGAAGACAATGCGATGTTACCCCAGCGCATCTTTCCAAAGTCCTTGTTCTCGAAAGGGGTTATATTATCACCTACGGAGAACTCAGAACTTCCTCCTTTTAGGAAATCCTGTCCGAAATAGAAATTAACGTAAGCTTGGCTCCGGTCATTGATATGGTGGTTCACTTTTAGGTTCAGATCGGTAAAAGCATAGCGTGCGCTGAATTTCTCCCCCTTCTTTTTCTGAATTTTATTGTAGATCGCCAAACCCGGTGCGGATAAGGCATCCAGCCAAGAGCGACGGAAGGAGGCGTTGAACGAAGTCCGGTCTTTAATGATCGGCCCTTCGAAATTTAAGTTACCGGAGGTCAATCCTAGCATAGCGCTACCATGGTACTCTTTCATATTGCCATCTTTAGTATGCACATCCACTACGCTGGAAAGCCTTCCCCCATAGCGGGCGGGGAAAGCGGATTTATAAAAATCCACATCTTTCAAAGCCTCGGCGTTGAAAGCGGAGAAAAGTCCTCCGAGATGATTGACCTGATACAGTTGGATTCCGTCTATCATATACAGGTTCTCGTCTCCATTCCCCCCACGGACATACATCCCGCTAATCCTTCCGTTCCGGCTGATACGCCGGGTTGGGTTTGCAGGGCTTTGATCACATCAGCCTCACCGAATAAGGTCGGGATGGTCTTGATCATCTTCCGGGTTATTTTAATCGTTCCCATCTGAGGGGCTTGTATCGGGTTTTGTGTGTCATTACTACCGGTAACGACAACTTCGGCCAATGCTCACCGCTTTCCAGCAGAATTTCCATCACGGTATCCCGTTCGAGCGGTTGGAATGTATGTGAGAAACGTCCGTATCCGATGTAGGAAGTCTCCAGACGGACTACCCCGACCGGTAAGGTTAGACTGAAGAAACCGTGGTTATTGGTAGCTGTGCCCCTTTGTGTGCGAGAGTCATAAACGGAGGCCCCGATTAGATATTCTGTAGTCGCTTTATCCCGTACGAATCCGCTGATGGTTACTGAGCGGGGGAGTTTCTTCAAGATGATGTGGGTACCGTTTATCTGATAAGACAGAGGGAGCTTTTGGAATAGCCGGGTAAGGCATTCCGATATGGATTGGTTATCAGATTTGAATGTAATCCGGGAAATACCTTTGAGAATAGAAGGATCGTAGGAGAATGTCATGCCTGTTTGATGCTCTATTTTTTTCATGATTTCTTGGATCGGTTCTTGTTTAGCCTCGATACTGAGAGTCGGCGCCTGTCCCCAAGCGCTTGATTGAAAGCCGAAGATAATCAAGATTATGAGTAGTATTAGCTTCATGAAGTACTTCCTTTTTTATTACGAGACAGGAAAGATAGTAAAAACCCCTATCACAATTCACGTTACTATTGCGATATTTTCTTATTTTTGGAGAGTAATAATGATAATGTTGTGATGAGACAGATTGGTATCTTGCTTTTGTGTTGTATTTCCCTTTTATCGAGTGGGGCGCAAACAGTCCCGAACCTTTATCGTGCGGTGGATCAGGAAAAGATGAATCATTGGGTTGATTCCGTGTTTGACGCTATGAGTTATGATGAACGGATCGGGCAGTTATTTATGGTTATAGCGAATCCTAAATCCGATAACCGGAATATGCAACGGCTTATGCGTTACGTGAACGATATCAAGATCGGGGGCATCTTATTCCATAAAGGGGATCCGGTGACGCAGGCGGAGGTGACCAATCGTTTGCAAAAGGCTTCCCGGATTCCGATGTTGGTCTCTTTGGATGGGGAGTGGGGACTTTCCATGCGATTAAGTGGAACCACCCGTTTCCCGAAAAACATGATGCTAGGCGCTATCGAGGACAATGCCTTGATCGAGGAATATGGAAAAGAGGTGGGACGGCAGTGCCGGGAAATGGGAATTCATATAAATTTCGCTCCGGATATGGACGTGAATAGCAATGTGGATAATCCCGTGATCGGCCTGCGTTCGTTTGGCGAGAATCCGGAGGCTGTGTCGGAGAAAGGTATTGCTTACGCAAGAGGATTGGAAAATACGGGCATCTTGTCTGTCTCCAAACATTTCCCCGGACATGGAGATACTTCCGAGGACTCGCACGAGACATTACCCGTCGTGCGCCATAACCGGGCCCGCTTGGATAGCGTGGAACTTCTTCCTTTTAAACGTTATATATATGATGGGTTCGGCGGGATAATGACGGGACATCTTTACGTTCCAGCTTTGGATAAAAGTCATAAGCCGGCTTCTTTTCTCCAAGGCGGTAGTGACGGATCTATTACAGAAAGAACTCGGTTTTCAAGGTCTGTGCTTTACGGATGCTTTAGCGATGAAAGGGGCTTCCACAAAGAAAACGGATAATCCTTCGGTGAAGGCTTTGCTTGCGGGGAATGATATCTTGCTCGCTCCGGCCGCTCCAATCAATGATTTTACGGCCGTGAAAGAGGCTATTGAAGAAGGGGTATTGGATCTGGAAGCGATCGAGGCCAAGTGCTTGAAAATATTAAGGTACAAATATATCGCTGGATTGAATGCCTATAAGCCGGTCGAAACAAAAGGCTTATCGAAACGTTTGAACTCTCCGCATGCGGCATGGATGGCGGCGAAGTTGAATTCGGAGGCTATTACTGTTTTGAAGAATGAGGATACGATCTTACCTCTTAAACAGTTGAATAAGAAAAAGATCGCGGCGCTCTCGATTGGAGACGGGTTGGTAATGAGTTCCAGAAAATGCTGGGCGAATATGATTCGATCGCTTGCTTTAGTATCGGACGGCGTTCTACGGTACCCAAGTCCAACAGGTTTATAATAAATTGCAAAAATACGACGTGATCATTTGTGGCATACATACGATTCGCATTCCCGAGAGTTTAGCGTTGAGGCAGTTGGCTGCGAAGAAAGAGTTGGTCTATGCTTTCTTTACCTTACCATATGCTTGTAAGGAATATAAGAAGTCGATCGAGAAGGCGAAGGCGGTCGTGTTGGCTTACGAGGGTACTCCCTTAGCGCAGGAATATGCGGCCCAAGTGATATTCGGTGGTATTGCGGCGAAAGGGAAACTTCCGGTTTCAATTCCGGGATTGTATTATGCGGGTACTGGTATTTTTACGGAAAAGACTCGTTTGGGGTATCACCAGCCAGAAGAGGTGGGAGCGAATCCGGACCGTTTGGATGTAATTGAGTCGATCGTTAAAGAGGGATTGGATGAGAAGGCTTATCCCGGATGCCAAGTGTTGGTTGCGAAGGACGGCATGATTATCTATAATAAATCGTTTGGTTATTTTGATTACGAAAGTAGGCAGCCGGTCACGGAGGCGTCAGTTTATGACTTGGCTTCGGCATCGAAGGCGGCGGGGACTTTATTGGCAGTCATGAAAGCGTATGATGAGAAGAAATTCACCTTGAACAATAAGATCTCCGATTTTATACCGGAGTTGAAAGAGTCTAATAAAAAGGATTTATCGATAAAAGAGTTACTATATCATCAATCGGGAGTGACTCCAACTATTAATTTCTATCTGGATGCTATTGATAAGGATAGTTATAAAGGCAGTTTATATAGTTCGGCGAAGAACGCCACGCACCCGGTTCGTTTTGACGCTAAAACGTATGTCCGGAATGATTTTAAATATCTTCCGGATATAGTATCAGATACACGGAAACCCGGATTTACGACTGAGGTAGCCCGTAATTTCTATGTGAGTGATTCCTTTAAAGATACGATCCTTCAAGATATCAAGAAATCCCGTTTGGTACGAGAGTAGGTACGTATATAGTTGCGTGAATTTCATTATGCTGAAAATGATGGTGGAAAATCTGATGAGATCTCCGATGGACCAGCTTCTCCGGGATGATTTCTACAGCGGGTTAGGGGCTTGGCATACCACTTATAATCCGTTGAAGCGAATGGATACCTTGCAAATTGTACCTACGGAACAAGATGGATTTGTCCGCCGCCAATTGCTTCGCGGATATGTACATGATGAGGCAGCCGCTTTTCAAGGGGGTGTTTCTGGAAACGCCGGATTATTTTCGAATGCGAATGATTTGGCGAAGGTGCTCCAATTGATGCTAAACCAAGGGACTTATGGCGCGAGCGCTATCTTTCTTTGGAAACCAGCCGTTTGTTTACACAAAGCAAGAGCCCGACTTGCCGTAGAGGGTTAGGCTTTGATAAGCCGGTGATTGGTAATCCGAAAGCCTCGCCTTGTGGGGCTTTGGCTCCCGCCTCGGTCTATGGACATACAGGATTTACGGGTACTTGTTTTTGGGTAGATCCGGATAACCAGCTTATTTATATATTTTTGAGTAACCGGGTGAATCCTAGCCGGGCAAATAATAAACTGGGATCGCTTGATATACGTACTCGCATACAGGATGCGATCTATAAGGCGATTGATAGGAAAAGCCAAAAAGATTCGTAATTTTGTGACAGTTTTAACAGATAGGTATTAATTAAAAGCAGGTATATGTTATACGGACACGGTGATGATTTTATAACGCAAAGAACGAGGTAAAGATAAACTTTAGCTCGAATGTGTGGCACGGAGCTAATTTAGATAAACTGAAGGAACATTTGATCGAGCATTTTGATAAGCTGACTCGTTATCCGGAGCCGGATGCCGCTACCTTGAAAAGATTGTTGGCCCGCCGGTATGAGATCAAGGAGGAGAATATCGTAGTGACGAATGGTTCGATCACGGCTTTTTATTTGTTAGCGCAAGCTTGGCGAGGCGCGAAATCCATGATCGCTATTCCTTCTTTCTCTGAATATGAGGATGCTTGCCGTTTGCATGAGCATGAGATCTCCTTCTTCCCGACATCGGACGATTTATCAGAGCTATCCTTGGAGGGACAGGACTTCTGTTGGATTTGTAATCCGAATAATCCGGATGGGAAGTTGATCCACCGTACGGAGCTTCTCCGTTTGATCTCGGCGAATCCGCAGACTACCTTCATTATTGATCAGGCATACGTGGCTTTCACGACGGAAGACATGCTAAAGCCGAGTGACGTGAAAACGCATAAGAACTTAATCCTTGTACAGTCTATCTCGAAGGCTTATAATATCCCCGGCTTGCGTATCGGCTATCTGGTCGCTTCTCCGGAGATCACGGAGAAAGTGAACAAGTATATCATACCTTGGTCGGTAAATGCTATCGCTATCGAGCAAGTAAATATATCTTGATCCATCCGGCGCAATTTACGTTGCCGATCCGTAAATGGCAGCGTGAGACCGCGGATTTTATTTATCAATTAAGTAAATTGGATGGCTTGGAGGTAATCCCGACCTCTACGACTTTCTTCCTTGTCCGTTTGAAGAAGGGCACGGCTGCTGATTTAAAGCAATTCCTTTTAGATAATTACGGAATCTTGATCCGTGACGCTTCGAATTTCCGGGGCTTGGATGAGACTTATCTACGGCTCTCTACCCAGAAGTCTGATGAGAACCAGATCTTACTTGAAGGGGTGAAGGTTTGGTTGGAGCAACAATGAATTGAACACGAGAAACTTCCGGAGGTATGTGGGTATTTCCGGAAGTTTTTTGTTAAAATAGCCAACCAATGAACAGGGGTAAGTAGTCTTTCAACTCTGTCTTTAATATTTCAATTGCCTTATTTTTATATCTTTCTACTGTCCGTATGGATATTTGCATATCCTCTGCGATCTCGCCGTAACTCTTATTCTCAAAGCGATTCTTCTCAAATACATATCGATAGTTTTCGGGTAATTTAGCAAGTGCCTCTCGAAGTAGGGTTTGTAATTCTTCCCAAGTATAAAGTTCCTCGCCACTATCCGCATAGATAGGGATTTGCTCTTGAGGAAGTTTGTCTACATATTCTTCATGATTGCGTTGCAGATAGTTGAGACAGTGGTTTTTGGTAGCTGTGATGAGATAATTGCGTGCGGAAGTTCTTATTACGATGCGTTTACGATTTTCCCAAATGGAGGAAAAAACTTCCTGTACGATATCTTCTCTCGTTTCCCGATCAGGGATAAAACGTTTGGTATATATGCAAAGAGCAGGATAATATAGCTCAAATAAACGTTGGAAGGAGAGCTTATTGTCCTCGGTCGTGATTTGCCGTAAAAGGAAATCGGTATCAGTCTTTGTTGGATTTCTTTCCATAATGGGACAAATGTATATATTTTTAGAATATATTCCCCTTTGTTTCACAAGCTAAAATCCTTGCTTTTTGTGCAATTGGTGAGGAGGGCCCACACATATATACGTGTTGGGCAATACCTGCTTAGGTGATTTCCTTGGCTTTATTGTGGGGTACAAAGAGGAAAGAAAAATATAAAAAAAAGTCGTTTTGCTGTCGTGTTTTTGTTTTGACTGTGTCTATATAGAAAAAGACAATCATATATGCGAGAAAGCGGAGACGAAAAAAGTACATTACGGCAGATTGAGAAGATTAAAGCTCTGTCTGAGGATATGCTAGAATACCAAGCGATAGATGTGCATAAGGCTTGGCAAAGCATGGAACGTCGTGCTAAGCGGAAAGCCTCTATGAGGATGTTTTCGTTGTTTTTTACCCGTGCCGCAGCTATTCTTGTAGTACCGTTGCTCATATCCTCGTTATTTTTTTCTTATTTATATTATACCACAGGTAGGAATGTTAAGACGGGGGCATCTGTGGTTTTGCGGAGATTAGTTCCATGCCTGGTACAATTACCCGTTTGGTGTTACCTGATCAATCTGTTGTTTGGTTGAATGCCGGCAGCCGCTTGGTTTATCCATCGGTCTTTGATGAGAAAGAACGTAAAGTTCAGCTCTTTGGTGAGGGCTATTTTGAAGTTGAAGCCGATCCGGAACATCCTTTTAGTGTGTCTACCTCTGAGGGATTGCGGGTAATAGCGTATGGAACGAAGTTCAATGTGAATGCCTATGACGATGAACCTTTTATCGAGGCTGTGCTGGAAAAAGGAAAGATCGATGTTATCCGGAACGATGAACGGATCCGCTTGGAACCGAACAAACAGGTCGTGCTTAATAAGGAAAGCGGTGTGTTCCGTGTTTCTGCTGTCAATTTGGATGAGAAGATGGATTGGAGAAAGGGGCGGATGGTATTTCGAAATACTCCTTTAGAGAAGGTACTAAAGCGACTGGAAAAACGATATAATGTGGAGATCGTACTGCATAAGAACTCGAATGCGGAGTATAAATACCGTGCGACTTTCACAAATGAGACCTTGGAGCAAATATTGGATTATCTAAAACAGACTGCCCCTATTGAATGGTCTGCCCGACAACTTTCCTCTCATTCGGATTCCACGTTTGTCCGGCAGAGGATAGATGTTTATCAACGATAAAAAATCATTTCAAAATAAATTTTGTGTAATCACTAAATCTACATGCTTATGAGTGCATTTCATTACGTAAGAGGAATCTTACTCGGTATTTACCTCAATCGAATCGTATCTTAAATCTTGGTACGGCATTTACATTCTTGACTGCCTTCCAGTTATATGCAGGTACCTCTTATTCACAGACAACAACACTTTCCTTGTCGTTGAAAAACGCTACGTTGGAGCAAGCGATCGATCGGATAGAGGAGGAAACGGGTTATTCATTCTTGTATGCGGATCATGTTTTGGATGTGAGTCGTATTGTCAATTTAGAGGCCAATAATAAGGATATTAATTTGGTTTTATCCCGGGTTTTCGATAATATGAATGTCGATTATAAGATTGTAGATAAGCAGATTATCTTATCTCGTAAATTAGAGTCTATTCCTTTGGCACAGCAACAAGGACGCATGTACAAGGAGTCGTGTTGGATTCGAACCAAGAACCAGTAATCGGCGCTAATGTATTGGTGAAGGGAACGACTGTCGGTACGATTACAGATATTGAGGGGCGTTTCACGTTGGAAGTTCCGAATAATGCTGTATTGGTTGTTTCTTATATTGGTTATTTATCTACAGAGCTGGTACCCGGTTCAAAGACGGATTTGACCATTTCGTTGAAAGAGGACTCACAAAACTTGGACGAGATTGTGGTCGTAGGTTATGGTGTATCGCGTAAAAAAGATCTTACGGGTGCGGTTTCGGTCTTGAAGATCGATGACTTGAAAGATACACCGGTTTCTAGCGTAGATCAAATGATGTAGGGTAAGCTCTCCGGAGTGAACGTGATGCCGGATAATATGCCGGGTGGAGGAGTTGCGGTGCGTATTCGCGGTTTCAGTACGATCCGTAACAATGATCCGCTTTATATCATTGATGGTATTCCTGTGGATGGTGGTATTAATTTTTTGAATCCAAACGATATCGAGTCTATGCAGGTATTGAAAGATGCTTCCTCAGCCTCTATCTATGGAGCACGTGCGGCTAATGGTGTCGTTATTATCAATACAAAAAGAGGGAAAGAGGGTGAGTTTAATGTCAATTTAGATGCTTACTTTGGTGTACAAAAAGCAGCGAAGCAATTGAGGATGTTGAATGCGCAACAGTTTGGTGATATGTTGTGGCAGGCTATGAAAAATGATGGAAAAACTCCTTCGCATGATGTCTACGGAAATGGTGATCAGGCAGTTGTTCCTGAATATTTGGATAGTAATCATTTAATTCCTTCCGATGATGTGGATTGGTCGATGAGATTTTACGTGCGGCCGTGGTACAGTCTTATAACCTCTCTTTTACGAAAGCAGATAAAAAATCTAATCAATTATTCTCGTTAGGATACTATGATCAGCAGGGACTGGTTAAGTTTAGTGATTTCAAGCGTGTGAGCGGTCGTTTTAATTCCGAGTATAAATTGTTTGATGATCATCTCCGTATAGGAGAAAATATCTCTCTTTCTCATTCTTGGGGAACAAGTGTCTCTAACAATGCCGCCTTGGGAGGAACTCTGTATGAGGCTTATAAATTCCAGTCTATCACGCCTGTGAAGAATCTGGAAGATGAGTATGCCGGAAATGTATTCTCGGATATACCGAATCCCATGGGTAAATTGTATAGGAACAAGGATAATCAGGATAAGAAGAGTCGTTTGGTAGGTAATTTGTATGCCGAGTTACATTTGTTTGATGGGCTTATGTTTAAGACCTCTTTTGGTGTTGATTACAATAATCTGTATAGACGTTCTTTCAGTCCAAAATATGATGAGTTGAATGCCTCGGAGAAATTAAGTAGTTTATCCAACCGAAATGCTTGGAATTTTAACTGGGTATTCACGAATACCTTGACTTATAATAAGACATTTGGCGACCATACGATCAATGCCTTATTAGGTATGGAGTCTTTGAGAAATAGATATGAGTATTTTACAGCTTCAAGAGACGGTTTTCCGTCAGACGATCCTAACTTCCGTTTTTTAGATGCGGGAGATGTAGGAACCCAGAAGAACTCGGGTGCTGCTACGGAGTATAGTATGGTCTCTTATTTCGGTAAGCTCGATTATAATTATCATGATCGGTATTTGGTGGCGTTTACTTTGCGTCGGGATGGTTCATCTCGTTTAGGTAATAACAAATGGGGTAATTTCCCTGCGGCATCAGTTGGATGGCGCATTAGTAATGAGCCGTTTTTTGATGTTGAGGCAATTAGTAATTTGAAAGTACGCGTTGGTTGGGGACAGAATGGAACTCGGATGTTCCGTCGTATGCGACGATTGACTCATATAAGAGTAATTCTACGAACTCGAATTACCCGATTGATGGAAATCAAAGTGGTGTAGATCTAGGATTGGTGCAGACTCGAAACGGAAACGTTAATTTGAAATGGGAGACAACCACACAAACGAATGTCGGTGTGGATTTGGGTTTTTTGAATGGTGACTTGAATTTGACTTTGGACTATTTTAATAAAGATACCAAGGACTTATTGTGGCGTAGAGCTTACCTGCCTCGATCGGGGGAACAAATATGACTGTTTGGGATAATGTAGGTAAGATGAACAACAAAGGTTTTGAGATGGAGATAAATTATCAAAAGCAAATCAATCAGGATTTTGGTTTCTCTGTCGCATATAACTTCTCTGTTATCAAGAATAAAATGACCGAACTGAATGGGGTGGATTATATAGGTCTTTCCAGTAGTGAACTTCACGGACGTAATTTCGATCAAGAGACTTCTCGTTCAGCGGTAGGACAACCGATCGGATCCTTCTTCGTGTATGAGGCTGATGGTCTGTTCCAAAGCGATGCGGAGATCCAAAACTATAAGAATGATAGAGGTGAGTTATTACAACCGAATGCGAAACCGGGTGATATTCGCTTCAAGGATTTGAATGGAGATGGCGTTATCAATAGTGATGACCGCGATTTCAAGGGAAATCCGTTGCCTGATTGTAGCATGGGGTTGACGTTGGGTTTCAATTATAAAAACTTTGATGTTAGTGCCTTCTTCCAAGGTGTATTTGGTAATGAGGTCTATAATTTGACGAATTATTTGGGTGAGTTTTATAACCAGGCTCAATATAATAAAAATTCTACGATCTTGGATGCTTGGCGTCCGGATAATACGGATACGGATATACCTCGTGTCACATTGGATGATCCGAATAATAATATTCGTCCTTCTACCTATTATATCCATAATGCCTCTTTTGTCCGTTTAAAGAACTTAAAAGGTGGGGTATACACTACCGGATAAAGTGGCATCTAAGTTGAAGTTGAAACGTACGTATATTTATTTGCAAGGACAGAACTTGTTTACCATAACGGGATATGAAGGTATTGATCCGGAGGTTGGTTTGCAGAGTTATTCTTCTGAGAACCGTAGTTTGGATATGGGGGTGGATCGTGGAGTGTATCCATTACCAAGAACATTTACTTTAGGGGTTAACGTTAGTTTTTAACATAAAAAGAGATATATACAATGAAAAAGATATTTTATTTTGCGGCATCAGTGTTGATGATGTGTTCTTGTGCGGACTCATTCCTTTCTGAGGAGCCTGTGGGTGAGTTCTTGCCCGGACAGGTAGAGAGTGAGGAAAATATAGAGGGTATCGTGACCGGTGCATATGCTGTGTTGGATGGGTATTATGCCTCTGATGCGATTAATTCCGGTTGCTCAAACTGGCAGTTCGGGGATGTTGTCTCTGACGATGCGTATAAAGGTGGCGGCGGTACCGGTGACCAGAACCAAATCCATTTGATGGAGATCTTTAATGCGAATCCCACAGGGATTGACTTTGAAGCTCGATGGGCTGCTCTTTATGAGGGATAAAAAAAAAAACGTTGTAACCAAGCGATTCGTTTATTGAATGGTAGTGAGGTTAAAAACAAAGGAACAGCGTTTAGCAGAGATGCGCTTTTTGAGGGGGCATTATTATTTCAACTTAAAAATCATTTATAATCAGATTCCTTGGATCGATGAAACGTTGGTGGATCCAAATGAATACAATAAGAAATCGAATATCGAGTTTTCATCCGATCAATTGTGGGAGAAGATTTTAGAAGAGTTCTCTGCTGCTTATAAAGTATTGCCGGAGAGCCAAGCGGATTATGGCCGGCCTACTAAAATGGCAGCTAGAGCTTATATGGCAAAGGTTTATTTATATCAGTCCAAGTGGAAAGAATGTTTGGAAGCTTGTGATGAGGTGATTCAATCTGGAAAATATGAG
>ENA-OQEB01000563-OQEB01000563.1-human-gut-metagenome-genome-assembly--contig:-NODE-563-length-15213-cov-1.599960_pt1 | contig 15213 bp, 23 predicted proteins | sample MGYA00242787_ERZ504619 | MGnify/ENA primary metagenome ERZ504619 (study PRJEB26092, sample SAMD00036317) | human gut metagenome | host: Homo sapiens | study: EMG produced TPA metagenomics assembly of... | reverse complement strand
ACCGCAATCGAGATAACAAGAATTAACAGCACATCCGCTTGCCGACTTCCGGCAAGTTCACATCAGCATTCATCACCTTTCGGTGCGATAAAGGCAGGCTCATGGGAGCCTGCTTTATCGTGATATAAATATATGTAGAGCTATTGATAATTGCGCTTTAAAATCCGTTACGCTTCCACCGGAACAATTAACACATCTCCCGGTTGAATCTCTCCCGGATCCACATCATTAATCTCACAGATTTCCTTCACATGTATTCTCGGGTCGGTACCACTTGGGCAGTTCTCCTCTGCAATTGTCCAAATAGTCTCATTCTCATGAACCACCACCTGACGATAGGTATCAGCAGCTGCGGCTTCCGTGGAGGGACCGAATACTGTAAACAGCAAAGTGGACAATCCCATCACCATAATCAAGATACATACAAAAAAGCGAACCGGCTTCACTACGCGATATCTCCCCATCAGTTTCATAATTATTCTCCCTTCTGCAAGCATTTTCCGGTACCTTAGTCCCCGGATATTGTCATAACCAGATAAGATTTTCAAGTAAGAACATTTGTTCTTCTTTTGATATATGTATTATAATCTCTCGGAAATCGGAAGTCAATAATAAAAAGAACAAATGTTTGTTTTTATTGAGAACAATTTTACCCAATAAAAGGCACCCCCGAAGAACGGTCCGTTCCCCGGGAGTGCCTTATGCACGTACTTCTCGGAAGTGTTTGCAGAATGTTTATTCCGATGATATTATTCTTTTACCAAATCGGCATACTGTGCCTCTGCAGCCCGAATCAAGTCATCCGGCGCCAGTACGATCTGCTCTCCTCTTTTTCCGGCGGAGATGTAAATCCGGTCGAAGAGCATGGCGGTCTCATCCACGAAGTCGGGAACAGCTTCTTCATGCCGATAGGCGAACAGCCGCCTCGCATGTAGCGGTAAGTCCCACCAGTTCCTTCACATGAATCATTTCCACTTTCTTCTGCCCCGCTGCCGCAGCGGCCTTCTTCAAATCCAATTCACCGGAGACGGGAATGACGAATACGAAGAGTTCCTTCGTATTGCTTCAAGTTACCAGTGTTTTGAAAATCTCATCCTCCGATATTCCCAGAACCGCTGCTGCGTGATTTCCGGAAAGGTCGGATTCATCATATTCATACTGCCCCGTATCGTATTCAATCTGATTCTGATCCAAAATACGCATGGCATTTGTCTTTGTAATTTTCTGCTTTTTCACGATAATTAATCCTCGTATTCTTCAATTTTCTCAACGATTCGTTCTCGGTTTCGGACGCACCATCCGAACAGAAGGAGCATGATCACCGCGACGATGCCGATCCCGATATAGTTCTTTCTGGCCCAAAAGTATCCGATCAGCAGGCTGCCCAGGATTCCCGGCGACCGCCCCAGCGTGGATACCAGCAGGAACGGTTTCAGTTCAATGTTGGAAATTCCTGCGATGTAGCTCATCAAATCCTTTGGAATTCCCGGAACCAAATAAATCAGGAACACGATGGTCAGCGCCTTTCCGCTGTTCAGCTTCTTCATGTAATTCTGAACCTTCTCTTCCCCAAAGATGATATGCATGGCATCCACTCCCAGGAAATGAGCTAGCCGGTACGTAATCAGACAGCCGATATTGCACCGATAATGGAAATACAGTACCCGCCGATTACCCCATACATATAACTGGAAGCCAGTTGAATCGGCTGCCCCGGGAGAATACAGATGATAATCTGTATGGCCTGAAGCACGATCAGCACCAGAAAAGAAATCAGGGAATGGCGCGCCAGCCGATCCGGAAGCTGCGACCAGAAGTCGGTGCTCAGCAGCGTATCCCGATAGAACAAAATCAAAATCAGCGGTATCCCGATTAAGATAATTCCCAAAACAAACAGTTTTGTGAATGCGACGGTATTCCTTACCCATCGGATATCTTTTTTATCTTTCTTCTTCGACATCAATAAGGCCTTTCTTCACCATGGTATCCAGGCTCTTGATTATTCCGTAGCGGGCGTGCTCGTACGTCAGTCCGCCCTGAAATAAGCGATGTACGGTTCTCTCAGCGGTGCATACCGCCACTGAGTTCAATAGAAGAACCCTGTACAAAAGCGCCAGCCGCCATGATTACCTGATCCTCGTACCCCGGCATATCCCATGGAATCGGTGTTACATATGCGTCAATCGGAGAAGCGGACTGAATCGCCTGACAGAATGCAATGGTTTTATCCGGATCCTTAAACTGAATGGCCTGCACGATATCGCTTCTCTTCGAATATGCCGGCGGCATCACTTCAAAGCCCAAGCCGTCGTACGCCGCTCCGCAGACGCATCGCACCCTTCACCGCTGCGTTTACCACCTTCGTGCCAGGAACATACCTTGAAGCACCGAACGGTTCTGGCCAAAGGTCAGGCCGCATTCCGCACCGATTCCCGGACAGGTCAACCGATAGGAAATCCGCTCAATCAAATCGCTTCTTCCACGATGTAACCGCCGGACAGAGCCAAACCGCCTCCCGGATTCTTAATCAGGGATCCGGCCATGACGTCCACTCCGAAATCCGTTGGTTCTTGAACGTCCACGAATTCTCCATAACAATTATCTACCATGACGATGATGTCCGGACGGAGTCTATGTACAGTTTCTGTGACGATTCGAAGGCTCTCCAGCGGAATCGCCGGCCGCCAGTCGTATCCGGTGGAACGCTGCATGGCCACTACTTTGGTCTCCGGCTGAATCGCATTTACGATTGCATCCAGATCCACATCCATATCTTCGCCCAGCGCAACTTCCCGATACTGAATACCGTAATCCATCAGCGTTCCGGTAAAATCAGATTCCGGTGCGTCGTTTTTTCCGATTACGGTCTGCAGAGTATCGTACGGCGTGCCCGTCACTTCCAAAAGCTCTTCTCCCGGTTTCAGAATTCCGAACAGAGTGGTGGCAATGGCGTGCGTCCCGTTTACAAGGTTCGGACGAACCAATGCCGCCTCGGTATGGAAGATGGAGGCGTATACCTTCTCCACCGCTTCTCGGCCGACATCATCATATCCGTAGCCGGTATTCCATCCGAAATGCGTGTCGTTGATATTGTTATCCTGGAACGCCTTCAGCACCTTCAGCTGATTGATGGCACAGATTTCATCCATCTCCTGAAAGGAATCTCCCAGCTTTTCCTCCATCCGATCCAAATAATCCAGTATTCCTCGATTAATACCAAAATCGCGAATTAAATGTTCCTTATATATTCTTTCTGCCACTTTCTATTGTTCCGTCCTTTCTTCTTCCCATTCCATACCCTTTACCAGGTCTCGTTTTACATTCATCTTGTGGGATGCGTACAGCTGCGTGGTGGTCACCTGCTCGTGATCCAGAAGCGCCTGTACATCGTAAATGGAATTACCGCGGCCGATCAAACTGGTGGCGGCGGTAGCCCGAAGCTTGTGCGGACTGTATCCCTCTTTCGCCCGGTATGCAGCGGAATGGATGTGTATTTTTTTACCAATTCCCGGATGGCCCGCTGTGTCATCCGCTTTCCTTGCAGCGAAAGAAAGAGTGCATCCTCATCTCTCTCGTCCTGCACGGTAATTTGATTTCGTTCGTTTCCAGATAATCCAGAACCACAGCCTCCACGGAGTGGTTGATGGGCATCGTAGATTCTTTTCCCCGCTTTCGGTAGATTCGAAATTCTCCTCTTGGAGAAATTAAAAGAAGACACGTTCAGCTGCTGCAGTTCCGACAGGCGCAGACCGTATGTCAGGAAAAGAATCAGAATCGCTTTGTCCCGAAGCTTCGTCTTCTCCCAATAAATGCGTTCCCGATCCGTCAGGTGGGTTCCGCTGCTCACCGCATCCAGCATCACCATCACTTCATCATCCTGAAGCGCCTTGATTTCCTTCTCCCCGGGTCCCGGAACCCGAATGGGATCGAAACCGTCGGTGATATTATTGTCCAGAAGTCCGTCGCGGTACAGTTGCTTGAACATCACGGAGATAGAGGATTTCTTCCGAGAAATGGTCTTGTTGTTGTTCTCGTAGATGACCGTCCCCTTTTCCGTTTCCACCTTGTATTTCCGACAATAGTCCAGAAATATATTGATATCCATCGCTGTAATCTGATTCAATTCATCCAATGTGACCCGGTCCGGCGTATCCGCTTCCGTCAGTGTGGTTTCCCGCACCAGATATTCAAAGAAAAAATGGATGTCCCGCAAGTAGGCCAGCCGGCTCTGAGGCAATACGTTTCCCTTTAGTAGATAAAATAAGTTCGAAGAGACCGAGGGAGCGTTTCTTCCAGCTTCTCGCACTCCAAAAAAAATCTCATTCTCCTGTTCCACCACGTTGTCCGGCCGGTCACTTTTGTTATGAATTCGATACTCTTTCATGAATTTCCTTCTTTACTCTGCCGAAAGAATCCGATCAACGACTGCACCACGGATTCATTTCGTTGAATCTCAATCCAATGAATCAGTCCCTCGTAACGTTTCAGCCAGGTGAGCTGTCTCTTGGCATAATGACGCGTATCCTTCATTACCGCCAGGATGGCGTCCTTCAGCTCCGGAATCTCACCGTTGTAGTATGCGAAGAACTCCTTGTAGCCGATGGCTTTCAGCGCCGGTGCCGTTTCGTCGTATCCCATCTCCCGAAGGATTTAATCTCATCCAAAAGACCGTTCTGAACCAGTTTCAGCACCCGTCGGTTGATTCGGTCGTACAACCACTCCCGGTCCATCGTGATTCCGAACAGACGGAAGTCATATCCTTCCCGCAGGCCGCACGCATTCAGGTCCTGTACGTTAGAGCCGAATTCGTACGCTTCGATGGCACGAATCACCTTTCGGGTATTGTTGGGATGAATTCGTTCCGCCGATTTCGGATCCACCGCCGACAGAACTTCGTACATGTATTCGCCGCCCATCTGCTTCGCCATATCTTCCAGTTCCCGGCGGCGCTTTCCGCCGTCGGCCGGTTCCGCCGCAAAATCCATATCGTACAGCACGGAATTCAGGTACAATCCGGTACCGCCACACAGAATCGGCGTCTTGCCCCTTTCCAGAATATCATCGATGGTCTCCAGTGCCATTTTCTGATACCGCGCCACTGTCATATCCTCTTTCAGATCGATGACGCCGTACAGATGATGCGGCACGGTGCTCATATCCGCCGGACTCGGCTTGGCACTGCCGATATCCAGATATTTGTACAGCTGAATGGAATCGCAATTCACGATTTCGCCGTGAATCCGCCGGGCAAGGTAATTGGCAATTACGCTCTTTCCAACTGCTGTCGGCCCGGCAATAATATAAACTGTTTTCTTCTGTGTCGTCATAATTCTTTCCTTGCTATTTTCTTCTAAAAGATCGTTCAATTTCGTACTTGGATATGCGGATGAAAGTAGGTCGTCCGTGCGGACAGCTGAACGGATTCACGCACTGGGAAAGCCGATCCAGCAGCTCTCGAATTTCCCGTTCCGACAGGTGATCGTTTCCTTTCACCGCCGCTTTACAGGAACGCATAATCAGTTTATCCACCACCGGGGTATTCTGATGCAGATGCACTTCATTTTCTTGAACATCCACCAGATTTCGGGCAAAAGCATCTGCCTCGGTCAAAGTCATATAGGCCGGAATTCCCCGAATGATAAAAGTATTGCTGCCGAAATCCTCAATGGCATAGCCAATTCGCCGAAGGACGTCCATCCATTCCCGTTCACCGAAATACACATCGCCGGATACGTTCAGCAGAATCGGTGTCAGGATATCCTGCGGCAGGTGCGCACCGGTATTGTATTGGCGAACCAGCTTTTCGTACAGAATTCGTTCGTGTGCCGCATGCTGATCCAGAATAAACAGGTTATCCCCGCCTGAGTGATGATGTAGGTATTAAAAACATATCCCGCCAAAGTCAGATTCTTGAAATCGAAGAGCCGTGTGGTGGCCGGTGCCAAAGGAATCCGATCCGTCTCATCGGCTTCTTCCGACTTCATATCTGACTTCACCGGTTCCGCCGATACCTCTGGTTTTTCCCCGTCGTATTCCGTTTTCGCCTCCTGAACCAAGCCTTTGAAAGCATCGCTCATGCTGTCTCCCGGAACTTGGAACGCCATCTTCATATCATCTTCATGATACACCGTCTCTGTGTTCGGTTTGTGTTCCCGCTTCTTCGCCTGCAGGAATTCCCGGATACCCATCTGCTCTCCGGAAGGTTTTTTTACCGGTTGCTTCGCCACCTCTTCCAGTGAGCCCGAAGAGATGTTTTGTTCCTTCAGCATCGCTTGGGGTACCGCATCTTGAGAATGAATCACTTTCTGCACCGCCGCAGCGATATCTTTCTTGATGTCCCCGGATTCCAGGAATTTGATTTCCTTCTTGTTGGGGTGAATATTCACATCGATGGTTTCCGGAGGTACGGTGATGAACAACAGCGCCACCGGGTATCCGGAGAAAACTCGGTCACCGTATCCATCCATCAGCCCTTTTTCAATGACGTCGCTTCGAACATACCGGCCGTTCACGAAGAAAATCTGACCGCTTCGGTTATTCTTTGTGGTACCGGGATCGGAAATAAAGCCGTGCACGTGCTCGCCCTGGATTTCCATCAGATTGCTGAATTCTTTTGTAGGATACACCCGAGAGATGGCATGAAGATAGTTTCCGTCTCCGTTGGTGGTGAGCACGTTCCGCCCGTTGTTAATCAGTTGGAAGGCCACGTTCGCATAGTACAGGGCCATTTTCTGAACGAAATCGATGATGGCGGAAGCCTCTGCCGCATCGCTTCGCATAAATTTCCGACGCGCCGGGGTGTTGTAGAACACGTCCTCCACCACCATGGTGTCCCCCCGTTCATGCCGGAGGTTCCTTCCCGCAAATGCGGCCGCCCTGAATTTCCAGCTTGATTCCCACCGGAGACTCCGCCGTTCGGGTATACAATGTCATTCTGGAAATGGCACAGATGCTGGCCAGCGCCTCTCCGCGAAAGCCCAGGGTATCGATATGTCCCAGGTCTTCCAGTGTCTGAATCTTTCCGGTGGCATGGCGCTCGAAAGCAATTTCCGCTTCCTCCGCCGGGATTCCGCAGCCGTTGTCCGTCACCCGGATGTAGGATTTTCCGCCGTTTCGAATTTCTACCACAATGCTGTCGGCCCCGGCATCGATGGAATTCTCCACCAATTCTTTTACGATGGAAAGGGGCCGTTCGATGACCTCGCCGGCGGCGATTTTATCCGATATAAAGCTATCCAGTACTTGTATCATTCTTCTGAATCCTCATCAATATCTTTGATTTCATTCTGTATTTCCTGCAGCCGCACCAGTGCCTGAATCGGAGTCAGGGAATTGATATCCATCCCGCGAATCTCCTTCAGCACATTCTCATACGGCAGAGGCTCTTCGGAAACCCGTTCCGGTTCCGGAGCAATCTCGCTGTCGAAGAAGGAAATCTGGGTGGTCGCCGGCATCGGTGCCGACTGCGCTTCCAACTCCTTCAGTTTTCTCGACGCGCTCTGGCGAATTGCCTTCGGAATTCCGGCAATCTTCGCCACGTGAATGCCGTAGCTCTTGCTGGCCGGTCCGTCGATAATCCGATGCAGGAACACTACATTGCTTCCGTCCTCGGAGACCGATACCGACAAGTTGTGCACCGCCGGAAGCTGCTCCTCCAGCACCGTCAGCTCGTGATAGTGGGTGGCGAACATGGTGCGCACCCGATGATCGTCCGACGCCAAATATTCCGCCGTCGCCCAGGCAATGGACAGGCCGTCAAAAGTACTGGTACCCCGGCCGATTTCATCCAGAATAATCAGGCTGCGGCGAGTCGCATTCCGCAGGATATTGGCCAGTTCGCTCATTTCAATGAAAAAAGTAGACTGTCCCGATGCCAAATTGTCCGATGCACCGATTCGAGTAAAAACACGATCGCACACGCCAATACGCGCCCGACGACAAGGGACAAAGGATCCATCTGTGCCATCAACACGATGATGCAGTCTGACGCATATAGGTGGATTTACCGGACATGTTCGGACCGGTAATCAGAAGAAGGCTCTCCTGTTCCGTATCCATGGTGGTGTTGTTGGACACGAACATGCCGCTTCCAATCATCTGCTCCACCGCCGGATGGCGACCCTCTTCAATCTCAATCAAGCTGGAATCGTCCACCTCCGGCCGGACATAGCCGTTGCTGTCGCCACATCTCCGAAGGAAACCAGCACATCCAATAAAGCCACGGAAGCAGAGGCTTTCTGCAGCGATCCGATGTATGGTTCAATGGATGTCCGGATTTTCCGAAAGATGTCGTATTCCAGCGCATTTATTTTTGCTTCCGCACTCAGAACCAGGCTTTCCTTCTCCTTTAGTTCCGGCGTAATGTACCTTTCGTTATTCACCAAAGTTTGCTTTCGAATGTAATTCTCCGGCACTTTATCCGAAAAGGATTTGCTCACATCCAGATAGTATCCGAACACCTTGTTGAATCCCACCTTGATGGTCTTGATTCCGGTGCGTTCCCGCTCGCTCTGCTCCAGCCCCGCAATCCACTCCTTGGCATCCCGAATGGATTCCTTCAGGTCGTCCAACTCCGAAGAATATCCCGGCCGAATCAGATTGCCCTCGGTGATGATAAATGGCGGTTCTTCCACGATGGATTCCGCAATCATCTGATACAGATCGTCAAAATCATCGATGGAATCCCGGATTTCGGCAAGCAAAGCCGAGGATGCCAGTTCCTCCAAAGTATTTCGAATCTCCGGCAGTGCACCCAGCGTATTTTTCAGCGCCACCAGATCCTTTCCGTTGGCGCGGCCGCTGGCCACGCGGGCACTGAGGCGTTCGAAATCGTAGATTTCCCGAAGGCCCGCCACCAGATTGTTCCGCTCCAGCGGGTGATTTACTACGGCGTCCACCGCTTCCAACCGGGCATTAATCTGCGCCTGATTGTTCAGCGGCTCTTTTATAAATCGCTTTAGCAGTCTCCCACCCATAGCGGTGTGCGTATGATCCAGCACGCCCAGCAGGGAGCCTTCCTTGTTTTTGTCATATAATGTTTCCAGCAGCTCCAGATTTCGAAGGGTGGAACGGTCCAGCTGCATGTAATTGCTGGATTCTCGAATATCCAAATGCTTGAACTGCTCCATTCGCTGCTTCTGAGTATCCCTCAGGTACAGAAGCAGGGATCCGGAGGCCAACACCAAGTCCGTTCGGCCGTCCAAATCCAGCGAAATCAGGGAAGATGCCCCGAATTGATTCATCAACGTCTTTTCGCACAGCGCCTTCCGGTAATAGGAAGAATCCACCGGATTCAAATAGGTCTGAACCTGCGGATCCTGCAGCGCCGCCAGCACGTTTTCCGGCAGCGAGGACTCATCGTAAACGATTTCCTTCGGAGCTATTTTTACCAGTTCGCTGATCAGAGAGTCCAGATCATGGCGATATTCCAGATGCATGCAGGCCAGCTCTCCGGTAGTAATATCCCCGTACGCAATGCCCACCTGTGTCTTCGTGGCGAACACCGATGCGATAAAAATATTTTCGTCATTCTCGGTGGAACCGGCGATGTCTATGGTTCCCGGCGTAATGATTCGAACCACCTCCCGGCGAACCAAGCCCTTTGCCTCCGCCGGATCCTCCATCTGTTCGCAAATGGCCACCTTGTGACCGCGCTCCACCAGCTTGGGAATGTAGGAATCCGCCGAATGGAACGGAACCCCGCACATGGGTGCCCGTTCCTCCAGACCGCAGGCCCGGCCGGTAAGGGTCAGTTCCAGTTCTCGGGAGACGGTTTTGGCATCATCGAAAAACAGCTCGTAGAAATCCCCCAGCCGAAACAAAATCAGGCAGTCCGGATTCTCTTCTTTAATCTGTAGGTATTGCTGCATCATTGGTGACAATGCCATAATAATCTCCTTTTTCATTCCTTTTTATTCTTTATTCCAATCAGTCCAAATCCGCATGAGCTTCCTGAACCACGTCCGAAATCCGGCTCGCCCATTCTTCAAAAACGGATTCTTCGCCGTTATCCGGAAGTTCACCTTCTGCCTTGCCGGCAAAAAGAAGATATTCGATATTTCCTTTCGTCCCCTTTACCGGTGAGAACGCCAATCCCAGTGGTTCCAGACCATTCTCCGATGCGTAACGGAGAACATTTTCGATGACCTGATGGTGCACCGCCGGATCCCGCACGATACCGTTCTTGCCTACCTGTTCTCTTCCCGCTTCGAACTGCGGCTTAATGAGGCAAACCATGTGTCCCGACGAATCCAAAACCTTCTGCACCACCGGAACATGTGTTTCACCGAAATAAAAGAGACATCAATGGACACAAAGTCCACCGGTTCTTCGATTAAATCGGTGTCCAAATAACGGATATTGGTTTTCTCCATATTCACCACTCGAGGGTCTACCCGCAGCTTATAATCCAGTTGTCCGTATCCCACATCCAGGGCGTAGACCTTCCGAGCACCATTCTGCAGCATGCAGTCGGTGAAACCGCCGGTGGAGGCGCCCATGTCCATGCACACTCCATCCTTTAAATCGATAGGAAAGCAGTTCATGGCTTTCTCCAGCTTCAATCCGCCGCGGCTCACATACGGGCAAAGCTTCTGCTTAACCGCAAATTCCAGTTCCGGATCGAACTTCTGTCCGGCTTTATCTTCTATCCGGCCGTCTACTGTAACCAATCCGGCATGATGGTTCTCTTCGCTTTGTCTCGAGATTCCACCAGACCTTTCTGTACCAAAATGACATCAAGCCTTTCTTTTTTCAAAGTAATCCTCTACCCCCTTCACTACATCTTCCGGAGTCATTGCACATTCTTCTCGCAATTCCGGAATGCTTCCCTGCTCAATAAACTGATCCGGAAGGCAAAATTCAGAATTCCAAACGCCTTCTCCCGATTCACCCGATCGAATTCATCGGAGAAACCTCCGATGATGGTGTTGTCCTCCAGCGTGACCACCAGTTTCGTCTCCGAATTCACTGCCGCGGCGTCCATCGGTTTTACCACGTTGATTGCCGTAACCCCTGCATCGAATCCGTGCTCGCGAAGAAGTCTCGACGCTTCGATACCGGTATCCAGCATCGCTCCTACCGCCAGAATCGTTACATCCTTACCAACGGAGAGCACCGTATTTTCCCCGGTGAACGGCTTCAGCCTCAGGTGATTTCCCTGGGAAGAACCTCTCGGATACCGAATCGCAATCGGTCCGTCGTATTGATGGACCGCATATTCCAACATCTCTTCCAGCTGATTTCCGTCTGCCGGACAGAGAATTTTCATGTTGGGAATCATATTCAAATAGGACAAATCAAACATGCCGTGGTGGGTTTCTCCATCCGCACCCACCAGGCCGCCGGCTCCACCGCCAAGAACACATGAAGGTTTTTGCAGACAAATATCTTCAATCAGCTGATCGAAAGCACGCTGTAAGAAGGAAGAATAGATGGCCACCACCGGCGTCATGCCGGCCTTCGCCATCCCTGCTGCAAATACAACCGCATGGGCTTCCGCAATTCCCACATCGAAGAACCGCGGTTCAAAACTCCTTGTAAAACGGACCCAGTCCAGTGGCCGTTCCCATCGCCGCAGAGATGGCAACGATGGACTCGTCCGCCCGTGCCAACTCCACCAGCTTGTCGCCGAACACTTTTGAGTAGCTCGGTCCGGAAGGTGACGATAATATATTACCGTTATCCGCATCGAATGGAGCGATACCGTGGAATTTTCTCGGATACTTTTCCGACCAATAGTATCCCTTTCCTTTCTTTGTAATGACGTGCACCAGCGTCGGCCCGTCGTACTGATTGGCTGCGGTATAGGCCTCCACCAGAGCCTGGAGATCGTATCCATCTACAGGACCGATATATTTTATCCCGAGATCTTCGAAAAGAACGCCCTGTTCATCCAGCAGCGAGTACTTGATCTTATTTTTGGTATGGGAGATGGTGTCGCTGACCCGCTGACCTACCACCGGAATATTGTCCAGTGCTCCCCGGATGTTTTTCTTCATTCGGGTATAATTTTTTGAAGTGCGCAGGTTGTTCAAATGGCGAGACATGGCTCCTACATTTTTGGCGATGGACATTCCGTTGTCATTTAAAACAATTTTGATATTGGTTCCGGAAGCTCCGATATTGTTCAATGCTTCGTATACCAAGCCGCCGGTCATGGCGCCGTCGCCGATTACCGCCACCACTTGATAATCTTCGTTCCGAAGATCCCGCGCAGTGGCATATCCCATAGCCGCACTGATAGACGTACTGCTGTGTCCCGTGTCATAGGCATCATGAATGCTTTCCCGGGACTCGGAAAACCGGAAAGGCCTTTATACTTTCGAAGGGTGTCGAAGGCCCCTGCCTTCCGGTAATGATTTTATGAACGTAGGATTGGTGTCCCACATCGAAGATTACTCGATCCACGGCGGTATCATATACTTTGTGCAGGGCATGGTGGTTTCCACAATGCCCAAATTGGATGCCAGATGGCCGCCGGTTTTCGAAACCTTCTCCACAAGAAAATCCCGTATTTCCCGGGCCAGAGCTTCCAAGTCCCCGTAGTCGGAGTTCTTTATAATCGATATTAAATCTTCTTTTTCAAGATCGTACAGCATTAGGATTTCCTTCTTTCCAGCTTATGAGCAAGTTCAATGAAGAATTCTGCGGAATCGCCGTATTTCTCCATAAGCGCAACGGCCTTTTCCGTTAAAGAATGCAGTTCGTCCTTGGCCGCCTCCAGCCCCAGGACTGTGGCATAGTTGCATTTGCCGTGATCGGCATCCTTGCCCAGCTTTTTCCCCATCATTTTTCATCGCCAATCACATCCAGGATATCGTCGGAAATTTGGAAGGCTCTTCCAACCAGTTCCGCATACTGTTCAAAGTCTGTTCGAACCGCCTCCGGTGCATTGCCGATATAGAGGCGGCCAGAATCGCGCCTTCAGGAGCGCTCCGGTCTTGTTGGAGTCGATGAAGTTCAGCATCTCTTCGCTGCATTCTTTTCCCTCGTTCTCCATATCCGCTACCTGACCTGCAATCATCATGAATGCCGGCATTTCGGGATACTTCCAGCGCCGCCATCACATGGCGGTGGAGTTTTTCCGAATCCTCCTTCAAACCCGCTGCATCCTGCAGCATGATTTCGTGGGCAGTGTTCAGTAATCCGTCTCCGGCCAGAATGGCCATAGCTTCGCCGTACACCTTGTGGTTGGTCGGGTTTCCGCGACGAAGATCGTCATCGTCCATTGCCGGGAGATCGTCGTGAATCAGCGAATAGGTGTGAATGTACTCGATGGCACATGCAAAAGGAAGGGCTTCTTCCGGATTTCCTCCGGCGAAGTCCGCACAGGCCAGCAACAGAACCGAACGCAAGCGCTTTCCGCCGCTTTTCACGCTGTAGTTCATGGAATCCCACAGGACCTGAACCTGCGGCGCGACGGAAGGCAATTTATCCGCCAGATTTTCTTCAATCATGTTTTTATAATAATCGTAATTATTCATGGGAAGAACCCTCCTGCTCATCAAAGATTTCGATTTTCTGTTCGGCTTTTTCCAGCACGGAATTCAGATATTCCGACTCCTTCATTCCGGCATCAAACAGTGCCAGAGCTTCTTCCAACGAAGTAGCCGGTCCGCCGATTCGATCTGCGGCACTCCGGAGATTTTTCATGGATTCGGAAAAACTCTTATCACTCATCGTGTCCCTCCTTGTTCTTACCGGTAACCTGCGCCTTGAAGCGGCCGTTTCGCAGGAGTACCGTATACTCTTCGCCCTCCGATACATTATCGATATCGGAGACGATAGTTCCCGCTTCATTCAGAACTGCGGCGAACCCCCTCTCCAGCACTCGTTTCGGATTTCCCTCCCGAAGCTTAATCAATGCCTGCTCCATCTCATTTCGGGCCTTTTGTACCCGGTTTCTCATATTGGAACAAAGAAGCTGGGTCAGTGATTCTACCATTCTCTTTTCGTTCAGCAATTTAAAACGCAAAGATTCACTCAGCGCACTGCGGCACTCAGCGATGCGCTTCTGAATTTCATGAACATCCGGCACCGCCATATCCGCCGCCTCGCTGGGCGTTGCCCCCCGGGCATCCGCCACATAATCGGAAATGGATACATCCGGTTCATGACCCACGGCGGAAATAATCGGAATATCCGATTGAAAAATGGCTCTGGCAACGGATTCCTCGTTAAAGGCCGCCAGATCCTCCGGGGATCCGCCCCCTCGCCCTACAATCAATAGGTCAATATGGCGCTTTCCCGATTCGTTCACCCGATTTGCCAAATGAATTCCCTGACAGATGCTGGCCGGCGCATTCACGCCTTGCACATAAGTCGGAAAAATCAAAAGGTTCACGTAATTGTTTTTCTTTAAAATAATTTTCTGTATATCCCGAAGGGCATCTCCCTCCGTGGAGGTGACGACCCCCACGCATTCCGGGAATTCCGGAAGTGGCTTCTTGTATTCCGGTCGGAACAGTCCTTCCGCTTCCAGTTTCTTTTTCAAGCTTCAAAAGCCGTCTTCGCTTTTCCAACCCCGGCATCTTCCATATAGTGAATCTGGAAAGAATAGGTGCCGCCTTTTGCATACAGCCGAACGGATCCCACCGCAACCACGTTGCGTCCGTCTTCCAGAAGTTCCGGATTGATCTTTGGAGCTGACTTTCCAGACCACACTGCGGATGACGCATTGTTCATCCTTCAAGGAAAAATACGCATGTCCTTTCCGAGTTAATCCGGAGATTTCCCCTTCAATGGCCACATTTCGGAGATTGAAATCGCTGTCAATTTTGTTGGCCAGATATTCATTTACCTGTGTCACGCTAACCGGCTTCATTCTTGACTCCTCCGTCCTCCCAGCAGGGAAATTCCTACGGCATTATCTCCGGAAAGCACCGGGTCTCCGAACAGAATGCGGCAGCCATCCCGCTGTTCCTGCCAGAGGACCGCATATTTCCGAAGCGTCTCGCTGGCGGAAACGCCTCCGGCCATTACCACCGTATCCACTTTGTACTTTTGGCTCAGCTGTACTGCGGTGTCGTGAAGCAGCTGCTGAATCCGGTAGAAGATTCCCGGGACAATTTCATCGCCCTTCTCTTCAATGCTCTTCATCACCTGAGTCTCCGTTCCGGACAAGTTAAAGAACCCCTCCTGAATCCGAATTTTCCCCGGAAAGACTGTATACGACCGGCCCATGGCAATTCGGTCTAAATATTTTCCCGCCGG
>ENA-OQEB01000562-OQEB01000562.1-human-gut-metagenome-genome-assembly--contig:-NODE-562-length-15233-cov-1.514564_pt1 | contig 15233 bp, 23 predicted proteins | sample MGYA00242787_ERZ504619 | MGnify/ENA primary metagenome ERZ504619 (study PRJEB26092, sample SAMD00036317) | human gut metagenome | host: Homo sapiens | study: EMG produced TPA metagenomics assembly of... | reverse complement strand
TTTCGCTATGACCGTTGAGCATGGACTTCACATTGTAAATGTGATAAATTAGTTTTGATAAATTTCTGAACACATTGAGGCTTAAATATAAGTATTAATTTTAAGGAGAGTGCTTTTTGATCAAGTACAACACAATGGAGATTGTAGCGTAACCGGGAGGTTGCGGATACAGTCACACACAACCTCCCGCAGGAATAAAGAAGAATACCGAGAAGTAGAAAACCTAGTAAGAGAATCATTTTGGAATGTGTACCGCCCCGGTTGTCTGGAGCATTTTGTTCTGAATCAGTTGCGAAATAATCCGGACTGCAGAACTGGATTATGTGATGGAGCTTAATGGAAAGCTGATTGGACAGAACATTTTCATGAAAGCGGTAATCAAGGCTGATGCAAGGAGTTGATTCCGGGTTATTTAGATGGCATAACCGGAGAGTATGAAACACCTGCAGGATATTTTGTAGATGAAGCAGAAGCTGACGAATTTGATAAGGGTTTTCCATACTAAAGAGAAACTTACGCAACCGGGACAACTTTTCTAAACGAAAGAGATTTATGATGGTGGGGAGATAAAATCTCCCTACCTGAAAAAAGAAGGTTGAACGATAGTGAAATGTTTAAATTGCGGAAATGAAATGACAAGCCATCGACAGTTTGGAGGAAATATTGAATGAAAGTATTAGTAATTGACGCTCAGGGCGGCGGAATCGGAAAACAAGTAGTCGCCGCGATTAAGCACAAACAGCCGCATATAGAAATTACGGCAGTTGGAACAAACAGTACGGCCACAACGGCGATGCTGAAAGCCGGCGCCGATCATGCGGCGACCGGAGAAAATGCAGTTGTTGTTGGATGCCGGACCGCCGACGTAATTATTGGACCGATTGGTATTGTTATTGCCGATGCAATGTTTGGCGAAGTGACTCCAACGATGGCGGTAGCTGTTGGGCAAAGCAGAGCAAAACGGCTGTTGATTCCTGTGAATCATTGCGATAATACCATTGTCGGGGTTTCACACCTGTCTGTCGGAAATTTAATAGAAGAAGTTCTGAAGGAAATATAACAATATTCTAACCGCAGATTCTTGCGCTTCTTATTATACGGTGGTAAAATTACTATACACTCATACAGGAAGTTGAGTAGTGATGCAGAAGCGTCCGATGATAAAACATTCAAAAAGAATAACAGATGACGGTGATGTATACACAAGAAGGTATACGGCTCCTCTGAAGAGGGGCGGTACGCCTTCTTTTTTGTTTGGCGTAGAAACATCTGTGAAAATTAGGAGGTATAATTATGGCATGTTTTCTTGTTCCGGCTACGGAAGCTATTATCACTACTGTTGCTGCAAAGGTGATCCAGTCCAAGGAAAAAGAAAAATCGGTAAAGCTCACTCTTCCGGACGGCTCTGTTCAGGAAGCAACGAGAATTAAGTTTTCCACGAAGCTTGGCTGGCTGAACAAACTGCTCTGGGGCGGTTCTGCGTTGCTGGCATTTGAACACCTGTGGCACGGCGAAGTGGTACCGTTTTTCCCGTTCCTAACGGCAGTTGAAAATGGCGAAACCGCGGATATGCTGGCAGAAATGGGTAGCGCAGGCGTTATGATGGCGGTACTGGTTACAGCTGTATGGTGCGGTATGCTTGCTGTTTCTTCTTTTATGGAAAAAAGAGCGATACGGGATTGCAAGCTCGTAAAGGAGGGAATGTAGAGTATGACATTACTGACAACGGTTTTGCAGCAATAATTGCTACGGTCGTCTGGTATAAGGGCGCTCCCCAAAGTGAAATGAAAGTTGGTACTCTTTGCTGGATGTACTGGGGGGCATCTCTGATGTGGCTGGTGGATGCCATTTTTGAGTATGCAGAACTTGGTGCGGAGTACTTTACCCCTGCTCCTGTGGATATGTTGAACGATTTTTATCTGGGTCTGTCGGTTGCAGCTTTTGGGCTCATCATCTGGTTGGTTATTCTGTTATTGAAAGATCCGAAGGGCGTTGTGAAAGCGGCGTTGTTCAAGAAGAAATAAGTGATATGCCGAGCGGTTCTGTTGCAATGCAGGACCGCTATTGTCGTATTTGGGGTTCAAACGGAAACGGAATGAACTTGAATCGTCATATTTTATTCACACAAGTTTGATTGACTTTTATGTCCTGAAACATTAAAGTTAAGGGAATATAGAAATCGACAAAACGTGATTTACTTTAGTGTTCATTAATGCTATGCAACCGGAAAGTTGCGCGATAGTTGATGGTGCAACCATAGAATTATCGTTATTATGGGAATACCAAAAGGAAAGGAGAGCTAAAATGGAATTTGGCCTAATGCAGTATTCAAATACAATTCTGTTTCTGATTGTTATTCTCCTCGTAATAATCTATCCGTTTTATCTGATAATTAAGGCTTTGCGAAAATATACGAAGTCAGAACCCGTTCGTAAACAGAAGGCTGCTAATGCGAAGAACCTTGGAGAAAACAACAAGTTAAGCACTTTAGCATTATTTCTAGCCGGGCTAGTTTGTGGGTTCCTGATATTTGAATGGATTACTCCTACATCTTCACTTGCATTATTAGTGTCAATGATAGCTGTTGCTTTAGTTGGAATTGTTCTTGCTGTAATGGGAATTAAAAAACAAAAGTCTGCACTAAGCGTAATTTCACTAGTGGCTGCATCGTTATCTGCAGGAGTTATAATTATATTGTTTGGGATAATGTTCATTATGGGTCTGGGGGAATAATAGCTGCTTTCTGTTTAAGGCCATAGACGGAGTTAAACAATATGATAAGCAAAAGAATGTGAGAGTATCAAAGAAGGACGAAGAAGTAAATGAGAGTATTCATACAAGCAAAAAACGGAACCCCAACGGATCAGGACCACTTTAATGCGTACATCGGATTCCGGGAAATGGGTTTTGAAACAGTATTTTTTGAAACCTTTGAGGAATTGGCAGAAAGCAAAATGGACGATGTGGTGGTGGGATACATCGGTACCGTTGCTGCTCGTTTAAGAGATTTTAACAGAGAAATTGAGGATATGGATTATCCGGAGGTTTTGCGCAAATACCTCAAACGTCGCCTGTGGAAGAGTACGGCAAATACGGTAAACTCCAACCCGGATATGTGGCCTGTTTTTATGAAACCGATTCACAACAAAAAATTCAAAGGCCGAATTATTCGAGAGCCGGCGGATTTGATCGGATGCGGAAGTTACTATGAGGACTATCCGGTATACTGCAGCGAGGTAAAAGAAATTATCGCTGAATTCCGGGTGTTCGTTCTGTACGGAGAGATTATCGACGTACGAAGATACGGCGGCCGGTGGGATGTTGCGTGCGATGCGGATGTCGTGGAATCCTGTGTGAAGGATTTCGAGGGGGCACCGAAGGCATATGCACTGGATTTTGGCGTGACCAAAGATGGTGAAACCATTCTGGTGGAAGTGAACAATACCTGCTCAATCGGGAGCTATGGATTGGAACCGGTTCTCTATGCCCGATTCCTGTCCGCAAGGTGGGCGGAATTGACCGGAACGACGGATGAGTGCTTTTAACCGTGCGTTTAATACACTATTTGCATGTGGATATACATAAGCGGCAGGAGACGGAGCAACAGCATTGCACATATCAGAATTATTCCGGTTAGGGCGGTTTCCTTTGATTTGTCTATCGCTCCTACTATTACTATTCCGGCTGACATCAATACCCCTGCCGTAGGAGGAACGCATAGCATGCAGTACCGATTACGGAAAAAACGGTTAGGAACGCAGATATATTTTCGGCAAAAACATCGCCTTTAAGTGAGTACATTCCGTAGAAGATTGCCCAAATAATGAAATGCAGAATACAAATTCCAAGTATTGTGCAGACGATGATTTTTAGTGTTTTAGAAATATCTTTGCGTTTCTTCACGTTGCCGCTATTATCTGATGTTTCTTGCGTAAACGCATCCAAAGAAACATCGAAAAGTTCTGCCAAACATATTAGATTACCGGTACTGGGTCTTGATACGCCGCTTTCCCACTTCGATACAGATTGTCTGCTCACACCGATTTGCTCAGCAACGTATTCTTGGCTGAGGTGACGCTCATTTCTAAGATTCTTAATTCGGTTCCCTATATTCGTGTTCATCGTAAACCTCCTTCGTCGTCTGTATCAACAGATTACTACATCCGTCAATAACCTGCAGCCAACTTTATGTCAACTATTGAGTGCATATTAAAAAAAATTTTCATATACTGTCTGATACTTGAATTTATACCTTTACAGCGATATATTACTTTTATGAAAAGAGAACAGGAGGAAAACAGTATGAACAGTTTTATCTACGATATTCCGACAAAGGTGTACTTTGGCGAGAATCAGCTGGGTCATCTGGGGGAAGAACTGAGCAGGTACGGGAAAAAGGTACTGCTCACCTATGGAGGCGGTTCGATTAAAAAATCCGGACTCTACGACAAGGTAGTGGCGGAAATAAAAAAAGCGGGATTGGAGCTTTTTGAGTTGTCCGGCATCGAACCGAATCCGAAAGTCTCTTCGGTGAGGGCCGGTGCGGAGCTTTGCAAAAAAGAAGGCATCGAGGTGCTTCTGGCGGTGGGCGGCGGCTCCGTCATCGACTGCACAAAGTTCATCGGCGCAGCGACTTTCTATGATGGGGATGCATGGGATATTCTGGAAGAAAAAGCAGAGATTACCCGGTGCCTCCCGATTCTCGACGTCCTGACGCTTGCCGCTACCGGGTCCGAAATGGATTCCGTTGGGGTAATCAGTAATTCGGAGACAAAGGATAAAATCTGTCAGGGATCTCCCTTGATGCAGCCGAAGGTTCATTCCTGGATCCAACGGTTACCTATACCGTCAGCCCTTACCAGACGGCTTGCGGTGCGGCGGACATGCTCAGTCATGTGATCGAAGTTTATTTTAATATGAACAAGGACCTCTACATGCTGGACACCGTGATGGAAGGTTGATGAAGACGATTATCAAGTACGCTCCCGTTGCCATGGCGCAGCCGGATAATTACGAGGCAAGAGCGAATCTGATGTGGGTTTCGTCCTGGGCGATTAATGGTTTTGTGGAGGGCGGAAAACGTCAGTCTTGGAGCTGTCACCCGATTGAACACGAGCTGTCAGCCATTTACGACATCACCCACGGATTGGGACTGGCGATTCTGACGCCGAAGTGGTTGGAGTATTGCCTGAATGAAACCACTGTATCCAAATACTACCAATTCGGTTGCAGTGTATTCGGTCTGGATGCATCCCTCGAGCCAATGGAAGTTGCCAAGAAGAGCATTGCCCTTGTGGAAGAATTCCTGTTCCGGACTTTGGGATTGAAGAGCCGCCTGTCGGAAATCGAAATCGATGACAGCAATTTCGAAGTGATGGCAGCGAAGGCAGTTCGGTTGGGGAATCTGGGGAAGGCGTTTGTGCCGCTGGATAAAAATGACGTTATAAATATTTTCAAGATGTGCCTGTAAGCAGTTCATAGAAGAGTCCTTGCGTAATGCAAGGGCTCCTTTTCTGTTGCATCAAATTTCGGACGCATGACCGCCGGTAACCTGCGAAGACTTGGTGCAAGAAAGTCTGCAAAGGCTTATGGTTTCGTTTCCTTTGCACCAAGCTTCGGACGCATCTCCGCCGGCAACCGGCATGGATTTGGTGAAAAAGCAAAAAGTATGGTATAGTTTCCTTAAAGTAACGTAAGTAATGCCCGAAAAAGAAAAACGCGGAGGGACAGAAGATGAAAGTAATCGACTTAACGCATACGATTCGTGAAAACATGCCGGTATACCCCGGGACGGAGCCGCCGAAGTTAAGTCCAACCAGCTCGTACGAGAGCGACGGGTTCAAAGAAACACTGATGCAGATGTACACCCACACGGGGACGCATATGGATCCTCCGGCACATATTTTTTCGGGGAGAACCACGCTGGATGAATTTCCGGTGGATCAGTTCATCGGGAAGGCGCTGGTCATCGACTGCAGAGAACTGAAAGAAGGTCAGGCCATTACCATGGATTGCATTCGCCGAGCCGGAGAGAAAGCCGAGCAGGCGGATTTTCTGCTGTTCAATCTGGGCTGGGACTGTCGATGGGGACTGCAGGATACTTTGGGAATACCGTGTATAGATGAAGAAGTAATGGCATACACCTGTCCGGAAATTACAAGGGAATAGGATTTGACGTAATCGGGTTGGATCCCATCTCGGATGAAAAATTGATTCGCCATCATCGACTTTTTGAAGAGAAGGATATTGTAAATATTGAGAACCTCAAGAACCTGAATCTGTGCGGAACGGATTTGTTTTGGTTCAGTTGCTTTCCGCTGAAGGTGGAGAATTGCGACGGTTCACCGATTCGCGCTGTTGCCTGGTTTGAGCAGTAATTCGCTGAAAATCTCAAATATCAACCGCAGGTATGTGTGAATGGATTTCAGCTTGAGGTAGATTAAGAGCGGAAAGGAGGTTGCTCTCATGGATCAAGATAAAATCGGAAAGTTTATTGCAGAATGCCGAAAGGAGAAATCGTTCACTCAGGCGGCCTTAGCTGAGCAGCTGGGGATTACCGACCGAGCCGTGTCAAAGTGGGAACGGGGAAAGAACATGCCGGACCTTTCGATAATGCCAGACCTGTGCGAATTGCTGGGAATCAGTGTTAATGAATTGCTGACCGGAGAGCACATCGAGATGGAAGATTACAGAAACACAGCGGAACAGAACCTGTTGGAGCTGACAAAAAAGGAAATGCTGAACAACAAGAAGCTGCTTTCGTTGGAAAAGGTCATCGGATACACGAGCACCGTTTCCTTTATGCTGTTGATTTTCTCGGCATCCTTTGCGGTGGATGACGTAAAGTGGCGAGTGGGAATGATTCTGATGGGAAGCATCATCTTAGCGACAGGGATGGTATACTGCCTTCGAATTGAGCACGATGCCGGATACTATCAATGCCCGAACTGCGGATGGAGATACGTGCCGTCCATGAAAGCGGTGTTTTTGGCTCCTCATATGGACTGAGCCGAAAAATGACCTGTCCCCATTGTGGAAAACGTGGATACCATAAGAAAGTTTTGACGAAATAATTTGACTGAATTACTCCTCTGCTTTTAGCATAGGCCTATATCAAAACAAAAACTGAATTGGTTTGCCGGCAGCTTCCGAGTTGCCGGTGTTTTTATGGAGAAACGGATTCCGAATATGAGCTATAACGAAATTTGATGGATAGTCGTGTATACTTTTCAATGCAATTGTGCTAGAATATAAAGAGCGATGAAAGTTTATTGTTTGTGCCAACAATTTTCGAAGGAGGGAATGGAGTATCATGAATGGAGATCCATCCAACAAGAAAAATCAATTTATCTATACGCTGTTCTATTCGGTTCTGGTAGTGCTGACGGCACAGATTAATGTGCATCTGTTCACCCGGAACTTTGTTGCGTCAGCGGGTGTTATCGTGTTTGCATTGCTGATGCTGCTCTTAGATGAGTTTGCCGCAATGCCGGTGATGTTTCTGTCGGCCACCGGCGTGATGGTGACCCGTTCCATCGCCGGTGCGGGCAAGGTGCTCACCTCTGCGGAAATCTGGAAAACGGGAATGCCGGAGTTTGTATTCTACATTGTGTTCGGCGTAGTAATTTACCTTCTGTACAACTACGTATATTCGGAAGGGCGGAGCTGGACCCTGTTCATCGTCCTGTTTGTTCCGGATTTTGCGGCCAACCTGGCGGAGCTGTACATTCGAATCGGCAGCAAGATGGGGAACGCCTCCACGATATTCGCATTGCTGCTGATTGCGTTTGTGAGAACGGCAATTATATTGGCCATTTATCGGGTTATCTTGAGATACGGAATTCGAATCACGCGGATGCCTCGAAGCGGTGTGGAGGTTGTGGACGGAAAAGCCTATAAGGTGAATGCGAGCGCCGGCGAGGTAGATGAAAGCATGTCAGATGCGGCGGAAACCGCAAGGGCTCTGTATAACAAGCTTTCGGCAAGCAAGGCACCGTCAGAACTGACGGAAAGAGCGCAGGCTTTGGCAGAGGAACTTGAAAATATTTCCGTGAAGTAGAGTGTTGGTAAGGTTTTGGAGGAAATGAATGGTTACGATTATTTCTGGAATTGCACTGCTTTTGATTACATTAGCGGCTTTTTCCCTGTTTAGTTTGAAAATGCCCAGGGGCAGGCGCGATGTCCGGCATGGCAAACGCGGCAGTGGCAACCTTCTTGGTGGAAGCGATTATGAGTTATATTGCCGGCGATCTTTTCGGTATTTCGTTTTTTAAAGATGTGGGCTCCATTGCCGGCGGAATGGGCGGCGTAGCGGCAGCGGCTTGGTGCCCATGGGTATGGGTGCCAGTCCGGTACTGTCCATGTGTGCCGGAGTTGCCGTGGGCGGATACGGAATTCTCCCGGGCTTTATTGCCGGCTACGTGGTGGGCCTAATCGGACCGGTCATCGAGAAAAAACTTCCGGAAGGGCTGGACGTCATTGTGGGCGCTCTGGCTGTTGCTTCGGTGGCAAGAGCCATTGCGGCATTCGTGAATCCGGGGGTGACGATGGTGCTTTCGATTATCGGAAAAACAATTACGGAGGCGACCCTCACATCCCCGATCATCATGGGATTCCTTCTGGGCGGAATTATCAAGATGATTTGCACCTCCCCACTGAGTTCCATGGCCCTTACCGCTATGTTGGGACTGACCGGACTTCCGATGGGAATTGCCGCCGTGGCTTGCTTCGGCGGATCCTTTACCAACGGAACGATTTCAAAAGACTTCACTTGGAAATAACGGAAACGTGATTTGCGGTCATGCTGGAGCCGCTGACTCAGGCGGATATCGTCACCACCCATCCGATTCCAATCTACGGTTCCAACTTCTTCGGCGGCGGAATTGCCGGAGTGGGCGCCGCGATGCTGGGCATTGTGAACAACGCACCGGGCACCGCCTCCCCGATTCCGGGAATGCTGGCCCCATTTGCCTTTAATGCACCGGGCAAGGTGGTAATGGCGCTGGCCATCGCGCAGTCGGTGGCGGAATTGCCGGATTTATCGGAAGCATCGTTTTCAAGAAATTTGATGAAGGCGCGAAATCGGTGAGAATCTAGATGTTGAAGTAGAACCGGAGCAGTCCCAGAATGAGCAGGTGCACCGGATAGAACAGGTAGTTCAGTAATTTGGACTGCTTTCCCCGCTCGCCGTTGTAGGTCAGGGTGAGACCGAGACCCAGCAGTGCCCAAGGTTCTTTTACCACGGAGAGGTATCCGAAGAGAATTCGCGGGAACGGATGGTTCCGGAATAGGTAAAAAAAGTAGGCCATCAGGATGCCGTTGTAATCGTAGTCCAGGCTGCAGAACATGGCCAGGAGCACATGATGGCGACCACCGGAATGGAAATGAGGAACCACAGCCATTTCTTCTCGTCGCCGATTTTCTCGCGGATGACATCCACAATCCAAATGGTCACCAGCATGAAGCCAGGGTGAACATCACGTTGTTCCAGCGCCAGTTCATGAGTTCCTTTGTGGTGAAGAGGTCGAACGGAACCTCGGAAATGACGCCAAACAGCAGGAGGTTCCCAGGTAGTGCCAGCGACTGTGGGTGCGTAGAATCCTTCCACCAGCATAAAAGCAAACAGCGGAAAGGCAATGCGTCCCAGGATGCCGAAGATGTTGCTGAGGTACAGCAGCTTTCCGCTGTCCAGATTCGGGTAGATCATGCTCTTGTTGAAATGGTCGATGAACATGGAAATAAATGCGATGTATTTCAGCTGCGCGTTGGACAGCTTTTTAATTCTTTCCAAGACCGGTCGCTGAGCAGGGGTTGTGCCTGCCGGCGGCATGTTGTTCTGAGTCATATTTTTTTCTCCTTATACTTTTCTTTTTTTTCGTGTGAACGAAATTGAAAAATTTCACGTATGCAATAGTATATAGTATAAACGAAACTTTTGATGCCTCCGGGGTGTTGGGTATATTTTTTTATTTGGAGTTTGCTTCCCGGAAATGAAATGCTTCCGGATTGAAATTGTATGGGAGAAGAACTGTGAGAAAAACCACTGTGAGAAAAACAACGAAAAAGCGCAGGCGCCGGGCCGCGTTCCTGCTGATTCTTTTGATAACCGGGATTGCGGTCCTGAAGTCCGGCATTGTGACGAAGAGGATTCAGCGGGAAGAGACGAAGAAGGCGGTGGTAGCGGAAGTGGAGGCGCTTCACGAAAAAGCGAACCGGGACGGAATCGTGGAGGAAACACCGGATCCTTATTTTATCCGCAAACAGCCCGGCTATTCGTATCCGAAGCCGAAGCTGATTCAGTACGATTCCGGGATCACCCACACCCGCCGACACGCAATGGTCTTCCTCCCGGCGGACTACGATGCGGCGGAAAGGGTGGAGGGGCTGTCCTTTACGGAAAGCCTGGAGCCTTTTGACGCCACGCCGGAAGAGGTGGTGAAATATCTGAAGCCCTATATCGAACGTCATTTTTCGGTAAAAAAAGGTCGGAAGAGTACGGCGGTGGCCGGCAATTCTCTGGGGGGACGAAATGCGCTGGCGTTGGCGTACAAATATCCGAAGCAGTTCGGCTCGGTGGGCAGCTTTTCCCCTTCCGTTTCCGTGGAAGCGGCGAATGGCACCGGACTCAAAGCACCCCTGCGAGATTTAAATCTGCCGAAGAACAAGAATCGGCCTTTGATGTGTTGATGGTGATGGTGGGACGTTCCGACAAGGTCTGCGGAATGTTTCCTAATGAACTGGACCGATATATGAAGGCGCAGAACATTCCCAGCGATTTCTACGACACGGCGGGCGGCCACGAAACTACCGTGTGGCAGAAACGGGCTGTACAAATTTCGCCAAGAAATTGTATAGAAATAGCAATAACGCGGGTGTTAATTTTCGGCGATAATCAATTGGAAGGGGCCCTCGGAACAGGATAACACTAACTTATATTTACGCTTATGAAAGGCACAAAGAAAAGGAGAAAAGGGAAAATGAAACAGTTATAGGCGAAGCTTTCCGCCGGAATTCTGACGGCGGTAATGATTCTCGGAATGGTGTTCACCATGGCACCGATGAAGGCAGACGCAGCTACTTATCAGGATGTGTTAAATGTATTGGCCGTGGATGAGAACGGTACTCCGTTGGTAAATGTGGAGCTGGTTTTCGAGAAGGACGGAATAACCTACGATTTCGATACCACCGATGCGAACGGAAAAATTTCCGATTTTAACATACAAGATGATACGGATATGATTCTTGACGGAGGCTATGGAGAGTATGTAATCAAGCCGGCGGCGAACAGCGAGTACACGGTTGTAGGCAAGCCTTGCATCATGAGTGTTGAAAAGACTTCCGAAAGCTACGGCTTCCCATATATCGCATCGGTATACGGAAAACCTTACTCCGGCGAAACGGTACAGCTGACCCTTAAGAGCGCGAGCAGTGAGAAACCGGAAGTTACCGTTACGGAGGTAACCGGCGGCGGTGCGGAAGTGGCAAGAACCGGTGGTACCGCAGCCATCCACGTAAAGGGAACCAATCTGCCGGACAAATTCTATTATGTGATGAACCTCTATGACGAAAAGGGCAGAATCCTTGCCCAGTGCAGCGAAAAGGAAGCTGTCGCAGCCGGAACGGAAACGGAAAGGACCTTCGATGCAGCGTTCCCGTCGGTAGAAGACGAGAAGTATAAAGACGCCGCATACTGGGAAGTCGGTGTAGAAACGGTTTCCAATCCGGAAGACGGATATTACACCACAAAGAAAGAGAAAGGACAGCATATTCAGATTGCGAAGAAGTCTGAAACCGTAGAGCCGAACCCGGGTGAAAACCCCGGCGACGGCACGGAAGAGGCGGTACCTTCGGACAAGCCGTCTAATGGCGGTTCCACCACAACAAAGCCGCAGGATTCGGTGAATCCGGGAGACAACGGTTCTTCCGACATCGGCAATCGCAAGAGCGAATACAGCAAGCAGTCTACCGTTCAGACGGGTGATGAGTCTCACACCATTCTGTGGGCAATCGTCATGCTGGCTGCATTGGCGGGGGTGAGCGTCATCACGCTGCGCCGCAGACAGAAAAAGCAGAATTAGAAGAAGGTAAAGACCAAATAGATAGCGGCTTAAAAACAAAAAACAATAATTCGACACGATTCTCCGATACACAAATTGTTTCGAATGTGGTATACTTAAGCGATATATTTAAACGCAGAAGATAACGAATACCGGGGAGGATTCATGAAGCGAATTCTGAAAACGAAACATAAGTTAATAGGCTTCATTGGTATCATGCTGGTGTTGGATTTGGTATTGGTCGGAGCACTGATGAAGCCGGTCAATGCGGATCGCAAGACGGAGGATTATGATGCGGCAGCGGAGATTTCCACGTCCTTGAATGTGGCGGCTATGCAAGCAAAGCTGACCGTGGAGGATGAGAGCAAGGCGGTTATCAAATCCGGAAAGGCGGAACGGACCAAGACCCAGGGAACCGAGAAGTGGCTGGATACTCTGGAGACTTTGGAAGGTCAGATTTTCGCCCACGGAATTACCTACAGCTGGTATCATCCGGCATCTTCATATGAATCCGCAGTAAACGGAAATCATCACGTGAACTGTGCGGCTTATATTTCATGGGGCCTTCAGAGAATGGGCCTTCTGCCTCACGGAACTACGTTCTACATTTCTGATACCCTTCACGGAAAGGGTGCTTCCTACATCAAGAACTCGGAGTATTTCACCGTGAAGTATAACTTGGGTCATCCGGGAAGTGCCGGACTGGAACCGGGGGACATCGTCGGATGGAAGACGCACACCTGCGTCTACGCCGGAAAGGATTCCAACGGAAACATGCTGTGGTACACCGCCGGCGGTTCGGATGTGAGCAGCAAGAACCTGGGACCGAGAACGAAGAAGTATGCCAACAAGAACATCACCGTGCTGATTCGGATTAACTATGATAAGATTCCGATGAACTAGAACAGCCACGAGTGCGGTGGAGAGAATATCGAATTGCTGATACGAGGAGGAATCCGATGCGAAAGCGCCGGATTCCTCCTTTCGGGTGTAATCACTTGATTCTGCCGCATAAAAATATTAGAATATGTAAGTATTAACAACGAAAAGAGGAACATGTATGTCTTATTCATTTGTCATTCCCTGTTATTGCTCGTCTCACACCATCCGAGAAGTGGTGGAGAGCACCATACAGGAAATGGAACGAATCGATCGGAAACCCTACGAATTCATTCTGGTGGACGATCATTCACCGGACGAAGGGGCAACCCTTCAGGAGCTGAAGGCATTGGCCAATGAGTATTCCTGCGTAAAGGCCATCGAGCTGGCGAAGAATTCCGGTCAGCACAACGCGTCTATTGCGGGAATGAATTACGCCAAAGGAGATTACATCATCTCCATGGATGACGATCTGCAGACCCGTCCGTCCCAATTGCCGAAACTCTTTGAGGAAATTGAAAAAGGCTATGATGTGGTCTATGGATACTATCCGGAAAAGAAGCACAGTCGTTTTCGGAACTTCGGAAGCTGGGTTCACTTCGAATCGATTCGAATCCTGATTGGGAAACCGAAGGGGATGAAGACATCCAGCTTCTTTGTGATGAGAAAATTCGTTCGGGATTACATCATCCAGTACAAAGAGCCGTACACCCATCTGCAGGGCTGGTGCTCCGCACCACCCGCAACATCTCCTGCATTCCGGTGGAGCATTTCGACCGAGCGTACGGGCAGTCCGGATATACTTTTAAGAAGCTAATCAAGCTTTGGTCCAATATTGTAGGATATTCTGTCGTTCCACTGCGCATGGCCACCTGCCTGGGAATGGTCTTTTCCATGCTGGGACTGATTGGCACCATCGTGGTGATTGTGCGGAAAATCATGAATCCGGCCATGATGATGGGCTGGGCATCCCTGATGGCAGCCATCTTCTTTTTCTCCGGATTGATTCTGTTTTCTTTGGGACTGATTGGGGAATACATCGGACGAATGTTCCTGGGAATGGGCAACAATCCGCAGTTCGTGGTGAGAGAAATTTATACTAAAGATTCGGACTCGTCCGTGAATTTCGAAGACCTGGGGAAACAGTAACCTTCCGGGCCGCTCGGGACAGTCTGAAAGAAGTTCGTATTTTTTTTATGGGATCTAGAATATGAAAGGGAGTAACTATGATACGATTCAATGTTCCACCTTATGTGGGAAAAGAAACCGAATACATGAAGGCGGCTATCGACAGCCATAAGATCTGTGGAGATGGGGAATTCACCAAGCGCTGCAACGCCTGGATTGAGGAGCATACCGGAACGGCAAAGGCCCTTCTGACCACCTCCGGCACACAGGCTTTGGAGATGGCGGCATTGCTCAGCGATATTCAGCCGGGGGATGAAGTGATTCTTCCGTCCTACACCTTTGTGTCCACCGCGAACGCGTTTGTGCTGCGCGGGGCAAAGCTGGTTTTGTGGACATCCGTCCGGATACCATGAACATCGATGAGAAGCTGATTGAAGATGCCATCACGGACAAAACCAGAGCCATCGTCCCGGTGCACTATGCCGGCGTGGGCTGTGAAATGGACACCATCATGGATATTGCAAAGAGACACAACCTGGTGGTTGTGGAGGATGCGGCGCAGGGCGTGAACGCGTTCTACAAGGGCCGGGCGCTGGGAAGCATCGGCGATTACGGCTGTTTCAGTTTCCACGAGACGAAGAACTATAGCATGGGCGAAGGCGGTGCCATCCTGATCAACCGGCCGGAGCAGATTGAAGATGCGGAAATCATTCGGGAGAAGGGAACGGACCGGAGCCGGTTCTTCCGAGGTCAGGTGGATAAATACACCTGGGTGAACATCGGGTCTTCCTTCTTGCCAAGCGATATCAATGCGGCGTATTTGATGGCACAGCTGGAAATGCGGATGAGATTAACGAGAATCGCTTCAGAGCTGGACGCGCTACAACGAGGCCTACAGGATCTGGCGCAGGAGGGTGTCATCGAGCTTCCGTACATTCCGGAAGAATGCACCCACAATGCCCACATGTTCTACATCAAGACAAAGGATATGGAAGAGCGGAAAGCCCTGATTTCCTACCTCAAGGAGCGGGACATCGCAGCGGTATTCCATTACGTGCCGCTTCACTCCGCACCGGCGGGCCTGCGGTTCGGACGGTTCCACGGAGAGGATCGATATACCACAAAAGAAAGTGAACGCCTGCTGAGACTGACCCAGGCACACGAGGTAGA
>ENA-OQEB01000561-OQEB01000561.1-human-gut-metagenome-genome-assembly--contig:-NODE-561-length-15234-cov-1.818495_pt1 | contig 15234 bp, 20 predicted proteins | sample MGYA00242787_ERZ504619 | MGnify/ENA primary metagenome ERZ504619 (study PRJEB26092, sample SAMD00036317) | human gut metagenome | host: Homo sapiens | study: EMG produced TPA metagenomics assembly of... | reverse complement strand
GAAACAATATGAAAAAGAAAGAAGAAGCCCCATTTGTCGAGAGAGGGAAAAAAAAAAAGTCCGCCAGAATCTTTCACAAGAGCCTGGCGGATTTAACCTAATACACTAATCTTTTTTTCCCTTAGTATAAACTAAAACCTGTTTTTTTTGTTTAAATCAACATACTAAATCAACAAAAGGAATATTTACCTTAGAAGACTTGAAGTGGTAATATAAAACTACTACTTTCTTAAATCTGAGTGCAAAGTTACAGCAAAAATGCATAAGTTGTATGCATCGGTAAGCGTTCAGTAAATTATTAGTAAGTTAAAAGAGCACTTAACTACCAAAATACCAATAAGTTTTTGCAAATTAACTATTTTTACAAGAGTAAATCATATTATACCGAATATTATTTGTATTTTTGCACAATAAATCAGCAAATTGAACATATTTTAGACATGAGACAGGTTGTACTATACTTTTTACTAGCATTTTCACTTCTCGCCAACGCCAAGATTGACGAGCAGAAACTCTTTGCACGCATCGATGACGCCATCGCCAACCAGCAGCATTACAAGAACGCCAAGGAGCGACACATCAAGTTGATGAAGCGCAATCTTAGTGATGCAGCCAATGACCATGAGCGACTACAGTGGCTAGACAGCATCTACTTTGACTACAGCACCTATCGCTATGACTCAGCATCGGTATATGTGGACAAGGGATTGAAACTAGCAGAAAGTATCGGCGACACCTATTATATTATACAAAACAAGATCAATCGTGCCACCGTTCTCTCCGTAGGCGGTTTCTATAGCCAGCAGAGTCCTTGCTTCAGAGCTTGATGCCAGCAAACTGCAAGGCAAACAGCTGCAATATTATTACTTCACCTATGCTTGGCTCTATAATTATTGGAGAGCATTCGTTGCCAATTCTGAGTTTGCAGCAGATTTTCTGGAGAAAAAGAAGCACTATATACAACTCACCCTGCAGCATTTTGTGCCAGAAAAGCACCAATCAGGAGAATATTACTACCTGCTAGGTGAACTCACCTATATGGACAGGCCCACCCATAAGGATGTGTTGAAATACTTCTTGAAGTCGGTAAAACTGACTCCACTCAATGTCCGCGTCCATGCCCAAGCTGCCTATGGTCTAGCTAGATACTACAAGGACATGGAGCAATATGACCTCTACGAAGAATACCTGGTAGAGGCTTCCATGAGCGACATTGTATGCCAGCTCAAGGAGACGCTTGCCTTGCAGGAACTTGCACCTATATATATAAGAAGGACGAGAAGAATAGTAAGCGAGCCGCCAAATACCTCACCCTATCCATGGAGGACGCACAGTTTTTCAACAACCGCCTGCGTATGCTGGAAATCTCCAACATACTGCCAGTGATTGCCGCTGCCAACCAACAGGCAGCCGAGAAGTCGCGCACCCGTTTGCAAATATACTTCATCGTGCTCTGCGTGGTGACTGGCATCACTGTGTACTCACCGTGACAAGTATCAGACGCAAGAACCACCTGAGCAAAAGCAGAAAGGTAATAGCCATCAAGAACAAACAGCTGGAGGAACTGAATGGCAGGCTCGTGGCTACCAATACTCGCCGCGAAACCTATATGCGCTTGTTTATGGACATTAGCGCCCTATACAATTAGAAAACTAGACGATTATCGCAAGCTGGTGAGCCGCAAGGTAAAGACCAACCAGACGGCAGACTTACTGAAGCCTATCAACAGCTATAAACTTGCCGAGGAAGAAGCCCAGGCATTCTATAGCAGATTTGATAAAGCCTTTATGGAATTATATCCAGACTTCGTCAACGAACTCAACAATCTGCTCGTAGACGAAGCCCAGATAGAATTGCCTTCCGATCATACGCTGACCACAGAGATTCGCATCTATGCACTGATGCGACTGGGCGTAACAGACAGCCAGGAGATAGCAACCCTCCTCTTCTATTCCACCCAGACCATCTACAACTATAAGTCAGCCATGAGAGCCAAGGCAAAGAATCGTGACACCTTCGAGAGCGATATTAATCGTCTGTGTCACTTGATTTAAGTTAGGAGTTTGGAGTTAGAAGTTAGGAGTTAGGAGTTGCCTAGCGGATTTAATAGGTGCATGTTCCTGACTCCTAACTCCAGACTCCAGACTCCTAACTCCTAACTCCTAACTATATAACTTCCATTCGCCTGATGAGTGGCTAGCACCAAGACCTCAGCTATCTGCACATGCTCAGGAGCAGAAGCTGCATAGAAGGCAACATCGGCTATATCATCGCCATTGAGCGGAGTGATGCCTTATACACATTGTCGGCACGCTCATTGTCGCCATGGAAGCGGACATTAGAGAAGTTGGTCTCCACCAATCCTGGTTTTACGTTGGTAACACGTACCTTGGTATGTGCCACGTCGATGCGCAAGCCATCGGTGATAGCCTTAACGGCTGCCTTGGTAGCGCAATATACATTGCCACCCGCATAGGCAGCATCACCAGCCACACTACCTATATTAATAATGTGTCCGTGATTGCGCTCCACCATACCAGGCACTATCAGGCGAGTCATGGTGAGCAATCCCTTGATATTGGTATCTATCATCTGGTCCCAATCATCAAAGCTTCCTTCATATTCAGGTTCCAATCCACGTGCCAAACCTGCATTATTGATGAGCACATCTATGTTGCGCCACGCCTCTGGGATATAATCCACAGCCTTCTTTGCCGCCTCACGATTGCGCACATCAAAAGCCAAAGCCAAGACCTGAACGCCATCTTCTGCCTCCAATTCCTTCTTTAAGTTTTCCAACTTGCCTGTGTTACGACCAGTAAGAATCAGATTGTAGCCGCCTCTTGCAAAGCGACGTGCGCAACCCTCGCCTATGCCGCTTGTTGCGCCTGTAATAAGAGCTATTTTATTCATTTATCTCAATGTTAAGTGTTAATTGTCTCATGTTGGATGATGAATGTAGAGTGGTGAGTTACAGCACCAAGACTCTCACTTCTGCATTGGTCATCTTCTCTATCTCATTCATGGGGCGCTTATAATACACGCTCTGCACAGCCTTGTTGATGATGCCATGCCCCACAGCCAAGATGGTTTTGTCGGGATAGGTCACCTTGAGCCAAGTGAGGAAATTCTGCGCACGAGACTTCATCTTTTCCAAAGTCTCGATATTGTCAGGCCAATCCTTTGGGTCCTTGGGAAGAGAAGGGATAAATTTACCCGTAAAGTCGCCCCAATCACGCTCACGCAAGAGAGGAGTCGTAACAATCTGTGACTCCACATCCACTCCTGCCCCGAAATGAGGACGGGCAATAATCTCACAAGTCTCCAAACTGCGATATAAGTCGCTCGATACAAAGACATCGAAATGGTTATTGATCATCTTCTTTGCCACTTCCTCAGCCTGCTCTATGCCACGCTCGTTCAGCCTGCCAGGAGTCTGCCCCTGCAATATCTGGGCTGCATTATCCACGGTTTCACCATGTCGTACAAGATATAAAGTTGTCATTATTTTGTCTGTTTAAAATCATTTGCGCTGACAAAGTTACACCTTTTTATCGGGAAGAAGAAATAAATTGCGTTAAATATCTTATAAAAATCACGTATTCTCAGTTTTCTTTAGTAAATTTTGCAGAAAAACTTAAATATATGAAGGTAATACATAGTTCATTGTTTCGCGCCGTGTGCGCCATCATCGTAGGTATTCTGCTCATTCAGTATCGTGAACAGACAGTAACTTGGATCACCATCTCCATCGGCGTGTTATTCTTCTTGTCGGGTGTGGTATCGCTGGCTTCTTACTATAGTGCCAAGCATGCTGCCGAGAAGATGCAGGGGCAAGTGCTCTATAATGCACAGGGACAACACATCGCAGGAATGCAGCCTAATTTCCCTATCGTGGGCGTGGGCAGCATCTTGCTGGGCACCGTCTTGGCCTTATGCCTAACGTGTTTATCTCCTGGCTTATGTTTATCCTCTCATGTATTCTGATTTTGGGAGCCATCACTCAGTTTGTCAATCTGGCATCTGCCGCTAAGATGGGACGCGTCAGCTTCATCTATTGGATATTCCCTTCTGCCCTCCTCTTGTTGGGATTGCTCGCCATCATCAAGCCATCGGCGATAGCTTCAGCCCCACTCTTCATCATTGGTTGGGCCATGCTGGTTTATGGGGTTGCGGAATGTATCAATGCTCTCAAGATCAGCAACAACCGTAGACGTTGGCAGAAGAGTCAGCAGGCTAACACTTACCAGCCAGCAACTCCTGCGACGATGACGAGGAACCAACAATGATAGAATAAGCTCGAATATAAAAATACGAACGAAATACCCAAGAAGAGCTTATGACTACACACAAGGCGACACTCGACTTTTTGCGCTTTTGCGTAACCAATAGTGAGGAGGCACCCGTTTCCATCAATCAAATCTCTTGGCAGCAACTCGATGACTTTGCCAAGTATTTCCCGGCAGAATGCCTATACGAGCCTATCTTCCGTGTATACCACTATGGATGGCGCATCTGGATGAATCATATCAAAAGATAAGCCGCATTCACCATTCATTACATCAAAAACAACAAACAAGAACTATACAATATGAAACAACAATATTACAAGATTGCGCAGCAGTATTCTCCATAGGATACGAGCCTGCACTCGCCGAACAGCTCGTTCCAATGCTAAAACCCTACGAGCCATTCGAGATAGAAGCCTCAGAAACCACCTTCAATCTTCACATCTTAGTGGGCGACACTGCATTGCCAGCCTCTTTCGCCTCGGAATATACACAAGACGAAGAAGGACAAGTGATCAAGAGCGGACACCTAGGAGATGGAAGCAAGGTATTTGGCTATGAATTTGGAGCAGAGCTAGCGTGATGCAATGCTCTAGCGATTATCGCCAAGCCGAACTGCGCATGGACACCAACCTATGCAAAGCAGCCATCGACACATCGCTGATGCTCCTCTTCGCCCTGACCACAGCCAACCAAGGCATTCTGCTCTTCCATTCCTCCACCGTGGTATGGAAAGGTAAGGCATATATGTTCCTGGGCAAGAGCGGAACAGGTAAGAGCACCCATTCCTGCCTATGGCTCAAGCACATAGCGGGCACCCACCTGCTCAACGACGACAACCCAGTGGTGAGAATCGATGCTGATGGCAAGCCTATCGTATGCGGTTCGCCATGGAGCGGCAAGACGCCTTGTTATCGCAATGAAGAATATCCATTGGGAGCCATCGTACAATTGCAGCAAGCACCTAAGAATCAGATATTCAAGAGCTCGGTGCTCGAAGCCTACGCCGCCATCACCGCTTCCATATCCAGCAAGCGCTGGGAGAAGGACTTGGCAAATGGCATACATGCCTCTGTCGAGGCTATCCTGCAACAGCGCCCTGTATATCTCCTGAAATGCTTGCCCGACCAAGATGCGGCACAATTATGCTGGCGCACCATCGCCAAATACTCTTTCGTAGACGATGTGAAGAGCATCATAGACGAAGGTCGTCCCGTAGTGCTGCCAGTTAATGGCAATAGCATGCTACCTTTTATCTATGGTGGCGAAAAGGTGGAGCTACACCCTCTCCCTACCAAGCTACATAAAGGCGACATCGTGCTTGCCAAGGTAAAGGAAGGCTATCCCGTGATACACCGCATCGTATGGATAGAAGGTGAAGAGATTACACTCGAAGGCGACGGCAACCTGGGATTTCAAGAACACTGCCAACTAAAAGATGTGATAGCGCAAGCCACCTTTGTCATCCTGGATTCTGACCCAAAGAAAGGGCTATCTTGCCGCACGCTGACCACTGACCTAGACCTAAGTCGTTGGTTAACATGGTGGAAACTTCCCCTCTTAGTCCGCAGAGTATTGCTCAAACTCTGTAAGATGCGCCATCATATCAAAAATGTAGAATAACCAAACAAGATAAAAACAATGAAACTGAAGAAAGACTTTAAACTACGCCAGATTTGTGGCGAGAACATCATTACCGCCGAAGGCATGCAAGCCATCGACTTCAGCAAGTTAGTAAGCCTCAACGAGACAGCCACCTTCCTATGGAAAGAAGCAGAGAAGCAAGGCGAGTTTACTACCGAATCACTGGCGGAAGCACTATGCAAGGAATATGACGTGTCTGAAGCCCAAGCCCTTGCAGACTGCCAAACCATCGTGAGCCAATGGACCCAAGAAGGATTGGCGGAATAAGAACAGAAAACATCAAGTATTTTTCATCAAGAAATAAGAAGTAAGGAATAAGGCGTGAGCATGATAAAATACGCTGCTTGGTTTTGGCAGCAAATGAAGGACATCAAAGTCAAGATATTGGTGCGCATCATAGCAGGCTTGGCACAAGTGGACTAGGGCTGCTATTGGTATGGCTGTGCCGTCGCTTTATTGATGTTGTGATATGGCGAGGCAATATCCTGCACGAATCTCTCGTACTCTTCGGAGTCATCGCTCTGCTCATCGCCCTGCGCCAACTGGTGTTCTATCTGTCGAGCATGACCGAGGTGGAACAGCAGAACAATATGCGCCTGCGCTTATTTAACAAGGTATTAGGACGCAAACTCTATACCACCGAAAATGATCTTCATTCTGGAGACGTGAGCCAACGACTGGAGAGAGACATCGCATCGGCAGCTGCCGTTACTACGAGCATACTGCCAGGCATGGTAGTAACGGGCGTCCAACTGATTGGTGCTTTCCTATTGATGCACTTCATTGATGCCGTGCTGGCATGGAGTCTCTTGGTGCTTACACCGGTAGTGGTAGTTTGCGCCAAGTATCTGAGCAGCAGACTCAAGAAGATGACACTCGCCATCCGAGAAGAAGAAAGCCGCATCCAGATGCTGATACAAGAGACTGCCGAACACCAGCTCACCATCAAGACCCTGCAAGGCGAAAGCATCATGGGCACGAAGATGGCTGGCTTGCAATCCTCCCTGCAACATCTTGTGGCTCGCCGAGTTCGCTTCACGCTCATCTCTCGCCTGCTCATCGCCTTCACCTTTAGCTACGGTTATTTCGGAGCCTTCGTTTACGGAGCCGTCCAACTGAAGGATGGCTCATCACCTTTGGTGTGATGACGGCATTCCTACATTGGTAGGTCAGATACAAAGTCCTATCATGACCCTGCTGGGCATGATTCCGCAGCTAATCCACGCCACTGCTAGCGTAGACCGATTAGCAGAAATAGAGAAACTGGAGCAGGAAGAAGAGACGAGCAAGGGAGCCCTTATCCAAAAGAATGTTCATCAAGAGGAAGAAGAAAAGGAAGGAACAACTTCTTTTGGCATCAAAATGGAACATGTATTTTATCAATATCCTGGTTCGGAAGAAGTGCTGACAGACTTCAACTACGACTTCCGCCCAGGCTCTTCCACAGCCATATTGGGAGCCACAGGATGCGGCAAGACGAGTCTGCTGCGCCTCATCGCCCACATCACATCGCCTTCGGAGGGAAGAGTTCTGCTTTACAGTCACTCTGGCGTAGAGGTAAAGGAAGCCGATATGCGCCGACACATTATATATATAGAGCAAGGCAATACGATGATGAGCGGCAGCATACGAGAGAACCTATTGCTCGCCAAATCAGACGCCACGGAGGAAGAAATGCAGAAAGCCCTTCACACAGCAGTAGCCGACTTCGTATACGAACTGCCCGAGGCATTGGACACACGCATCGGCGAACACGCCACCCGTCTGAGTGGCGGACAAGCCAGCGACTATCCATAGCTCGTGGTTTGCTGCGAGAGGGAAGCATTCTGCTGCTCGACGAGGTTAGCTCATCCCTGGACGAGAGAACGGAGAGTATACTATTTGACCGCCTCTTCTCGGCTTACCCGGAAAAGACGATCATCTGTGTTACGCATCGCCCTGAGGCTGCTCGCCATTGCGATGCACAAATCAAATTCTAAAACTGATTATTTCTTCTCCACCAGTCCCTCTACATAGCGGCAGAGGATGCCGATGCCCTTCTCGTTCTCGCCACCCTGAGGGATGATGATGTCGGCATAGCGCTTGGTAGGCTCAATAAACTGCTCGTGCATAGGCTTGAGCACCTTAAGATAGCGATCCACTACCATAGATACGGTTCTGCCTCGGTCGATGGTATCACGCTGGATGTTGCGAATCAAGCGCTCATCAGCATCTGTATCCACAAATACCTTGAGATCCATTAAGTCGCGCAACTTCTTGTCTACCAAAGTCATAATACCCTCGATGATAACCACAGGCTTTGGCTCTATATGTACAGTTTCCTTCTCACGGTTACACTTCAGATAGCTGTAGGTAGGCTGTTCTATTGCCTTGCCAGCACGCAAGTCTGCCAGCTGCTCATGCAAGAGTTTCCAGTCGAAAGCCGCAGGATGATCGAAGTTGATGTTATGGCGCTCTTCCTCGGTCATGTGCGATGTATCATTATAATAGGAGTCGAGAGGCACCACTGCCACATAGTGAGGAGGCAGCACCTCTACCAGTTTCTTAACCACAGTGGTCTTGCCCGAGCCAGTACCACCTGCTATACCAATTACTGTTATCTTATCCATCTTAATAATTTGAAATTTGAAATTTGAACTTTGAGATTTATGATTAGTCAAGAACCTCCTCGAACATAGCGCGATAGAATTCTGCCTTCTTCTCCACCGCCATAGGATAGGCACGGGAGCTGCTTGGCATTCGATAAAGGCGAAGTGTGCGCCCCTCGAACGCAAACTCCACATATCCTCCATCGGCGGTACCTGCTTGATGCCAAAATGCTCAGAGAACACCTTGGTGGCCAGCTGACCCGCCGTGAGCACAGCCTTACATTCGCCCAGCTGGCGGAGCATACCATCCAGATCAGAAGGTTCCACCACTTGCAGATCCTTGTCTGAAGCCGTATTCTTGGTGCGAATCACCTTCTGGGCGGTATCATAGATGGCAACGCCCTTCTCCAGCAAGAACTCCTTGATCTGGGGCAAGCGATAGGTCTTATGCTCTTGATCCACGAAGTGCAGCTTATCTCCAAAGTAGATGATACCAAAGATGCGCCACATATCATTCTGGAAGTTTGGGTAATACCAAGGCATGCACCATCGCTTCTCCGCGGGAGGGAAAGTGCCGAGCATCAGCAACTTGGCATGGCTCGGCAACCAGGGTTCAAAGGGATGTTCTTCTATCATTCTTCTCCTTCACGAGATATACTACCACTGGCAAGTGGTCGCTATAGCCATTGAGCCATCTGCCACCAGCCTTGGTACGCAGTGGAGCGCCCTTGTACTGACCTTCCTGCTGGATGAGGTAATCACGACGGAAGATTTGATTCTTCCAGAACTTCAGGGTAGAGTAATCCTTTTCTGTTTCCTCTTTCTTGCCCTTCTTCACCACCTTGTTGAGCATGTTTGGAGTCATCACTATCTGGTCGAAGAGGTTCCAAGAGCCACTATAGAACAAGGTGCCCTTGCCTTCCTTAGCCAGGATGTTGTACCAAGGATTGTACATATCGCCCTCGCCTACCTCAGCTATCTCAGCCTTGGCACGGAGCACCTCGTGCATACTCTTGTTGGTAGGGTCATCGTTCATATCGCCCATCACGAACACCTTCATCTGAGGATTCTCACGCAAGAGGCTATCCTTCACTACCTTGGTTTGGCGTGCGCCACTCTCACGATAGAAAGAAGTGGAGAAGCGACTTGGCCAGTGGCATACGATGACAGCCACATCCTCGCCAGCCATCTCGCCACGAACGGTGAGGAAACCACGAGTCTTGAAGGCTGAATCCTTAGCCAACTCCTGTACGTATGGCACGAGCTTGACGTTCTTCACAGAGAAGAGAGCTGGATTATAGAGCAAGGCGCAGTCGATGCCACGCTTGTCTGGACCCTCGATGTGGCAGTACTTCATGCCACGAGCCTTGAGGGCTGGCTGGGCGATGAGGTCGTTGAGCACATTGTCGTTCTCCACCTCTGCCATGCCGATGAAGGCACAACCCACATTAGTCAACACGTCGGTACCCATATCAGCGAGCACACGCGACATATTCTTCAACTTGTTGGTATACTTCATGCCATTCCATCCCTTGGCAGGCAGATACTCATAGTCGTTCTTGCCTGCATCGTGCAGGTATCAAAGAGATTTTCCTGATTGTAAAAGCCTACGGCATACACTTGAAATTTCTTCTGAGCCGAAGCGGCGATGCTCACCATGAGCAAAGCCACTAATACTAAAAATTGTCGTTTCATTCCTTGCATTATTTATTTATATGACCACAAAGTTAGCACTAAAATCGGAAAAAACGATAACGAAATGAAGAAAATTTCATTTTCACTGATTTTTAACATAAAAGTCTTTCTTGATTAAAATATTTTCGTTACTTTGCACCATTAAACATCATTAAATAACAAACTATGCAAAAAAAGGTAAATTTAGCAATGCTAGCACTCTGCTCTTGCACCCTTGCCATGGCTCAGACCGAAAAGAATGAGCAAAACGTGGCAAAGGGACTTGACGAGAATGCTTTCACCTTCTCTGAGGCACAGTTGGGCGAGGACGATGACATGTCTTCTAATGTCACCATCCTCAACTCTACCAATAACGTATACGCTAGCGAGGCAGGCTATCTGTTCTCGCCAGTGAGATTCCGTTATCGTGCTTTCAACCAGAAGTACAACGACGTCTACATCAATGGCGCAGCGATGAATGATATGGAGACCGGTCAGTTCCGATTCTCCAACATCGGCGGTCTGAACCGCTTCTCTCGCAATGTAGACTTTGCTTTGCCTTTCGAGGCCAACAACTACTCGATGACAGGCATGGCTGGTTCTAACAATTATGATTTCCGTGCCGGAAGCATGCAGGAGGGTCAGTATGCCAGCATCGGCGTAGCCAACCGTAACTACACCCTGCGTGGACTCTATACCTACAGCAGCGGCTTCAACTCTAAGGGATGGGCCATCACTGCGGGTGTAACCTATCGCTGGGCCAACCGTGGCTACGTAGAGGGAACCTTCTACAATGCCCTCTCTTACTTCTTCGGAGTACAGAAGAAGTGGATGAACGGCCACTCCCTGAGCTTCTCTACCTGGGGCAACCCTACAGAGCGAAGCACACAGGGCGCATCAACCGACGAGGCTTACTGGCTCGCCAACGACTACTATTACAACCCATACTGGATATCAGAACGGACATAAGCGCAACTCTCGCGTAGTCAACGACTTTGCCCCTTCTGCCATCGCCACATGGGATTGGGACATCAGCGACAACACCAAGCTTACCACTTCCCTCTTTGGCAAGTACTCGATGTATAAGAGCACCAAGCTCAACTATAACAACGCCGAGAATCCACAGCCAGACTACTGGAAGAACCTGCCTTCAAGCAACTACTATGTTTGGGGCGACTTCAACAACGGCAACAACCCATACACATGGGATAGCTGGAACAACGCCGTAAACTACTGGCAGGCAAGCAAGCTAACCGCCAGATAGACTGGGACAAGCTCTACTGGGCTAACCAGCAGGCAGCCAAGAACGGACAGGAGACGATGTACTACATCCAGGCTAAGCACAATGACAACCTGAACCTCGTATTGTCTTCTACCCTCAACACCAAGTTGGGCAAGAAGTCTAATCTGGCTTCTGGTTTCATGCTCGGCATGAATCGCAATCGCCATTACCAGACGATGGAGGATATGCTCGGTGGAACCATCTTCCACAACGTAAACTCTTACGCCATCGGCGATTACCCTATCAGCGACCCACGTGTGCAGTACGACCTCAACACAGCAGGTCCTAACAACACAGGTAAGTTGGTATATGAGGGCGACAAGTTTGGCTACGACTATCGCATCGACGTAAACAAGGCCAACGCATGGACACCTATTCTTCAGAGTTCTCTCGCTTCCAGGCTATGCTGAGCGGACGCATCGGCTATACAGGCATGAAGCGCAAGGGCTACATGCGCAATGGTATGGCTGCCGACAACAGCTATGGCAACAGCGGCACAGCCAACTTCCTGGATGGTGGCGTTAAGGGTAGCCTCAACGTAGACTTGGGCAGAGGCCACGCCTTCCGCATCGGCGCTGGCTATGAGTGGCGTGCGCCTATGGCTAACACTGCCTTCCTCGCCCCTGAGGTAAACAACGACTTCGTGACCGACCTCAAGAACGAGCGCATCTTCAGCTCTGAGTTCAGCTACCAGTACCAGAACGCTTGGCTCCACGCCAACTTGAGCGGATACTATAGCCGACTGGAGAACGTTACAGAATGGCAGAACTTCTATAATGACGATGAGAACTCCTTTACTTATGTCAGCATGACGGGTATGAAGAAGGAGTACTACGGACTGGAGGCAGGTCTGAACTTCAAGCTCACCTCTTGGCTCAACCTCAAGACTCTGGGAACCATCAGCGAGGCTAAGAACATCAACAATGTCACAGCCAACTACATGCTCTCTAAGTCAGCAGAGGTATATACCGACAAGGCTTACGTGATGGACATGCGCGAGAGCGGCACACCACTCACCGTGGGAAGCATCGCCCTCGACTTCCACATGAACGGCTGGTTTATCGACCTCAATGCCAACTACTACGATCGCATCTACCTCTCTTACTCACCTAGCTACCGCTACGAGCGAGTATTGAAGAACCGTCAGAGCGCACACCAGAAGTATCCAGAGATCTTCCTGCTGTGGTATCAGAGGATGGCAACAGCTTCTTGCCAGAGGCAGTGGCTCAGGCACAGGGTCATGGCGGCTGGATGGTAGACATGAGCATCGGTAAGAGCGTAAGACTGAAGAAGGGTTCGCTCAACTTCAACCTCATGATCACCAACCTGCTGAACAACCAGAAGATTGTGACAGGTGGATATGAGCAGAACTCACGCAGTGGCTATACCCTCAACACAGCAGGCGAGGTGAACAACCCACGTGTATACCAGTTCTCAAAGAATCCTAAGAAGTATTATGCATTCGGTACCAATGGCATGTTCCAGGTATCATACAGATTCTAACATCATTAAGAAGAAAAATATGAAAAAGATAAAATTCATAGCAATGGCCCTAATGGCAATGACGGGATTGATGCTTGGATCATGTATGGGTGACAGCTACGCTGACCCTGATATGGTCGAGCTATCCCTGCTGCGCCATACGGTAACAACCTGCTTAGGGAGAAAAACGTAGTTTCCATTGCACAGCTCAAGAGCGATTATAAGACTACCATCAATGGTGGTGGCTACAAGCTCATTGATAAACCAATGATGATCAAAGGTTACATCACAGGCAATGACATCAGCGGCAACCTCTATCAGCAGGTAGCACTCCAAGATGAAACAGGTGCTATCCTCGTTGACATAAACGCAGGCGGTTTGCATGGCTATCTTCCTGTAGGACAAGAGATTCTCATCGACCTCAACGGTCTTTACATCGGTGGCTATGGCAAGCAGGCTCAGATTGGCGGCATCTACACCAACCTGAAGACCGGAGCCACATCCGTGGGAAAGATGGACCGACCAACCTGGCAGAAGCACTTCAAGCTGCTTGATGAAGCAGATGCCAGCAACGTGAAGGCAGAAGTGTTCGACCTGAGCAAGGCTGCCGATGCCACCTATCTGGAAGAATGCTCAGGCAAACTGATGACCATCAAGGGCGTGAAGTTCAGCAGTGCCAACGGCAAGACCGTATGGGCTGCCAACGACGAGACCACCAACCAGAGTCTGAAGGATGCCGAGTCGGGCCAGTGGATCAGCAGCAACACCATAGTAGTGCGCACATCAGGCTACGCCCGCTTTGCCAATGCCATCCTGCCAGAGGGAGCCTTCGACATCACGGGCATCTTTACAAGATATAACAACACATGGCAGATTCTCATCCGCAACACCGACGACCTGAGTCCGGTAACCCTTGACAAGAGCGGTACGCTGGAGGATCCATACACCGTGACCAAGGCGCTTGAAATCATCAATGCCGGCACCTTCACCACCGACAAGGTATACACCACCGGAATCATCTGCGAGGTGAACGACATCGATACCGGCACCTACGGCAACGCCACCTACTCCATCTCCGTGGATGGCAAGGTAGCAGAGGGCAAGACCTTGAAGGTGTTCCGTGGCTACAACATCGGCGGCGAGAAGTGGACCGAGGCAACCAAGGCACCCTAGCCGTTGGCAAGAAGGTAGTGATTCAGGGAAGTCTGACGCTCTACAACGGCGTGGCCGAGATCAACTCAGGCAACCAGCTCATCTCCATCCAATAATTACACCTTATTATATATAGTAACATCAATAAAAAAGACAACAATATGAAAAAGTATATATTTTCAGTTTTGATGGCGGCAATGGCTGCCTTCACATTCAGCAGCTGTGAGGACGTTCCTGAGCCTTATACACTGCCTACTCAGCCGGAAGCTCCAGGAGAGAACACTGATCCTAACCAAAAGGGTTCTGAAAGCAATCCATATACTGTAGCAGAGGCTATCGCAGCCATCAAGCTGGCACAGCGCCTACTACACAGGTTTACCTGACAGGTATTATCTCAGACGTTGCTTTCTACAATGAGCAATACAAGAGCATCACCTACTACATCTCAGACGATGGCAAGAGCAAGGACATGCAGGTTTACTCTGGCAAGGGTCTGAATGGCAAGGACTTTGCTTCTAAGGATGAGTTGAAGGTGGGTCAGAAGGTTACCATCCTGGGTAAGATTATGAAGTTCACCGACAAGAACGGAAATGAAATCATGGAGGTTGACAAAACCAGCTCTATCATCAAGATAGAGGATGGTGGCAGCACAACTCCTGATACACCTTCTGTAAACGACGGAACAGAAGCCAAACCTTTCAGTGTTACAGAAGTCATTGCAAAAGGATTTGACCCAGCGACTAAAGGAGTATATATCAAAGCATACATTATCGGAAGTGCTACAGGCAAAGATTTTACAACTTTGACATTCACTACAGAAGGTGCATCTGGTACAAATATTGGAATCGCCGCTAATGCAACAGAAAGCAATGCTTCTAATTGCATACCTGTACAGTTGCCAAAGGGAGACGTGCGTGCTGGTGTAAACCTTAGTACAAACCCTGGTAACTTCAAGCAAGAGATTATCTTATATGGAGACATCGACAAGTACTTTGGCATGGTAGGTATCAAGAACGTCACCTATGCAAAGATTGGCGACAAGATATATGGTAAAAAACCTTAATCAGCACATAAAAGAGTTTCATTTCCCCATCTCCTCATCGGCGTGATGGGATTTTTGATT
>ENA-OQEB01000560-OQEB01000560.1-human-gut-metagenome-genome-assembly--contig:-NODE-560-length-15260-cov-2.643164_pt1 | contig 15260 bp, 22 predicted proteins | sample MGYA00242787_ERZ504619 | MGnify/ENA primary metagenome ERZ504619 (study PRJEB26092, sample SAMD00036317) | human gut metagenome | host: Homo sapiens | study: EMG produced TPA metagenomics assembly of... | reverse complement strand
ATACAAAACGGATAAAGATAAAACTAAAAGGACTTAGTCCTGTAGAATACAGAACTAAGTCTCAATTAGTAGCTTAATTAATATGTCCAATATTTTGGGTGCATATCAATATTGCTGTGGCTTTTTTATTTAATTATCGTTGACGAGCAACTGTTCCTGCTCTACCTGGTAAATATCCATGATAAACTTCACATTCTTTAATATTAGGAACATGTTTACCTTCTTCTAGTTTTACAAATTCATAACCAAGTTTTTTGGCTTTTTTGATGAAATCATGAAGAATAGGTAATTGTTTTAAGCCTTCCATTTCTGAATGGATAGTTAAAACATTAAATTCTTGATCGCAATGACTTAACCAATAATCATTGATATTTTCTTCAGTGATTAATTTATTATCTAAAGTACTACCTAAACATTCATCCATAGTGAGCAATGTTCCTGGAATTTGTAATGGCAAATATTTTTTATCATTCATAATAGGATAAAATGGATAATATCCGCGAACATCACTGCAATAATCAAAACCTAATTCTTGTTGAACTTTTAAACTGCGAGGAGTTACTTGCCAGCCAGGAGCAGCACAAGCTTTAGCTTTAAAGCCAGCGATTTTTTCAAAGAGATTAATGGCTTTGGTTAATTCGTCTTTTATAGTATCTTCAGATAAGAAAGGCAATTTATCTTGCCAGTAAACATGGTCCCAACAATGAATACCACATTCGTGATTTTCTTTGATAGCACGAAGAAATGGCAAAGGATTTGGTTCTACGATATGAGGCGCAGGCAAAATTGTACCGTACATCATAGTTTTAAAACCATATGTGCTAGGTGCTTTAGTACGTAGCATTTTAGTCAAAAAACCTTTGCGAAAGATACGGCGAATAGCTTTACCAGAATTATCTGTGCCCATGGAGAAAAAGAAAGTAGCTTTGATATTTTCTTGTTTTAAAAACATCAAGCATGCGAGGTACGCCTTCATCATAGCCACGTTTTGTATCTACATCAATTTTTATAGCAATTTTTTTAGCCATAATATCCTCCAAATTTTATATTTTAGTTAAAAAGCCATCGCCACTAGCAAATGCTGAGGCAATGGCTTTGATTTTTATAAATAATAATTAAGCTTTATCTAAATTTTTAGCATACCATTCAAGTGTATAGTGGATTGCTTCGCGAAGTGTAGCTTTTGGTTTCCAACCGAGGCGAGTTTCCATTTTTTTCACAGATGGCAATCTATCTTGCATATCATCATAATTTTTACCGTAATATTTATCGGAGTCCATAACGATAAATTCTACTTTATCGGCTTTATCTTTGAATTCAGGGAATTTTTTCATTTCATCAACAACGATTTCAGCCATTTCTTTGATGGAATAGTTGTTTTCTGGATTACCAATATTGAAGATTTGTCCTTCTGCTTGGTCATCTTTATTAGTGATGATATCAATTAAACCTTGTACACCATCGCCTACCCAAGTAAAGCTACGACGTTGAGCACCACCATTTACAAGTGTTATTTTGCCAGTGTACAAAACATCATAGATGAATTGAGTGATAGAACGACCTTTATGTTCGCTTGCATCTTTGAAGCTATCAAGACGAGGTCCTACCCAGTTAAATGGGCGGAATAAAGTGAATTTAAGTCCCATTTCTTGACCAAAAGCGAAGATTACTCTATCCATCATTTGTTTACTGCAACTATAAATCCAACGGCTCTTAGATACAGGACCTAAGATTAAATTACTGTTATCTTCGTCCATGACTTTATTGTTAGGATCAGGCATACCATATACTTCAGAAGTTGAAGGGAAGATAACGCGTTTACCATATTCAGCACATTTACGAACCATTTTTAAGTTTTGTTCAAAATCAAGTTCGAATGTCCAAAGTGGACGAGTTATATAATAAGCTGGGCGAGCGATACCGATTAATGGTAAAAGAACATCACATTCTTTAATTTGTTCATTGAGCCAAGCTTCTTCTTTGAAGATATCGCCTTTTTTTCATAGAAAAGCGAGGATTATCCAAGAATTGAGTGATATTATTATCTGCTAAGTCAAAACCTTGAATTTCCCAATCTGTTTGAGCAAGTGCCATTTCAAGGAAATGAGAACCAATAAAACCGTTTACACCAGTAACAAAAATTTTCATATGATAAATACTTCTTTCTATCTTTATTTATAATAGTTTATTCAAGTTCGAATTTAGTACCGATTGGCAATAAATCAGTAAATGCTTTAGCATCTAATTCAGCTTCATTTTCAAATTGTAATTTTTCTAGTTGAAGTAGACCTTTTCCAGTGCCAATGCAAAGTGGATTAGTACTTACAATTTCGCCAATATTTCCTGTTCCTTCGATTGGTTTTGCCCACCAGATGAATAATTTTTTATTATTCACATAGGTAAAAGCTCCAGGAAAAGGATGTGTAACGCCACGAATGAGATTATATAAACTAACGGCGTCTTTAGAAAAATCCAATAAACCATCTTTAGGCGACGTCTGCCAAATTTTGTGGCTTGTGTATCATCTTGTGGTGTCAAAGTAATAGTACCTGCCTCTATTTTTGGCAAACAATCTTTGATGATTTCACTAGCGATTTTACTAACTTTGATGAAAACATCTAAAGATGTATCTGTAAAGGCTATATCAAATCCACGTTGGTCTACAATATCTCCTTCATCAGCTTTTTCTGTCATGAGATGAAGTGTGGCACCAGTGCGTGTTTCACCATTTACTACAGCCCAATTGATACATGTTTGACCGCGATATTTAGGCAATAAAGCACCATGGAGATTATAAGCACCTAAACGAGGTTTTAAAATGATTTCATTAGGAATTAAACGGCGAAAATAGAAAGAGAAGATGATATCTGGATTTAAATTTAAGATATAATTAGTAGCTTCTTCATCTATTTTTTTTGGTCTAAATACAGGGATATTATTAGCCTTAGCTAAATCATATACAGAATGAAACCATATTTCTTCATCAGGGTCATCTTGATGAGTATATACAGCTAAAATATTAGCTTTAGCTTCTATTAAAGCTTTAAGACAAGTATATCCAGGTTCACTATAGGCAAATACTACAATAGAAGGTCTATTCATCTTCTTTAGCACCGTCCTCATATATTTTTCTGATTATATAATGTGGTCGTTGCTGAATTTGTTTATAAATTCTACCAGTATATTCGCCAATGATACCAAGTGCCATAATAGTTGCACCGATCAAGAAAAAGTTTACAGCCATTAAAGTGAAGACACCATCAGCTTCTGGTCCTACAATGATACGGCGTAAAATCAAATATAAGAAAAAGATAATACTTAAAAGAGAGATACCCATACCGCTCATTGTAACCATTTGTAGTGGAGCTATAGAAAAGCTTGTCATTAAGTCAAAATTTAAGCGAAGCAAACGGAAAAAGCTATATTTAGATTCGCCAAATTCACGTTCGCGATGACTGACAGGAATTTCTATAGGATTTACTGCAAATTTTTGACCTAATGCAGGAATGAAGTAGTGCTTTCACGACTTTGAACGATGATATCGACAATACGACGACTATATCCGCGGAGCATACAGCCATAATCGCTGATATGCAAACCACTGATGCGATTAGTCATTCTGTTTACGAAGCGAGAAGCTACTTTTCTAAATAAAGGGTCATGACGATTTTGACGACATGTACCGACTACATCATAGCCTTCATCCATTTTGGCAATGATTTTAGGGATTTCTTCTGGTGGATTTTGAAGGTCAGCATCTAAAGTAATGATGTATTTTCCACGAACATTAGCAAAACCAGAAGTGATTGCCATATGCTGACCAAAATTACCATTTAAATCAATGACGCGAACAGTTTTTTCATGCTCTTTTTGAAAGTCATAGAGCATGGCAAATGATTTATCACGACTGCCATCATTGATAAAGATTATTTCAAAACTACGCTGTAAATTTTCCATTACAGGATAGAGTTCTTTAAATAATTGAGGGAGAGATTCTTCTTCATTGTAAACTGGAATTACAATGGAAATTTCAGGACTTCCTAGCATTTTTTAGTTATCAGCCTTTCATACCACAGATTTCTTTGATTGCTTCGATAACATCTGTTACATCTTCATCAGTCATTGCAGGGAAGAGTGGTAAGGAAACAATACGTTCAGATACATATTCAGAGTTTGGTAAATCGCCAGCTTTAAGACCAGTGAGTTCGCCAAAGCAAGTAAATAAATGAAGTGCTTGATAATGGTAAGCTGTACCGATATTTTTAGCACTCATTTTTGCCATAAAATCATCACGACTAAAACCGAGTTCATCAATATCAATTAGAGGTGTGTATATATGCCAAGAATGAACATTGCCTTCTTCAATTTCTGGAGGAAGGATTAAACCACGTACATCTTTTAATTCTTTTTGATAGCGAGCTACGATTTCACGACGACGATTATTGAATTCTTCAAGATAAGTGAGCTGGTCGCGACCGATAGCAGCTTGAATATCCATCATCTGGTATTTTAAACCTGGACGGAAAATATCATAATGAGCTTTACCATTTGCTTGATAGCGGTTCCAAGCCCCTTTACTCATACCATTTTGACGTTGCATAGACATGAGTTCAGCTGCTTCTTCATCATTTGTACAAATCATGCCACCTTCACCAGTTGTGATATTTTTTGTTGGGTGGAAGCTAAATACAGCAATATGACGAGCTCCACGACCAAAACCGATTTTTTTGCCTTTATATTCTGCACCAAGAGCATGAGCGGAGTCTTCGATAATGCCAAGATTATATTTTTGTGCAAGAGCTTCAAGTGCGTCCATATCGCAAGGGCGACCTGCAAAATGAACAGGAATAATAGCTTTTGTTTTTGGTGTGATAGCTTCTTCAATTTTATTTATATCAATATTGAATGTATGAGGGTCAATATCTACTAAAACAGGTTTACCACCAGCAAATACGATTGCATTTACAGTGCTAGCAAATGTCATAGGTGTAGTAATGACTTCATCACCAGGCTCGATAAGTGCCATTACAGCGAGGTGTAAACCGGCAGTAGCAGAGTTTACGGAGATACCAAATTTGCAACCTACATAATCAGCAAATTTTTTGTTCAAAATCTACTGTTTTAGGGCCCATAGCGAGCCAACCTTTACGAATAGAGTCTGCTACATCAGCAATAGCTTCTTCGCTAACCATAGGTTTAGCAAAAGGTAAAAATTCTTTACGCATTGAAATATTCCTCCAAATCATTTAACTATTATTTATTAATCAAAATAGTATATGACCCTTCAGTTAATACTTGTTTCGCTGGAGAAGTCAATACATTGAGACATTTATCTTTATAACGTTCTTTAACCACAATTATAATACGCTTTTGACTGTTCCACAAATCATTTAACTCTTCGCCATTGAAAAACCAACCTGCACCACTTGGATGTTCAGAGCCAAACTCAAGTTCACCTTTGAAATCAGCAAGAGCAACTCGTTGATTAGTGTAATATGGTATGCCGTGATAAAATCGCCATAATTTACAATTAAAGCGTCTTGTGGATTTAATTCATTGATTTTTGGCTTACATAATATGCGGATTGATTATTGTGTACTTGTTGTTGAACATCATGAAGACCTAAACCAAAGAAAAATCCCATGACACAAAGAACACTTACAGTGCAACGAAATCTTTTTGTTTTTATCCAAACAAAAATAGAGGCAATAGTACCGATGAATAATGCTGCTGTGAGTAAACCACCTTCGGCAATGAATTCATCAATTGTCAAATAATTAGAACTTAAGACATAGCCAACTAAAGCTCCGACAAAAGCTAAGCATAAGATGCTATTGATTAAAAAGCTATGACCAAGCCAAGAATTTTCATCTTCAAAACGTTTGATGGAAGCTGCAATTAAAATAGCAAGTGGCATCCAGCAAGGCATGATATATGGTACTAATTTAGAATCAGAAATAGAGTAAAAAATGAAAATGATAAAGAACCATAATAATAAGAAGATGATATCAAAGCGATTGCGCTGAGATGTTGTTTTACGAATAACACCTTTTTTACTAAATAAAGATAATAAAAATCCAGTCCAAGGTAACATGCCGATGATTACAAATGGAATGAAGAACCACCAAGGCTGGAATCTATCATGCATTTTAGTTGTAAAACGCAAGAAATGCTCACGAACAAAGAAGAAATAAAAGAAATCATGGTTTGCTTGGCAAACAAGATAAAACCATGGAACAGTAACGATGAGAAAAGCTAAAATTCCAGGTAGATAAAATAATTTTAAGAATAAACGAGGTCTTTTTGTTAAAATTGTGTACCAAAATAAAATACCAAATGGTAAGATTATGGCAACTAAGCCTTTAGTTAAAACACCAAAGCCCATGGCGATATAAAAGGCAACAAGCCATTTTTTCTTTTTCTGTGCGTTCAAAAGCATAGAAAAATACCATGCAGGCGGTTATAAATAAAGTCAGAGCCATATCTAAAATATTAATTGAGGCAACGATTAAATTTAAACAAGATGTGGCTAGAATAGCACTAGCGAGTAGACCTACTTTGCGAGAATACATCATTGTGCCTAAAAATCCAGCAAGACCAACGCAACCGATAGCTGATAATGCGGGCAAGATACGTCCGGCAAATTCTGTAACGCCGAAAATTTTCATCATGATGGCAGTAAACCAATATTGAAAAGCAGGTTTTTCAAAGTATTCTACGCCGTTTAAATGTGGAGTGATAAAATCGCCACTAAGTAACATTTCACGAGGTATTTGATTGTAACGACCTTCATCAGGGTCCATTAAATGATAAGAGCCTAAATGGGCTAAATAGAGATAAAAAATAGCTAAAACAAATATTCCCAACAGTAATTTTTATTTTTAGACAAAATCACGCAAGAAAAACCTCCTAGATAAATGATTTTAAAATATGTTTAAACTATATAATTATACTATTTTTTATATTTCTCTACAATCAAGATATAGTATAGATATCTAAAATGATTTTTTCCTGAGTATAGAATAGATAGTTTATATTTCTAAATATACTAAGATTATATTATAATATTAATATAGAATAAGTATAATAAAAGTTGGTGAAATTATGGGATTGGAGAGAATTGGTAATTCTGATACATTAGTAAAAGAAATTATTATTCAATTGTCACAAGCAATAATAGAAGGTGATTTTAGACTGGTGATAAATTACCTTCTGAAGCGGAACTTTGTGAACAATTAGGGGTAGGCAGGAATTCTTTAAGAGAATCAATAAGAATGCTAAATGCTATGGGAGTAGTGGAAACAAAAAGAGGACAAGGAACTTTTTTAAGAAAAACTATATCACATGATGTATTTAATCCATTAATTTTTCGATTGATTCTAGAACCTAAAAGTACGGTTGATGTTTATGAATTGAGGGTAATGATAGAATCAATTGTAATTATAATGGCCATAAAAAAAGCATCTGTAGAAGAGATAAAATCTATTCGTAATTTGATAGATGAAACAGCTTTTATAGCTAAAAAATAAAACTGCATCTGTAGATGAATTAGTAAAATTAGATGTAGATTTTCATCTGCAAATAGCAAGGTGTGTGCATAATCCTTTAATTGAAGCTATTTTAGAAACTTTAGTATTAATGTTTCAGCCATCTATAAAAAAAGTTTTATTAAAAGAAGATGGATTGGCTTTATGTATAAAAAATCATTATGCAATAGTTGATTTGATTGAAAAAAGAGATATTGTTAAAGTTTTTGATTTGGTAGAAAAGACACTAAGCGATTCTTTTGCAAAATAAAAAAAACACTTCTAAAATATATTTTTATTTTAGAAGTGTTTTTATAATAAAAATAATAAAAAAGGGAAAGTTTAAGTAAAAAAGACTACTTTATATAAAAATAAGAGATATTTGAGGAATATATGTTACTATTAATAGTACTAATAAAGAAACAATAACAAAAGGAATAATAGCCATTGATAATTCTTTTAAAGAAACTTTACCTAAACCGCAAGCTACGTATAAGTTCATACCTACTGGAGGTGTAAATAAACCAATAGCTAAGTTTATAATAATAACTACACCAAAATGAATAGGATCAATACCTAAATTTAAAGCAACAGGCATAAATAAAGGAACGAAAATATATAATGCAGATGTTGAGTCTAAAAAACAACCAGCAATTAAGAAAACTATATTTACTAAAATTAAGAATAATATAGTACTATCACCCGTGAAATTGTAGATAGCATCACCAATAGTGATATTTAATTTAGCACGTGTTAATACATAAGCAAAAATAGTAGCTGCTGCTGTAATAAACATAACGACAGCAGTTGTGCTAGCTGAATCTATTAAAAGATGACAAAATTCTTTGAAATGAATTTTTTTATAGATAAATACACCAACAAATAAACCATAAATAACCGCAACAGCAGCTGATTCTGTAGGTGTAAATATACCACCATATATACCACCTAAAATTATGACAGGCATCATAAGTCCCCAGATAGCATCTTTAAAAGCCAACCAACGTTCTCTATTAGTAGCTTTATTCATTACTTCTAATTTCATTTTTCTACCTTTCCAAAGAGCTACTACTAAGAGACCAGCTCCCATAATAATACCTGGTAGTAATCCAGCAATGAATAAAGAGCCAATAGATGTATCTGTAATAGAACCAAATATAACAAAAGTGATGCTTGGAGGAATAATAACACCAATTGCACTAGCTGCAGCCATTAATGCTGAAGAAAATGCAGAGTTATAACCAGCAAAAACATCGCAGGAATATAATCATACCTAAAGCAGCAACAGTAGCTGGACCAGAGCCGGAAATTGCTGCAAAGAAACAAGCAACAACAACACAAATAATAGCAAGTCCACCTGTTATATGTCCAACGCAAACTTCGGCTAAACGAATGAGTTTTCTGATATGCCAGCTTTTTCCATAATATTACCACTAAGAATAAAAAATGGTATAGCTAATAGAACAAATTTACTACTTGATGAGGATACTAACATAGGAACTACACTCATAACAGTATCTAGGGGACGTGTTCCAGCATCTGCAATAATAGTAAAAATACTAGACATTCCTAGACAAATAGCAATAGGTGTACCTATTAACAAAAATACAGCAAAAGAAGTAAATAAAATAATAGATAACATATTACATCATCTCCTTTTGTCGTTGTTCTTGTAGAGCTTTACGTTCATCTTTACGATTTTTACCAGAAATGATATGAATTAGTATTTGTAAAAATCTAATTAGAACAAAGAAAGAACCAATAGGAACAAAAGCTCCAAAAATCCATTCAGGCCATTGCATACCAGCAGTTTTTTGCCCTAAAGTATATTGACTAATTACCATTAATATGCCGAAATAAAAAATAATACCTGTAAATATTACGGCCATTAAATAACTTATGAAATTTAGTATTCTTTTTATAGCAGGAGGAACTAAATCTTCAATAACTGTAAAACCTAAATGTTCATGGCGTTTTGCAGCTATTGAGGCACCTATTAAACTTAGTAGTACAAATAAATATGTGGTGATTTCATCAGAAAAAGAGAAAGAAGCATGAAAGAAGTATCGAGCTAATACATTTGTAAATGCTAATATAGACATAATAGTTAAACATATACCAGCAATAATTTCTTCTATTTTCCCAAAAATTTTATCAAAAGTAGACATTATATTATAACTCCTTTCTTAAATTTTATTTATTAATAAAGGCATTATAGTTTTCTTTTCCGTATTTATTTATAAATTTTTCACGAACAGGTTCTACTGCATTTTTAAAAGTATTTAATTCTTCAGGTGTTAATTTTGTTACAATAATAGCATCTTCTTCAAACTCGGCAATAATACCATCTTCTTCATTTTCTACTTGTTGACGGCCCCAATTACAAGCTTCTTTAGCTTTTTCTCTTAATAATTGTTGAGTTTTAGGCTCTAAAGTATTCCAAATTTTTGAATTTGCAACAAATAAGTCATTTTCGTAAGAATAATTCCAAATTGTAATATATTTTTGGACTTCATTCATTTTAGCAGATTTTGTAATACTGACACCATTTTCTTGACCATCAATAGTTCCTTGTTGAACAGCTGTAAATACTTCACTCCAACTCATAGCAATAGGATCAGCTCCTAATGTATTGAAGAAATCCATATAGACTTCTCCTCCAGGAACACGTATTTTTAAACCTTTTACATCTTCAGGTGTACGCACTTCATGTTTATTATTTGAAATTTGTCTAAATCCATTATGAAATGAACCTAAATATGTAATTCCTTTATCTGCTAATAATTTTTCGTAGTATTTACCGCCACTAGTATCAATAACTTGTTTAGCTTCAGTATAATTACTAAAAGTATAAGGAATAGTAGCAATTCCAATTTTTTCATCTAAAACAGCCATTACACTTGTAGCATATGCTGCAAGATCAACTGCACCAACGGCTAACATTTCAATACCTTTAGTAGCATTTCCACTAGCTAATTGATCATTGGGATATACAGATATAGTAACATTACCGTTAGAGGCTTCAGAAACTAAATCTGCAAATTTATTAGCAACTTTAGAATCTATTTGTGTATCTGTACCATTTACAGCCATTACCAATTGGATTTTTTGATATTCTTCTTTGTTACTATTAGAAATAGACGGAGAATTATCTGAGCTACAACCAGTAAAAAATACACATAAGAAAAATGTTAATATAAAAAAAATCTTTTTCATAGTAATAAACTCCTTAATAGATAATCTTCATAATAACTCATCCCACATCCTATATATTGTAATGTGAATATAACATATCTATAAAAAAATGTAAATTATAATTTAGAAAATAAAGAAAATAATTGAATCTTAAGTTTTTGTTATAAAAAATCAGCAGAGTGACTCTGCTGATTTTTATTTAGGGGGTTTTTATGTTATAGAAAATATTTAAGATATTAATCCATATGAGATCCGCCATTAATATCAATATCTTCACCAGTAATATAAGATGCTTCTTTAGAGCCTAAGAAACAAATTGTATTTGCAATTTCTTGAGTTTCACCAGGACGACCAATAGGAATATCACTGATAACTTTTTGAGCTTGTTCTTGAGGAAGTGATTTCCAAATTTCTGTATTAATAAGACCAGGACAAACACAATTTACAGTAATACCATATTGTGAGACTTCACGAGCTAGATTTTTAGAGAAACCTAAAACAGCTGCTTTTGATGCAGAGTAGTGTGCTCCACCAAATATACCGCCACCACGTTTACCGGAAACAGAAGAAAGACTAATAATTCTACCATAATTTTGCTGTTTCATAACTTTCATAACAGCTTGAGTACATAAGAACAAGCCAAACATATTAACACTGAAAATACGTTTCATATCATCTAATGTCATATCTTCAACTGTAACTTTTTTGGGAAATACCAGCATTGTTAACTAATACATCGATACGGCCAAATTTGTCCATGATTGTTTTGACCATAGCATCAACAGATTCTTTAGAAGTGATATCTACTTTTATGCCGAGTGCTTCATGACCAGATTCTTTAATAATATCAACAGTTTCATTTACGCCCGCTTCATTGATATCAACAATGACAAGTTTTGCTCCTTGATTAGCAAATGTTTTTGCTATTGTACGACCGATACCTTTTGGAGAGCCACTACCAGTAACAACTACAACTTGGTTTGTAAAATCTAACATAATGAAAGACTCCTTTTATATATTATCGTAAAAATTTTATTTATTATTTTATTAATGCTTTAGCTTGAGCAATGATATTTTCTACAGTAATACCGTTCATAGCAAGTAGACGTTCATATGGAGCAGATTGTCCAAACTGGTCTTGAATACCAATACGATGAACTTTACCTTTACCCATTTCAGCAGCAACTTCACAAACAGCACTACCTAAACCATTTATAATATTATGGTCTTCAACTGTAATAACTTTTCCAATATCATTGATACAGGAAGTAACAGCTTCTTTATCTAAAGGTTTAATAGTATGCATATCTAATAAACGAACAGAAATGCCATCTTTAGCTAGAGCTTCTTTGGCTTCAATAGCTAAACGAACAGTATCACCATTAGCAATAATAGCAATATTGTTACCTTCAGATAATTTTACGGCTTTACCAATTTCAAATTCTGTATTTTCATCATAAATAACAGGAATATTATCACGAGTAAATCTTAAAAATACAGGACCATACATTTCAGCAGCAGCTTTTACTAGTTTTTTAGCAGCATAATAATCTGCTGGCATGATTACAGTCATATTTGGAATGGTACGAAGAACGCCATATCTTCAATGGCTTGATGACTAGTCCATCATTTGCAGGAGTAACACCACCATGAGAACATGCAAATTTTACATTTAAATTTGGATAGCAAATTTCTTGACGAATTTGTTCGCACATGCGAAGAGAACCAAATACCGCATAAGTTACTACAAATGGAATTTTTCCGCAAGTTGCTAATCCAGCAGCAATACCAGCTCCATTTTGTTCAGCAATACCAACATTTAAGTACTGTTGAGGTAATTCTTTCATAAATGCGCTAGTTTTACAAGATTTACCAATATCATTATCAATTACATAAATTTTATCATTAAGCTTACCAAGAGCAACAATTTCTTCTCCGAAACCATTACGTGTAGCAATTTTTTTTGTAGTATCCATTATTTTAACCCTCCGTCTAATTCTTCCATGGCTTGTTTATATTCTTCGTCGTTAGGTGCAACACCATGCCAACCTAATTGATTTTCCATGAAAGAAACACCGCGACCTTTGATAGTATCAGCTATTATTGCTTTAGGAAGATTATTGTGTGAAGCTCTGATTTTATCTAAAGTAGCTACAATTTCTTCCATATTATGACCGTCAATATAAAATACTTCATAGCCAAAAGCTTCAAAGCGTTTACCGAGATCAATATTTGGCATGATTTCATCACAAGTTCCGTCTAATTGTAATTTATTATTATCAACAAAAACGATTAAATTATTTAATTGGTATTTATAACCAGCCATTACAGCTTCCCAAATTTGACCTTCATCACATTCGCCATCACCAAGCATAGCAAATACACGATAATTTTTATTATCTCTTTTGCCGGCAATAGCCATACCAACAGCACAAGATAACCCTTGACCTAGAGAGCCTGTGGAAATATCTATACCAGGACATTTTTTCATATCTGGATGACCTTGAAGAATAGAACCTTCTTGTCTTAATTTGTGTAAATATTCTTTAGGGAAATAACCTAATTTTCCTAAAGCAGCATATAAAATTGGACAAACATGACCTTTAGAAAGAACAAAACGATCACGATCTTCCCATTTTGGATTAGTGGGATCGATATTCATTTCTTTAAAATATAAAGCAGTAATGATATCTGCTGCGGATAAAGAACCACCTGGATGACCAGATTGAGCTTCATAAATCATTGTTATGGCAGATTTTCTAAGCTCGATAGCAATTTGTTTTAATTCAGAAATAGATGTATTTTTCATTATTGCACCTTCTTATATTAAATATCCTATATACCTTATGTAATATCACATATCCTACAACCTACAAGAAGAATATATCATATTGTTTATGTTTTGTAAATAGTTTTTTGATAATTTTTAAAATAAATATATTTTTATAAATTACGTTTATTATGAACTTGTGGATGCATTAATAATAATTTTATTATTAACAGTTTGTTATATATGCTTTTACATTTTTTTAGAATATAGTTATAATTAAAAGATATTATATTGTAAAGAATGGTGAATTTAGTGGCTTTAACTCGTATAAAAAATCAAGAAAGTTTAGTGAATGAAATAATTATTCAGTTGTCTCAAGCTATATTAGAAGGTGATTTTAAGCCAGGAGATAAATTATTATCTGAAGCACAATTATGTGAAAAATTAGGTGTAGGGAGAAATTCCTTAAGAGAAGCTATTAAAATGTTAAATGCTATAGGAGTATTGGAAACCAAAAGAGGGCAAGGAACATTTTTAGCAAAAGAAATTTCTCATGATGTATTTAACCCATTAATTTTTAAATTAATTTTAGAACCTAAATGTGCAAAAGATATTTATGAGTTACGCGTGTTATTGGAAACTATGGTAATTTTAATGGCAATAAAAAAAGCAACAGCTGAGGATATAACAGAGGTTAAAACTATTGTATTAAAAACAAAGGAATTATTGGAAAATGGACATAATAACATAGAGTCTTTTGTAGAATTAGATATGCAATTTCATTTAACTGTAGCAAAGGCAACACATAATCATTTAGTGGAAACTATTCTAGCTACGGTTATAACTATTTTTGAACCATTTATAAAAAAAGTATTATTAAGTGAAAATGGCATATCATTGAGTATTAAAAACCATACAAATTTAATTCAGATAATTGAACAAAAAAATATAATAGAAGCAATGAATGCAGTTAAAAAAAGTTTAGATGAATTTATGTATTAAATGATTTATTGGGGAGATGAAATTTTGACAAATTTATTATTGATTATTGTGAGCTGCACACTTGTGATTTTAATCATGAGTTAGGCGAATAAAATAGTCAGCGTATATAGAAATATGTACGTAGAGATAGATAAAGAGCTATCCAATACTGTTTGAATTGCTGGAAAACCCTAAAGATATCTGAACTACAACGTAAACATGAAATAAAGTTAAGCGTGAATGTGGCGAAAGCAGAAAAAATCAGATATATAGCATAAGGTTAAATCCTAAGTGCTGAAAAATGGATAATCAGCAGCGAAGCTCCGAATAGGAGAACGTTCAACGACTATTCCTCTTGAGGGAAGTACTCAGTAAGCGATTGACTGAGGAAGTGGACAGACTCTAACAGGTAAAGCTGAGAGATAAGATATAGTCTGTGCCGTTATGAAAGTAACGGAAGTTCATAAGAGAACTGTATAGAAAGTAGCGTTTCTATATGAACGAGACCTCATAATACGACTAAAGAAGAACCTAGAGTTCTTGTATATGTTATTTAAAATAAGCAGTTAATATATAAACACTTGTTACATTATTATAGATATGTCATAATTATATTGAGTGAGTAATATATGGCAGAAGATATGTTTATTCATTAGAAAGAGTAAGTGTTTATTATGGAAAAGCTTATAAATTTAGGATATACCCTAACAAAACACAAGAAAGTTTACTTCAAAAAACTTTTGGCTGTGTACGTTTTATATATAATCATTTTTTAGATAAAAGAATTA
>ENA-OQEB01000557-OQEB01000557.1-human-gut-metagenome-genome-assembly--contig:-NODE-557-length-15298-cov-2.219102_pt1 | contig 15298 bp, 16 predicted proteins | sample MGYA00242787_ERZ504619 | MGnify/ENA primary metagenome ERZ504619 (study PRJEB26092, sample SAMD00036317) | human gut metagenome | host: Homo sapiens | study: EMG produced TPA metagenomics assembly of... | reverse complement strand
TAGAGATGTAGATTCCGACCGGGAAGTCAGCTGCGGAATGTCGAATCACTGTGAGATTGTCTGTGTTTACCGGGCGGAGAATTGATTGACGCTGGGGAAACCGATGTGAGAAAGGCGCCGTTATCGCATAAGGCAGACTCTTTCCGTCTGCTTTTCGTGCATTATTCGGCGGCCTGAGACTGTTGCGCAGCAGAGGAAAAGCTGATTGTAAAAATTTATTTTTTGATTTTTGCAAAAATGTAACGCTTTTTGGTTTACATCATACCCCTGTTATAACTATTTATAGAAGGGAGATGATCGGTTGAAAAAAAGTGAAGTTGGTATCCGTATTTGAATTTTGCCGTTTGTCCGAAATGCTTTTTTACCGACAGAAAATTTACCGCACTTTCCTCAAATGCAAGGCTGCTTTATATTTTTCTGTTTGACAGGACAAGGCTTTCAGCTAAAAACGGGCTTTGCGATACAGATGATGAGGTATTTGTATTTTGCACGGTTGAAACGGCGTGTGAGATATTAAATTGCAGTCCGAACACGGCGATTAAAACGTTCAAGGAGCTTGAAATCGCACAGCTTTTGCACCGAGCTCGCACGGGCGTTATGAGAACGTACAAAATATATCTTACAAATCCCTACGATTTTTAGAAAATTTCAGAAAAAGAAAAAAGGCAAGAATTACTTCTTGCCTTGACTCCATAGGATAAAAATTACTGCTCAACAGCGTAAACGCTAACCTTTTTGCGGTTCTTATCCATTCTCTCAAATCTAACTGTACCGTCGATCTTTGCGTAAAGGGTATCATCAGAGCCCTTACCTACATTCTCGCCGGGATGGATGTGAGTACCACGCTGTCTTACAAGGATGTTGCCTGCAAGAACGAACTGACCGTCTGCACGCTTAACGCCAAGACGCTTTGACTCTGAGTCTCTGCCGTTCTTTGTAGAACCCATACCTTTTTTATGAGCGAACAACTGAATGTTTATTTTAAGCATTATTTAGCACCTCTTTCGATTTTAATAAAATTCGGATACATTTTTTCAAGCTCTGTCATATGAAGCAGGAAGCCCGATAAAATGTCTTTTGATTTTTCGGCATCGGCGTCGTTCAGGCGAAGCTCAATTAAACCGTCGCTTTCGGAAAGTGTGTCGGGGGTTACTTTTATAATTTCCGTTATTGTGTTAGCCGTCATATAAACAGCGGAGGAAACACTTGCGCAAACTATATCCTCACCCTGACTTGCATATCCCGAATGACCTTTAACAGAGAAGCCTGTAACACAGTCGTCTGCACCGAAAGTGAATTTTGCTCTTATCATAGAACGAAATTAAGCGTTGATACCGGTAATCTCAACCTTAGTATAGGGCTGACGATGACCTTTCTTGCGTTTTTCATTCTTCTTGCACTTGTAAGTAAATACTGTGATTTTCTTACCCTTGCCTGTCTTGAGTGCTTTGCCTGATACAGTTGCGCCCTCTACATACGGAGCACCTACCTTGATACCGTCGTCAGCACCAACTGCAAGAACCTTGTCGAAGGTTACTTCAGCATTGTCTTCTGCGTCAAGCTTTTCAATATAGATAACGTCGCCGTCTCTACCTTGTACTGCTTACCGCCGGTACGATGATTGCGTACATTTTTTTACCTACCTTAATATAGTCTCGCTATCGAGGGCGGAAAAATCGCTTTATAGTGCGTTTAGGCGCACTGCCCCCTAATATGCGGCAATAGTATTTTAACAGCGTTGTAAGGTTTTGTCAAGAGAAAAATGAGTTTTTCAATCTTTATCAAATGATTGTCTGCTCCGTAGCCTCCGTTAAAGGTTCGTTGGTCTGCTTTTCGGTTGTTTCCTCGACGGTTGTGCTCTCCGCCTTTTCCTTTATTGCGGCAAGCTTTTTGTTGAGCGACGAAACAACTCTTTGGTCTGACAGCGAATTTACAGCCGAAAAAGCAGAATTGTAATTGTCATCGGTCGGATTTTCCGAATAGGCGTTTACAAGTGCCTCCGCCCCCGTATATTTTGCAAGCTCAAGCTGTCGGGCACAAAGATAACATTCGAGCCTGCCTCCGACATATCATTGCCCTTTGCGTAATCGTAAAATGAAATGTCAAGGTCGACTTTATATTTTATTCCGCTGATTTTTCCTTTTTCAGAATACTGCCACATCTCGTAACGGTGGGAAAAATCGGTCACGGACTTCGTGTAATGCGCCACCCAGATATTATAGCCGGAGATACGGGAAAATGTGAGCTCGTCATCATAAAATGCCTTGCTTGCGTAAATTCCCGCTTTATAGCCGGAGTTTCTTACCGTCTCGCAAAATGCCACGGCACAGTCGGTTCTCACACGCTTTGAAATTCTATCCGCCTGCCGCTTCGTTTGGCATTGGCGTATTCCATATCGATATAGACGGGATATTGAAGCTTTCTGCCGTTGAGGGTGTTTAAGACAAGGCTTGCTTCCTCTATGGCTTCGTCAACATTTACCGCCTGACTGAAAAAGTACACTCCGACATCAATACCGTTTGCCCGTGCGCCGTTGATATTGGCTTCAAACTGCGGGTCTATTCTCATTTTTCCGTCGCTTCCGTAGCCCCTGTACGCTATTCTTATAATTGCGTAATCAACGCCTGCCGCCTTAACCTGCGCCCAGTCGATAGTCCCCTGATGCTTAGAAACGTCTATCCCCGTCCTTGACGCCTTTGCGCCGTAATTGTTGAAATAATATCTAAATCCGCCGATTGTGGCGTGACCTCTTATACGCTCGGACGAATTGCCGAACAGGAATATATCGTTATTTATTCTCACGGGACCCTGAAGTCCGCCCGATACGGCATAGGTATAATCCGTAAGCAAGGATTTGTCCGCCTTTGCGGTGCCGATTGTAGCGGCCGAAATGACAACATCCGAATTGTTACCGTTTGTTGAGGAGTCAACTACCCTGTTGCCGCCCGAGTCCTCGTCAACCTTGTCGTCGCCCGTGGCAACCGCCGCTTTGACAGTTTTATCACGCTTAAACTTTGACTTGTTCAAGGTTTCCGCCTCGGTCGCAGCCTCCGAAGATATTTCCTCCTGCGTTTCGGGCTCCGTTGTCGTCTGCGTTACCGTTTCATATTCCTCGGGCAGATTTTCCGACACGGGAGAAGCGGTCATATGCGGCAAAAACGAGGTTGCAAAAAGCACCGCCGCAAAGGTCAGCACAAAAAGCACGACGGAGCAAGCTATTCTTGCCTTACCGTTATATAAAAGCCGTTCAAAATCAACGCTTGTAATTTTCTCTTTTAATTTTGACAATACTTGCCTGTTATTCTCTTTCATTTTCCACACTCCAACGCTGAAATTATACTACAAGCAGGCACTTATTGCAATAACAATAAAAAAACAAAGCACATCCTTTTGGAATGTGCCTGTAAACTGTTTTGAATATTCGTTATACGGTAAACACATATAAAAACAACGAGAAGAAATGAAGTACCGAGCCTGCAAGCACAAAGAAGTGGAACACGCTGTGGAAATACTTTTTCTTCGCACCGATACCGTAGAGTATTGCGCCGAGCGTATAAGCTATACCGCCCGAGACGAGCAAATAAACTGCTCTGTGGTCAATGCAGTTCCAGAGTATCCTCACGCAGACGATAATCATCCAACCGAGCGCAAGATACAGTATCATCTGAATTGTTTTTGTTGTGTTGAACAAAAAGAAGGTCATAAACATTGCAATAACGACCGTTACCCACGCAACCGCCAAGACCGCTACGCCTGCCTTAAAGTTCACGGGCATTATGACGAGCCACGCAAACGGGGTTATTGTTCCGGCTATCATAAGGTATATCATTGAATGGTCAACCATTCTCATTGCCTTTTTTCCGTTGTTGGGACGCAGTGCGTGATAAACCGCCGAGCAGGTGTACATGGCAATCATTGTAAGTCCGTAGATTAAAGCCGCTATAAGATACTGCCACGACCAAGCCTTAAACGCTTTATAAATGCACAGGAGGGTTGCGAGAACGGAAAGTCCGCCTCCGACCATATGGCTTATCGAGTTTATCCAATCCTCGGTTCGGGTATAATCTGCAAGTTTGATTGAGTCAAGCTTTGACATTGTAATTCTCCTTTTTCTTTGCAAATTTTTCGGCTGTTACGCCTTAAATTACCCTTACCTATCTTTTTAATTACCTTAAATGCAATTATATCAAAGCCGCCGTGCTTTTTCAAGCCTGCCCATTGATTATTGTCAATTACCGTTATTCTGTCTATTATCTTTTTACCGTGAGCGTTTCATTGTCCAAATCGCCGCCAGTCAGAATTTCCCTTATCGCCGTATTGAGCGAGGAGGTAAGCCTGTTGATTTTTTCGTCTTTGATTTTAAGTCTCTTTACCGCCCTGTCGGGAAGTCCGACAAAGCCCGTTACCGCATTGTAATACGCCGAGCCCTCGGGATGCTTAACGCAAGCGCCGTCGAGCACCGATAAAATCTGCTCGTTTACTATATCGATTATCCTCTTATCCGCCAATTCGTCAAGGTCGGAATTTGAAAAGGTTGTGCCGAGCGTTACGGCATTTATGATTTTGCCGAGAGTCTTGACGGTCATTTTATCGACTGTACACGCAAGAGCCTTTAGCACGGGGCGCAGCTTGAGAGCCGTTTTCCTGCCCATACCGTACTCCCTCATATCCTTTATGTAAAACTCCTTATCGGCGCTCTTTGCGGACGAGAGTATTCTGCCGACAAGATTTTGTGCGTGAATTTCAAAGTAGCGTGAGGTGTATTTTTCGCCGTTATAGGTGAAGCCCGAGAGTTTTCGGGTTTCGATTTTAACCGTGTCATCATCAGCCGTCAGGGTTACGATAGGCGCAGGATAGCCGACAAGAGAGCCGACATTTATCTCATAAAGCTCCCTGCCCGAAGGAGACACATATTTATCAATGCGCTGAATATGGCTGTGACCGACGAACAGAAAGCGCATACCCGCTTCGGCAAATTTTTCGATATACATTTCGTGCTTTTTACAGCAGGTGCCGTTATCCGTTATAAGCGGCGAAATATGCGGATAGAGCAGATGGTGCTCCATACCGATAACCAATTTGCCGCTGTCAGCCTCTTTTTTAATTCTGTCCGTTATCCACTCAAGGTGCTCGGGCATAAAGCCCGAATTTCCCTCGCCGTCCTGATCGTCGATAAGCGAAAACAGCACGACGTCGTTCGGGAACTCGACAATATACGACGAGGTTCCGAGGTGGGTTATGTATTCCTCCTTCGCCCTGCTCGGTCCGAAGTTAAAATACATTTCGTGCAATTCCTCGCTTGTAACGGTCTCAACGTCGTGATAGACCCTGTCGCCGACATACCGCCTTGCGTTGCCGTCACAGCACCAATCGTGGGTTGCAAGGGTAACGCAAACAGGTATTTTTTCGGAAAATTTATTAAGCTTTTCAATCATCTCGAGGTGGCTTGCTTTTTCGCCGTCGTCGGATATATCGCCGATTATCATAAGTGCGTCGGGATTTATCCCTTTAATCTCTTCGAGTGCGGCGTCGATTATCGCTCCCCGTTTCCCTCAAGCATTTTTGGTCTGTTCCGCTTCGCCTTTCATATGCCTCGCCGCTTGTTCCGAGCGTTTCGGAATAGTGGTGCGTGTCGGCAATAAAGGTGAGCGTTGTTTTATTACTGCTTTGCATTTGCTTTTTTGAGAGCTTCCTTTTCGTGGCGTGCCTTGAGTCCTCAATCATCATATGATGCTCTTGCCGGAAATATTATAGAATGCCATCGGGATAAGCATAAGAGCATAGCCGATTGCAGGCAAAAGCGTAGTCATAAAGAACAACGCCTTGTTCGTTGCCATATTCTGTATCATTGAGCTCTGTGTGAGAAATATAGCCCGTGTATGAAAGTATTGCAAGTCCGATAGCAGATGAAACGGAGTTTTCAATCTTGCCCGTAAAGGACATAAGAGAAAGCATAACGCCCTCAACTCTTGTGCCTGTTTTCCACTCAACGTAGTCAACAGTCTCAGCTTCCATTTCCTTCTGCATAAGGTTTTTACACTCAAGCGGAACAGCGGTAAGACCCGTGAAAATAACCGTGAGAATACCTATCGGAAGCGAAACTATTTCGCCTGCATCCTTGTCGAGATAGCCGTTGCGGCAGGTAACATAGAACAAAACGTGAAGCACGATTGCTATGATACAGCAAGCTCTGAAGAACTTTCTCGGGTCTGATTTTGTACCGAGCTTTTCAACAAGCTTCGGAACGCCGATACCTGCGATAAGGAAGCCCGGGAATGTGATAACGTCGATGAAAACGTTGTATTTTGTTGTAAACATAAGGTCCGCTACAAAGTAGAAGGAAACCTGATTTGTAACCTTTACGATAAGGAAGAAAATGTTTGCAAGGAAGAGCATAAGAAGCGGTCTGTTTGAGAAAAGAAGTGAGAAGCACTCCGCAACAGACGGCGACTCCTCGTGATGAACAGCCCTCTCCGTTGTGTTCTTAAACGTAAAGCGTGTGAATACAAGTATGCCGATTGCCGAAACACAGCCGCCCGTAAGGTAAGCCTTTGCGGTGTGAGTGTTGAAGTAAGGAAGCCAGCCTGCGCACGCAACGAAAAGACCGGGTAAAACGCCCGAAACGGAACGCACAATCGACGACACGCCGTAAAGCTTTGTTCGTTCAATTCCGTTCGGAGTAATCGCAAACGCCAATGCGCCCATAGGAATATCGAACGCCGTATATGTAACGTCAAGTCCTACAAAAAGCAGGGTTGTCCACGCAATACACATCCAATCGGGCATCTGTGAGGGAATACCCACGAAGAATAAAATCATTACTGCGGCGATAAACCACGGAGCACGGCGGATATACGGTCTCATCTGACCTTCCTTAGTGCGTGTCTTATCGACGATAATGCCCATCATCGGGTCATTGATAGCGTCGAATATTCCGCAGTAAAGTCTGATTTTCGAGGCAATTCCCATCGGGTTTGAAAACCTTGAAAATAATACGTTTGTCAAGAAGTAGTTGAGGTATTTCGAGCCTGTCATTGAGGTAAACATACCCTGTGCGCCTCTGCCGAGAGCGTAAGAAATCGTTTCTCTCCATGTGAGATAGGTCTCCTCGCCCACGTCCTTTTTGACGATTTTCGAGTCTAAAAATTCTTTTAACTTTGCCATTGGCTTCCCCCTCGGGTTATAAAATTTTATTTATTTCACAGGCAGAGAACACGCCTTTGTCTGTAATAAATGCTGTTATTAAATCTGCATCGGTTACGTCGAATGCAGGGTTGAGCGCAGAAACGCCGTCGGGTGCCATACGCTTTTGATAGTGCATTTCGGTTACCTCATCGGGTGAACGCATTTCGATTTTTATGTCTTTACCCGTAAGGGTATTTTTGTCAAAGGTCGATACGGGTGCGCACACATAGAACGGTATCCCGTAGTGCTTTGCCAAAATCGCAACGCCCGAAGTGCCGATTTTATTTGCTGTGTCGCCGTTTGCGGCAATCCTGTCAGCACCGACAAGCACGGCGTCAACAAGCTTATTTTTCATAACATATGACGCCATATTGTCGCAGATAAGAGTTGTGTCAATCCCCGCTTCGTTGAGCTCATAACAGGTAAGCCTTGCCCCTGCAAAAGCGGACGGGTTTCGTCGGCATAGACTTTTAGGTTATGACCGTTTTCTTTTGCGATATATATCGGTGCCAAAGCCGTTCCGTACTTCACGCAAGCAAGTCTGCCTGCGTTGCAATGAGTTAAAACGGCACTCTTATTTTCCAAGAGCCTCGCACCGTACTCTCCAATTCGTTTGCAACACTCGATGTCGTCGCTGTGTATCTGCAAAGCCTTGACCTGTAAGGCTTTTTTGATGTTGTCAAGGTTTTCGCCTTTACAGGAGAAAAGCACTTTTTTCATCTCTTCAACCGCCCAAAAAAGGTTGACTGCGGTGGGTCTTGAGGACAAAAGGTACTCGTAATTCTCCAAAAATTCCGAAATAAAGCCGTCCTCGTCCGTCTGCTTGCTCTCGTTCGCAAGAACCGACAGTGCAATAGCCGCAGAAACGCCGATACAAGGCGCTCCCCTCAGCTTCAGCTCCTTAATTGCGGTGTAAATCTCCTCTTTTTTGCCGAGCGAGAGCACAACCGTCTCATTGGGCAGCTTTGTTTGGTCGATTATTACAAGCTTATTGTTTTCGGTATCGTAGGCGACGGTTTCGCCGTGTAAATCAAACATTCGGCAGCTCTCCGATTATTTTCATAATGAGCTTTTGCATTTCCTCTGCCTTTTTCCTGCCAGCCTCGAGGACTTCCTCTTCTGTCAGCGGTTGGTCGAGAATACCCGAAGCCATATTTGAAATGAGAGAAAACGCAAGAACACGCATTTTACAATGATTAGCCGCTATAACCTCGGGAACGGTTGACATTCCGACAGCATCCGCACCCAAAACACGAAATGCTCTGATTTCAGCCGGAGTTTCATAAGACGGACCTGTGCAACCGATATAAACACCGTCCTTGACCTCAACGCCGACAGCCTCTGCGCATTTTTTCGCAAGCGCACGCAAATCGGGGTTGTAGGCATAGCTCATATCGGGAAATCTCACGCCGAAGCGCTCATCGTTCTTGCCTATGAGCACATTAGTACCCATAAAATTGATGTGGTCGTTGATAAGCATAAGGTCGCCGACGTTAAATTCCTTGTTTATACCGCCTGCGGCATTGGTACAATCAAATTTTTAACGCCGAGCAGGTGCATAAGCCTTACGGGGAGGACAATATCTTTCATATCGTAGCCCTCGTAGAAATGAATCTGCCCTGCATACAAATAACGGATCTGCTAGAAAGTGTACCCACGATAAATCTGCCTTTATGACCGGGTGCGGTGGATACGGGGAAGCCGTCAATATCTTTATAGTCAATATAGGTGGGATTTTCGATTTTCTCGCCGAGCGAGCCGAGTCCCGAGCCTAAAATTATGCCTGTTTCGGGGGAAATATCGATTTTTGATTTAAGAAAATCAAGCATTTTTTCGATTTTATCCATTTTGAACCTCCGAGACTACCTCTGCCACGATTTTATTTACCTTGTAGCCGAGTTTCTCAATATCAATGGTCATATATTCGCCGTTTTTATATAAAACCTTGCCGTCAACCATAGTCAAAACGACGTCCGATTTTTCGGCTGAATAAACAATGTTGCTCACAACGTCAAACGACGGGTACATATTCGGCTTATCGGTGTCGATTACCGTAATATCAGCCTTGTAGCCCTCCTTGATAAGTCCCGTGTCAAGCCTCTGCTGTGCCTGTGCGCCGTTATAGGTTGCCATTTTAAGCACTGTTTTCGGTGAAACAACGTCGGGTCTGCCCGTAATTCCCTTAGGGAGAATTGCAGAAAGGTACATTTCACGGAGCATATCAAGTCCGTTGTTGCTTGATGCGGAATCCGTGCCGATTGCAACGTTTATGCCGCTTTCGAGCAAGGTATTTGTATCGCAAACACCGCTGCCGAGCTTCAAATTGCTTTGCCGGACAATGTGCAACGCTGACACCGTTTTCCTTGATAATATCCCTGTCCTCGTCGCTTATATATACGCAATGAGCAAAAACCGTCGGTCTTTCAAGCACGCCTGCATCATAGAAAAGCCTTGTGGGAGTTTTACCGTATTTCTTTATGCAATTTTCATGCTCCGCCCTTGTCTCCGAAACGTGAATATGATTGACCTGTCCGAAGTCGTTTTCCCTTGCAAACTCGCCGAACTGCTCAATCATTGAAAGCATATTTGTATATTCCGAATGAAGCGACATATCGATTTTTATTCTGCCGTTTTCGGTGTTATGATACTGCCTTACACCGTCGAGAGCCTCTTTTACACGGTAGCTGTCGAGGAAGCTTTTTTCGTCGGAAAATGACGAAATAGACCTACCGAAGTTGATTTTCATTCCGCTTTCACGGGCAGCCTTGATAACTCCGTCCTGGAAAAAGTACATATCGGAAAATGAGGTCGTTCCGCAGGCGAGCATTTCAGCCGCCGAAAGCAGCGTGCCGTAATAGGCTCTGTCGATATTCAGCCTGTCCTCAAACGGAAAAACCTTTTCATTGAGCCAACGCTCAAGCGGTAAATTCTCCGCATATCCCCTCAAAAGCGTCATAGTCGAGTGGGTGTGAGCATTGACGAAACCGGGCAGCAAAACCTTGTTTTTTCCATCGTAAATATCGGCAAACTCGCCGTCGGGTCTTGTTTTTCCGACATAGGTTATCCTGTCGCCCTGCGTTAAAACATACATATCGCTTTGGTAATCGAAATTTTCATCGATTACGCCGATTTTTTTCAAATAACATAAGTGCCTCTTATATTGTTTCAAGCTCGATTTTTTCAATAACTACGTCCTTTGACGGCTTGTTTGCAAAGTAGTCAACCTTGACGTCTGCGATTTTATCGACAACATCCATACCATCGATTACCTGACCGAACACGGTGTGATGATAGTCGAGCACGGTGTGCCGCCCTCTTTTTCGTACATTTCAATACACTCTGTGGGGAAATATCTCTCGTCTGCGCAACGAAGCTGATCGAGCATATCGTCGGAAACCTCTTTCGCCTGAACGATAAAGAACTGACTGCCGTTTGTCGAGGGACCTGCGTTAGCCATACAAAGAGCGCCTCTGAAATTGTGAAGCTCGGGGGTAAATTCGTCCTCAAAGGGATGTCCCCAAATGCTCTCTCCGCCTGTTCCCGTGCCGTTGGGATCACCGCCCTGAATCATAAAATCCTTGATTACACGGTGGAAAATCAAGCCGTCATAATATCCGTTCTTTGCGTGAGTGAGGAAGTTTTCAACCGCTTTGGGTGCGTCCTCTTTGAAAAATTTAATTTTAATGTCGCCCATATTTGTTTTCATTGTGGCAACCGTTTCGCCCTCTTTAACTGCCGTAAACTGCTTTAACATTGTATTTCTCCTTTATTATTCTGTACTCTTGAGTGATTCTATCATATCGATTTTTCTCAGCTTTATCGACATTAAGGCATTGACCAAAATCGTGAAAGCGACAGTCAGCACAATGCTAAAAATGTAACTGTACCACTTAATCTGCCTGCCGAACATCATAGTATCGGTCTCAACGCTTCGCATTATGAAGAAGTGAAGCACCACGCCGATTATTATACCGAGTATCATACCCACAACCGTAAGAATGATATTCTCCCTGAAAACATATCTTTCAAGCTCGCCGTCATAGAAGCCCAAAACCTTTAAAGTCGCAAGCTCACGTCTGCGTTCTGTGATATTGATATTGTTGAGGTTATAAAGCACGACAACCGCCAAAAGTCCTGCCGATATAATCATCAGTGCGACGATTATATTGAGGTTTTTCATAGCCTCGTCAACCTGCTTTTGAGTGTCAACATTCATTGTAACCGAGGTTATGCCGTCAATTTTCAAAAGCTGTTTTGAAAGCTCGCTGTTGTCCTGTGCACTGCTGCGAAGAAGAAGCGTATTGAGTGCCGCCGAGTCTCCGAACAGGTTTTTATATGCCGTCGGGGTCATATAAATATAATGGTAAATGTAGTTTTCTACAACCGCAAGCACCTTTGTTTCGGCTGTCGAGCTTCCGTCCTTTTCAGTCTTAAAGGAAATGGTGTCGCCCTCTTTTACGCCGAGCATTTTTGCAAGCTTTTCGGTTATGATAACGCCGTCGTCGGTAATATTTACCTGCTTGTGTCCGATTCTCGTTTTAAGAGTTATGTACTCCGAAAGGAAATCGACGTTCTGCGGAACAAGGATATATGCGTTATGCTGTTTTCCGTTTGCGTTTGCATAGGTAAGCGTTCTGAAGGTCTGAAGATAATCGTCAACGCCGTCTATTTTCTGGACTTCCGAAAGCAGGTGGCGGCGTTCTGTCCTCGTAAGGCTCTCGTCAACGGTAATTGTGCCCTGATAGTTCCAAATCTTGTTGAACTGATTTCTCGTCATTGAAGAAACAGAGTCACGAATACCGAAGCCTACAAGCAACAATGCCATACAGCCTGCAACGCCGAAGAGCGTCATATAAAGTCGCTTTTTGTATCTCAAAAGGTTTCGAAGGGCGACCTTTTGAGAGAAACTGAGCCTTGCCCAGAAGCCCTTGAATTTTTCAAGGAATATCTTTTTGCCCGTCTTGGGAGCTTCCGGTCGCATAAGCGAAGCAGGATTTTCTCTCAAGGAGCGACGGCAAGCAATCAATGCCGCACCCGTTGTGCAAAGCACCGCAATTACAACCGCCGTTACCGCATACGGAATGTTTACAAAGCTTGCTATCTTTGTAAGGTTTACATACATAATCTTATACGTTTTGACAACAAGCTCGGGAATCAGAGCCTCGCCCAAAACAACGCCCAAAAGTCCGCCTGCAAGCGTTGCTATGAAAGCGTAAAGCACATATTTTGAGACAATAGCTTCCTTTGAATAGCCGAGTGCCTTGAACGTGCCTATCTGCGTTCTTCTCTCCTCGACCATTCTTGTCATTGTCGTAAGGCTTACCAATGCGGCAACAAGGAAGAAGATTATCGGGAACACCGTACCGATTGCGTTTATGCCCTTTGCGTCGCTCTCAAACGAAGCAAAAGACGCTACCGCTTCCCTGCCCGTTACATACCAAACGGGAACTTCCGTGGTTGCGATTTTTTCTTTATATTTATCAAGCTTTGCCTGTGCCGAATCGAATTCCGCAACAAGCTCTTCCTTTGAAAGATTGTATTCCTCGGTAGCCGCATCAAGCTGTTCTTTTTTATCGGAAACGATATTTTGTGCTTCCCTGACAGCCTCATCGCCCTGTGCAAGCTTCTCCCTTGCCTCTGCTATTGCCTCGGGACTGCCGTTGAGTATCTGCTCTGCGGTTGCTATCTGAACTTCAGCCTGCTCTATGCCCGATTTCAGCGCTGCAAGCTGACCCTGATAGAGCTGTGCCATAGCCTTATAGCTATACACCTGAAAAGCTGCGTCGGCATATTCCTCGGTGGTCATATTGCCTGCGTTTTTACGAAGCTCCTCCTCCATATTGGAGATTGCGCCCGAAACCTGATCCAGCTGTGCTGAGGTGGTTTTGTATTGAGCGCGAAGCGTGGCTAACGTCTTTTTAGCCTCTTCGACCTTTTGCCTGTTCTCGTCAAGGCTGCCCTCCTGCAAGTCAAGAAGCTCCTGTGCATCCTCGATTTCCTGCTTGCGTGAGTCGATTTCAGCCTGTGCGGAATTAAGCTCCGCCGTTGCGTCCGAAAGCTGCTGATATGCGCTCTCAAGCTGTTTCATAGCCTTTTGCTTCTTTTCCTCAAAGCGTGTTTCAGCCTTATCTATCAACTCGCCCGACTCATTTTTGAACTCGTCGTATCTGACGTTACAGCGTGTTTCCGCTATTGTATTGATGTTTGAAGCAACACTGTCAACAAGCTTTTCGTACTTACCCGAGAAACAGTTAAGTGCCGAAGCACCGTTGACCGTTACGAATATTTTTGTGAAAGCAGTGAGTGTAAACGCCTCTTTCGGAATGACAAGGAAAGCGTCAACAGTACCGTTGCCGATAGAAGCCGTGCCCCTGTCATCGCTCAAATAATATGAAGTATTACCCACGCCGACGATTGTAAATTCATCGGTCGCAAGCGTGTCCGAAAGCTCGTCGTCCGTACCCATTGTGAGCTTTATGGTGTCGCCTATCTGATAGCCCGACTTTTCAAGGAAGAGCTTATCTGCGATACACTCATTGTATTTTTCGGGGTATCTGCTCCGTGACCTTGACAAGATTTATCCTGTCGGTCAGCGAAAGCACGGTGGTTACAAGCTCGCTGTCGTGTCCCGAGCAAAGAAAATCGCCGCTGTACGCACCCTCTGCATCCGCAACACCTGCAATTTTAAGTATCTCGCCAATGTCCTTTGCCGTTACGCCCAACGTACCCTGAACGCAAATATCCATCATATTTTCAGAGTCATAGGTCTTGTCGGCTGAAGATTTCATCGCCGGCGTTGCCGATTTAATTCCCGAAAAGAAAGCCGTTCCGAGAGCCACTATCAAAAGGATAGAAAGAAATCTCGCAAAGCTGCTTTTGACTTCACGCCCGAAGTCTTTTTTTAACGATTTTGTCATTTCTTTCTTCCTTTACCATTCAATGTATTCAACGGGGGTCGGCTTTTCATTGAGCAAAAGCTTGTCAACCCTGCCGTTTTTAACCTTGATTACCTTATCTGCCATAGGTGCAAGTGCCGAGTTGTGAGTGATTACGACAACCGTAACGCCCTTTTCACGGCAGGTGTCCTGCAAAAGCTTTAAGATTGATTTACCTGTTATGTAGTCAAGCGCACCTGTCGGCTCGTCGCACAAAAGAAGCTTCGGATTTTTAGCAAGCGCACGTGCAATCGAAACTCTCTGCTGCTCGCCGCCCGAAAGCTGTGAGGGAAAGTTGTCAAGTCTGTTGGAAAGACCTACTTCTTTGAGCACGTCGGAAGCTTCAAGCGGATTTTTTGAAATTTGCAACGCAAGCTCTACATTTTCAAGAGCCGTGAGGTTGCCCACAAGGTTGTAGAACTGGAAAACGAAGCCGACATCATCACGTCTGTAAGCGGTGAGCTGCGACTCGTTGTATTTTGTAATATCGGCGTTGTCGACGAAAATAGTACCGAAGTCGCCGTGTCCATTCCGCCCAAAATGTTAAGAATTGTGGTTTTGCCTGCGCCCGACGGGCCGACGATTACGACAAATTCGCCCTTGTCGATACCGAAGCCGATTTCGTCAACGGCTTTAATCTCAACCTCGCCTGTTTTATATGTTTTTGTTACATTACGGACCTCAATAAATGCCATATTGCAAACCTCTTTCGCCATAAAAATATATACTTAATTATTGTATCACAACAAGCTAAAAATTTCCATAAAAATATGATAATTAAAAGTTGTTCACAGAAAAATTTTAGACAAAATTGCAACCGGGGATTTGTGCAACGTAGGAATTTTTACAAAAACACATAAAATTGAACCTTACAATCCCTCCGCCTCACGTTCGTTCGGCACCTCCCTTTACACAAGGGAGGCTGAAAATGCGATTGTCCGTAATCCGCAAAAGTTGGTACTTCGCACAGATTAAATTGTATTTCCAATGGTGTAGGCGGTGGCTTGCTGCCGCCGAACGAATTAGCAAATATATTACTGCTTTCGGTTGCTATCAAATTGAATTTAATATGCTGCCGTAGGGACAACCCTTGCGGTTGTCCGACAAAGGCTCCTCTGACGAGGGAGCTGTCGTTTTTCGAAGAAAAATGACTGAGGGAGAGATAACGAAAGTTTTGA
>ENA-OQEB01000556-OQEB01000556.1-human-gut-metagenome-genome-assembly--contig:-NODE-556-length-15308-cov-3.260523_pt1 | contig 15308 bp, 21 predicted proteins | sample MGYA00242787_ERZ504619 | MGnify/ENA primary metagenome ERZ504619 (study PRJEB26092, sample SAMD00036317) | human gut metagenome | host: Homo sapiens | study: EMG produced TPA metagenomics assembly of... | reverse complement strand
CCACGGCTCTGGTACGGGCCGGCACAGGAAAAGGACCCCGCCTGGAAAGACGGCCGCGCCATTTTTGCTGCCGCAGAGGCTGGCAACGAGACCGTTCTGGCCCTGCTGGATGCCTGGACGGATGAGATCGCACAGGGCCTTGCAGGCATGGTGCACATCTTCAACCCGCAGCTCATTCTGATCGGCGGCGGCGTGAGCGCCCAGCAGAAGCTGCTCATCGAGCCCATTGCCGCCAAGGTCAGGGCCTCTGTTATGCCCGCCTTTGCCGAGGGGCTGGAGATCCGCGCCGCCCAGCTGCACAATGATGCCGGTATGGTAGGCGCAGTCTATTACTTCCGCCAGCAGCACGGCGAAGCCTGATCATCTAAACGATCAAAGGAGTATATTGAGATGAAAACACATATTCTCTGCCTGGGCGATTCCAACACCCACGGTTATTGTGCCGACCCCAAGGACAATGCCGACGGCGGCATCCGCTTCAACGAGGACGAGCGCTGGACCTGCCGCCTGCAGACTGCTCTGGGCGACAAGTATCTGGTAACCGAAGAGGCCTTTCCGGCCGCACCACCGTTTTTATAGACCCCATCCACGAGTCCATGGATGCTCTGAGCGTGGCCTATCCCCTGCTCAAGAGCCATGAAGTCATCGACCTGCTCATCATCATGCTGGGCACCAACGATGTGAAAGAGCGCTTCAACGCAAACGCCGCCTGCATTGGTGCGGGCATGGAGCGCCTGATCCAGAAGTGCAAGACCGTGGACTGCTGGGGCGGCAAGGAACCCAACATTCTTGTGGTTGCTCCTCCGCGCATCAAGGAAGGCTTCCACGATGAGGTCATGGGTGACGGCTGTGTGGAGAAGTCCAAGGGCGTTGCCGGCTGGTACAAGATCATTGCAGAGCGCAACAACGTCCATTTTCTGGATGCTGAAGGCTGCGAGTTCAACCAGATCGACTTCATGCACCTGACCCGTAAGGGCCACGCACAGCTGGCCGAGAAGCTGGCCGAGCTGGTGCCGACGCTGCTCTGAGTCAAAAAGAACAACCCTCTCCGTCATTGCCTCGCAATGCCGCCTCGCCCTTTCGGGGGAAGCAGGCAAAGCAAAAGGCTTTGACGGAGAGGGTTGTTTTCTTTTGTCAGATGTAATCCGAAATATACGGGATCTTATGGAAGAGCACGTCATCCAGCCGTTCCACAGCCTCTTCCCTGCCTCGATGCGCTCCAGCTCATACAGACGCTCTGCGGTCTTGTAGCCCAGCAACAGGGTGGTAAAGGTGCCGATGCCCATTTTCAGGTGATACTCGGCGGGTTCACGGGTCATGGTGCAGTGCCCATCCGCAAAGCGAACGTTGAACGTCCGGTCGTTCCATGGCAGAAGCGAGTCCTCGATCTCCAGCTCGATGCACAGGTGCCGCCGTCCGGGTCACAGGGGTAATCGGCGAGGAAATCCTCCACGTCGATGATGCGTCCCATGGCATAGGGGCGGATGCTCTCCTTGATGTCGCCATCGTCCATCTCAAAGGCGATGGGTTCGCTGAAATAGGTGCTACCGTGCACCTCATCGATCATGGAATCATGGGCATGGATATACTCCCACAGGCCTTTCTGGGCTTCGCGGTTGAGGTAGACCATTTCCTTGATGTGCATGATGTCATTTTTGATGAGGTAGACCATGTAGCCGCAGGGCTTATCCTTGACGTTGTAGTAGACCGCAACATTGGTATCGTCCTCGTCCCAGCGCCAGTATTCCTCCCAGGCCAGACTGTTGCGGAACAGACAGCGTGGTGATGGACGCAAAGTGGGAGTGCAGCTCATGGAACTCGGTGTTATCCCAGCTGACACGCCGGACATAGCCGGGAGCCTTAACCTTGGTGGGGATCTGCCGGTCCTTGATGTTGAACGAGATCTTGTTGGAAACGATCTCCCAGCCCAGGTGATGGTACAGCGGAATGCTGTACGGGTAGAGCAGGGCGAAGGATTTGCCCTCCTCGTGCATCTGGGTCAGGCCCTTGATCATCAGGTGCTTCATAATGCCCTGCCCGGTGTACTCCGGGTAGGTGCAGACACTGGTGACAAAGCCCACATGGTAGACCGTATCATAGATGTTCATTTTCAGCGGATAGACGGCAAACTGGGACACCAGCGTGTCTCCATCAAAGCAGCCCAGCACATCGGCACGTTCCAGCACCGGGAACTTGGACTGTTTGATCTCATCGTCCTTCCAGCCTGTGGCAGTCAGCTCTTCTTCCGTGACCTGAAAGGTGTAGCGGAGCAGTGCGTTGTACTGATCCAGATCCTTCGCTTCCAGATAACGGGTCAGATAATGGTCTGCGGCGTTCATACGAACACCCCCGTCCTTACGGGTCAGACGGTTGGGGCCGCGGAACAGGAACTCCGCGTCCTTGATGCTCTCGCCCACCAGCAGCATGGTCAGGCGGTCGATGCCCAGACCGAAGCCGCCGTGCGGGGGGCAGCCATACTGGAAGAACTCCAGATAGAACTTGACATCCTCAGCCAGACCCTTTTCCTCGGCCTGCTTCTTCAGCACCTCATAGCGGTGCTCACGCTGGGCACCGGTGGTGATCTCCACGCCGCGCCAGATCAGGTCGTAACCCTGAGGCACGCCGTTCTCGTCGCGCATGTGGTAGAAGGCGCGCTTCTCAGCATCGTAATCCGTGACGAAGAGGAACTCGTGGTTATAGTGCTTCTTCACCCAGTCGTAGCTCAGGCGCTCGGCCTCGGTGGTCAGGTCGCCCTTCTCGGAATCGTCCACCACATAACCGAAGTCCTCTTCCAGACCCTTGTACAGGTCAGCCAGCTTGACCACGGGGAACGGGGTCTCGGGCACGATCACTTCCTTGCCGAACAGTTCCTGGATCTGATCGCCATATGCGTCCTTCACAGCCTGCAGGCCAGCCTTGAGCAGCTGCTCCTCCATGGCCATGACATCCTTGTAAGAGGTGATGTAGCTGAACTCCAGATCGAAGCCGGAGAACTCCGTGGCGTGCTTGTTGGTATAGCTCTTCTCAGCACGGAACACAGGGCCGGTCTCAAAGATACGTTCAAAGCCTGCAGCCATTGCCATCTGCTTGTAGAACTGGGGGCTCTGTGCAGATAGGCATTGCGGTCGAAGTAATCCACCTTGAACACCTCGGAGCCGCTCTCGCTGGCAGCAGCGATCAGCTTGGGGGTGTGGATCTCGATGAAGTTCTGGTCCAGCAGGAACTTGCGCATGGCGTTGACCATGCAGCTCTGGGCCTTGAACATCAGCTGGTTCTCGTCGGTGCGCAGATCAACCCAGCGGTAATCAATGCGCTGGTCGATGCTGGAACGCTCCACCGCCTTTTTCTTCTTGGTGGCGGCAATGGCCTTGCGGGCAATGGGCAGTGCATCCGCAATGCTCTCCACCTCGATGGCCTCCGGGATCATCTCGATGCCGCCCATCTTGACGTAGTCGTTCTCGACCACCTTACCGGTGACAGTAATGACAGAATCAGGGGTCAGCTGATCGATGGTGTCCACCAGATCAGGATGATCCTCTTTTTCAACCGTGATCTGCAGCTTGCCGGTGATATCCTTCAGTACGATAAAGGCCATATACTTGCTGTTGCGCAGGTTTTCAATAAAGCCCTGTACCTTGACCGTATTGCCAATTTCCTTTTGTACCTCGTTGATGTAGGTGCGATTCATGGAAATCCTCCTTTGATGTCTTATACCGTTTTATTATACGCTTTTCAGGGGATAAATCAAGTATTCTGCCCGGGCCAGTCTTACTTCTTGTGGTTTTCCTCTTCGTGCAAAGTTCCGGTGCCGCCCTCGACCACACCGTCGTGGTCGAGCACTGCCCTGATGGTGCCAAAGAAGCACTTTACGTCCATACCAAAGCTCAGATGCTCCACATAGTAGCCGTCCAGCTGGGCCTTGTCCACGATCTCCAGCTCATCCCGCCCATGGATCTGGGCCCAGCCGGTCAGGCCGGGGCGGACATCGTTGGCACCGTACTTGTCCCGCTCGGCCAGAAGGTCATACTGGTTCCACAGCGCCGGGCGCGGACCAATGACTGCCATATCGCCCACAAAGATGTTCCAGAGCTGGGGCAGCTCGTCCAAACTGGTCTTGCGCAGGAAGTGCCCCACCCGAGTGATATACTGATCCGGGTCCTTGAGCATGTGGGTGGGCATATCGTGGGGGGTGTCGATGCGCATGGTGCGGAACTTGAGGATATTGAAATGTTGTTTGTGGATGCCCACCCGCTTCTGCCTGAAAAAGATCGGCCCCGGGGAATCGATCTTGATGGCAAGGCAGAGGATGAGCAGCAGCGGCGAGAGCACGATCATGCCGCAGAGGGACAAAATGACCGCCAGCAGCCGCTTGATGCCGTTTCGATACATGGAAGATCCTCCCTTTTCAGAGTACTTTTTATTATAGCAAGCCCTTCGACAGTTTGCAATCCATTCCGTGCAGTTTTACGCCCGAGAGGCTCAGGCAGGTGCAGCAGAAGTATTGGCTGTTGCGCAGGCCACAAAACGCCTGTTTTGTTGTATTATTCATCCTGTTTTCTCTCTTGTTCCGGAACGATTTCTGCCGTATCATTATAGTAACAACTCTATCTGAAACAGGAGGTCTTTTCTGTGATCCAACGTTTTTCTTTCGGGCATCCTTTTCCCACCCAGAGCGTTGTGCTGTCTCTTCCCGCGGAAAGCGGCCCCATCCCCTTTCTGACTCCCGATGGCAGCGGCTGCAGCTCACCCTCAGTGAGCAGGCTGCCGTCTACGGTCTGGGTGAAATGCCCCGCGGCATCAACAAGCGCGGCTGGCACTACATCGCCAACAACACCGATGAATCCCGCCACAGCGAGGACAAGCTTTCCTTCTATGGTGCGCACAATTTCCTGCTGGTGCGGGACGGCAGCACCTGCTTTGGCCTGTTCGTGGATTTCCCGGGCAAGGTTTATTACGACATCGGTTATTCCCGCCACGATCTTCTCTCTTTCCACACCGAGACCCCAGACTACGATCTGTATCTCCTCTCCGGCGGGAGCGAAAATGCGATCTGCAGGGAGTTCCGTACCTCATCGGCCGCAGCTACATCCCGCCCAGGTGGCATTCGGTCTGGCACAGAGCCGCTGGGGCTACAAGACTGAGGAGGACGTACGGGAAGTTGCACGCCAGTACAAGGAGCACGACCTGCCGCTGGACATGATCTGTATGGACATCGAGTATATGCAGGACTATGCCGATTTCACCGTAAACAAGGAACGTTTCCAGACCTTACAAAGCTCTCCGCAGACCTGAAAGCGCAGGGCATCCGGCTGGTGCCCATCATCGATGCCGGCGTGCGCGTCGACCCCAACGACTCCACCTGCACTGAGGGGCTGGAAAAGGGATACTTCTGCAAAAAGGCCGACGGAACTCCCTTTGTGGCGGCAGTCTGGCCTGGCAAGGCTTACTTTGCCGACTTCCTGCGTCCCGAGGTGCGGGAGTGGTTCGGCCACAAATACAAGGCCCTGACCGACTGCGGCATCGAGGGCTTCTGGAACGATATGAACGAGCCCTCCCTCTTCTACTCACCTGAGCGGCTGCGCGCTTTTCTGGACGATATGGCCGCCTGCGGGAGAAGGACAACATTGAGCAGGAGGAGTTTTTCCCGCGCGTGGTGGGCGGTGCCATGGGCCTGATGAACAGCCCGGCAGACTACGCCAGTTTTTACCACGAGGCAGACGGCCGGAAGGTACGTCACGATCAGGTTCACAACCTTTATGGCGGCAGCATGACCCGCGCCGCAGGGGAAGCCTTTGCCGACCTGCGTCCGGGCCAGCGCACCCTGCTTTACAGCCGTTCCAGCTTCATTGGCAGCCACCGCTACGGCGGCATCTGGCTGGGCGACAACAATTCCAGCTGGGCCCAGCTGCTGGCCAATATCCAAATGATGCCCAGTGTCCAGATGTGCGGTTTCCTGTACAGCGGTGCCGACCTCTGCGGCTTCTCCTGCGATACCACGCCGGATCTTGCCCTGCGCTGGCTTGAGTTCGGTCTGCTCACCCCGCTGATGCGCAACCACTCCGCGGTGGGCACCCGGATGCAGGAATACTACCGCTTCCCCGAGGTGCTGCCCGCTGTGCGTAATATGATCCGTCTGCGCTACGCCCTGCTGCCCTACCTGTACAGCGAATTTATGAAGGCTGCGCTGGAAAACACCAGCTACTTCCGGCCATTGGCCTTCGATTACCCGGATGACCCCGATGCCCGGGAGGTGGAAGATCAGCTTTTGCTGGGCGAGGGCCTGATGGCCGCTCCCGTCTATGTCCAGAATGCCCACGGGCGGCATGTCTACCTGCCCGAACCCATGAAGCTCCTGCGCCTGCGGGCTGTGGACGACTACGACGAAGAGATCCTGCCCGCCGGACACCACTATATCCGCTGTGCGCTGGACGAAATGCTGTTGTTCATCCGTCCGGGTCACATCATTCCCGTGGCACAGCCCGCCAACAACACCGCTGAGCTGGATGATGCCAGTCTGACCCTGTGGAGCTTCCTGCCCAACGGCGAATCTGCGGAGTACCGGATGTACCGGGACGACGGCGTGACAACGGAATACGAGAAGAAAGAGCACTGGAAAACGCTGCAGATCCATCATTCCTGATCAAAGCGCCCCAGAAAGGCAGGAACCCCCTGCGCGGCATCTTGTATTTTACAGAAAACTGTATTATAATATAGGTGTTCTTTACAAATTGCGTTGTGCCGCAAAACGGCACGGCGCATTTTTTACGCTTCGATTTTGGTGCAAGAGTATGAGAGAAGTTTCAAAGGAGGCGGAGCTTTCATGGCACAAATGTCCCAAGCCGGTGATCTGACCAGCGGCCCGATGCTGAAAAAGATCATCCTGTTTTCCCTGCCGCTGGCGGCATCCAGCTTTTTGCAGCTGCTGTTCAATGCTGCCGATGTGGTCGTGGTGGTCGATTCGCCGGCAGCGCCGCGCTGGCAGCAGTTGGTTCCAACGGTGCACTCATCAACCTGCTGGTCAATCTGTTTGTCGGCCTTGCGCTGGGTGCAAACGTTGTGGCGGCCCGCTGTTATGGTGCAAAGGATGACCAGGGCGTGCACGAAGCGGTGCAGACTGCTGTTACCCTGAGCCTTGTGGGCGGCGTTCTGATGGCTTTTGTGGGCTTTTTTGCAGCCCACGACCTGCTGGAACTGATGTCCAGCCCTGAGGATGTCATTGACCTTGCCACCCTTTACCTGAAGATCTACTTCATCGGAATGCCGATGACCATGCTGTACAACTTCAACGCCTCCCTGCTGCGTGCCGTGGGCGACACCCGCCGCCCGCTGGTCTGTCTGGCGGTGGCAGGTGTCATCAATGTGGTGCTGAACCTGCTGTTCGTCATCGTGTTCCAGATGAGCGTGGCGGGCGTGGCGCTGGCCACCATCCTCAGCCAGACGGTATCCGCCATTATGGTCACGGTGCTGCTGGTCAGGGAAGAGGGTGCCATGCACCTTGACCTGCGGCATCTGGGCTTCCACAAGAAAGCCATGCTGCAGATCATCCAGATCGGCCTGCCCGCCGGTCTGCAGAGCACCGTGTTCAGCCTGTCCAACGTGGTGATCCAGTCGGCCATCAATTCCTTTGGCTCCACGGTCGTGGCCGGAAACTCTGCCGCATCCAACCTCGAGGGCTTCATCTACACCGGCATGAATGCCTTTGCGCAGGCGGCCGTGACCTTTACCAGCCAGAACGTGGGTGCCCGCCGGTACGACAACCTCGACCGCGTCATGCGCAACTGCCTGCTCTGCGTCACTGTGGTGGGCCTGTTCCTGGGCTGCGGCGCTTACTTTGGCGGCGAGGTCCTGCTGCACTTCTACTCCACGGATGAAGCCGTGGTGGCCGCCGGCCTGTCCCGGATGCAGATCATCTGCACTGCCTACTTCCTGTGCGGCATAATGGACACTCTGGCCAGCTGCCTGCGCGGCCGCGGCTACTCGGTGATCCCCATGATCGTCAGTCTGGTGGGCAGCTGCCTGCTCCGTCTGGTCTGGATCGCAACCATCTTCCGGATGTTCCGCTCCACCGGCACGCTGTACATCAGCTACCCCATCAGCTGGGCCCTGACCGCAGGTGTGCATCTCATCTGCCTGCTGGTCGTGCGCAAAAAGATGAACGATCAGCTGAAGGAAGAGAGCCGCCTGGCCGCATAACAAAAAACGCTTTCCTGTGCTCAGCAGGAGAGCGTTTTTGTTTACAGCATCTTCTTTAACAGATATCGGTCATACCCGCCGTACATCTCACGGCGGTCGGCAATGACAAAACCGCAGGCAAGGGCATTGTTCAGGCTGTATTGATTCTCCGGGCTGACGGTGGCCCCGATGCCCACGATGCCGGGCCGGACAAGGGGCAGCGCCGCTTCCAGCAGCTTCCGCTGCAGACCGTTGCCCCGCCAGTCCGGGTGGACCACTGCGCTGTCCGCATTGGCCCAGTGCTCCCACTCCTCCCGGGGCACCCCCAGAAAGGCCGCATAGTTGTGCGCGCTCCGGCCGCAGTAGCGCAGGATAAAGTACGCCCCCAGCCGTTCGCCGTCGTATGCCCCGATGCACAGGTCCTCCCTCAGGTAGGCCGTGATGTTTTCCAGTGTGTCCGGCACAAACTGCTCCGGGTGAGGCATGGCGGCCCGCACTTCATTCTGCAAAGCAAAGAATGCGGCGGCATCCGCAGGGCCGCACCGGCGCAGGCGAATGGGAAGCCGTGCAGGTCGGCCGCACACTTTTTGCAGTATCAGTTCCATTTTGTGAACCCTCCAAAAATAAAATCATACTTCTGCTGGATTCCAGTATAATTACCATTCAAAATAAAGTCAAATCATGCTATAATGAAAGTAAGAAAATCTGTCCGGCGCAGCTTTTGGGATGCAGGGCAGGTTTTCCCAAGTCCAGGCGGGCACTGCCCCGCCCGCGAACCGGAGGAACAGCCCATGAAAGAATCCAGCTCTTCGTCATCCATCCGCCTGGGCGGTGCGGTCATCAGTGACCGTGTCGTCGCAGCGCTTCTGGAAGAACTGCGCACCGGCCGCTACGCCGATGCCGACCGCCTGCCCGCCGAGGTCGATCTGGCCGCGGAACTCGGGGTCAGCCGTACCGTGATCCGGGACGCGCTGAGCGAGATGGAGCGCGCCGGTTACATCGAGCGTGTGCGCGGCATTGGCACAGTGGTCAACCGCACCGTGCTCAGCCTGCGCAGCCGCCTTGACCAGAAGCTGGAATATTACCCGCTGATCCGCAGCTTTGGCAGCTACCCCCACGCCGATGGCATCCAGATCTATCCCATCCGCGCCGGGGCCGAGCTTGCCCGGGATCTTGCCATTGCACCGGGGGACGAGGTCATCTGCATCAAAAAACGCATCCTGGCCGACACCACCCCGGTCATCTACTCCATCGATTATCTGCCGCGCCCTCTTTGGCAGCCGGGACTACACCCGGCATCGACCTGAGCGGCAGCGTGTTCGATATCCTGGAGCAGGAATGCAACCAGCAGATCTCCTCGAATGTGGCCCACCTCAAGGCCAGCTGCGGCGACGAGGCCATCCGGGCTGCCATGCGTCTTGCCCCCGGCGAGGCCATGCTGCTGCTGGATGAGATCTGCTTCAACCGTCTGTGCCACCCGGTCATGCGCTCACTGAGTTATTACACGAATTTCTTCGATTTTCCATTCTACGAAAATTACTTTGACGGAGGTAAAATTCATGCGCCATCTCATCGATCCCTTGGATTTCAGCCAGGAGGAGATCACCTCTCTGCTGGCTCTGGCCGACCGCATCCGCTCCGACCCTGCCGCTTACCAGGACGTTGCGGCTCACAAAAAACTCGCCACTCTGTTCTATGAGCCGTCTACCCGCACCCGCCTTTCCTTTGAGGCGGCCATGCTGAACCTGGGCGGCCATGTGCTGGGCTTCCCGAGCGAGACCGTCTCCAGCGCTTCCAAGGGAGAAAGCGTTGCAGATACCATCCGTGTGGTCTCCTGCTATGCTGATATCGTGGCAATGCGCCATCCCAAAGAGGGTGCGCCGTTCCGCGCTTCCCGCTACTCCCGCATCCCGGTCATCAACGCCGGTGACGGCGGCCACCAGCACCCCACCCAGACCATGACCGATCTGATGACCATCCGCACCCGGATGGGTCGGCTGGATAACCTGACCATCGGCCTGTGCGGCGATCTGAAGTTCGGCCGCACCGTCCATTCTCTCATCAAGACCATGGCACGCTGCAAGAACATCCGCTTTGTCCTTATCAGCCCCGAGGAGCTGCGGGTGCCCGACTACATCATCAAGGACGTGCTGGAGGCCAACGGCATTGAGTACCGTGAGACCCGGAGCCTGGAAGAATCCATGCCTGAGCTGGACATTCTGTACATGACCCGCGTGCAGAAGGAGCGCTTCTTCAACGAGGAGGATTACATCCGCCTGAAGAACAGCTACATCCTGACCAGCGAAAAGATGGCCCTTGCCAAGCCTGAAATGGCAGTGCTGCATCCCCTGCCCCGCGTGAATGAGATCGCACTGGATGTGGACAACGATCCCCGTGCTGCCTACTTTGAGCAGGTGCAGAACGGCGTATACGTCCGCATGGCACTGATCATGACGCTGCTGGGTCTTGCCGACCCCAAAGCACCGAAGGAGGGCAACTGATATGCTGAATATTGACGAGATCCAGAACGGCATTGTGATCGACCACATCAAGGCAGGCACCGCTGTGGGCCTGATGGAGCTGCTGGGCATCACCGGCAACAAGACCGCCAACGTGGCACTGATCCAGAATGCGCGCTCCCACAAGGCCGACTGCGGCCGCAAGGACATCATCAAGGTCGAGGGGGATGCCTCCTGGCTGAACCTGGACGTGCTGGCCTACCTTGACCCTGACATCAGTGTGACCGTGATCGAAAACGGCAAGGCCGTGCGCAAGGAAAAGCCGAAGCCCCCCAAGCGTCTGGTGAACATTGTGCGGTGCCGCAATCCCCGCTGCATCTCCTCCATTGAAGAGGAATGCGACCAGATCTTTGAGATGAGCTCCAACGGCAAATACCGCTGCATCTACTGTGAGCAGGAGCTGCAGGTGAAGCCGGAATAATCGGTACAAAAGCAAAAGGCAGTGCGTCCCACGCGGCGCACTGCCTTTTTTGTTTGTTACACGAAATCCTCCCGCATCGGGGTGAAGATATCCAGCAGGATGCCCGCTTCCGTGCAGGTACAGCCATGCTCCACACCGTCCTCCTTCCGGCCCGATCTCAAACAAAAAGCCCGACAAAGCTCCCTCCGGCAGCACCGCCCGGCATCCCATTCCCACATACGATGCCGTGCAGGTACAGTGCATTCAGAAGGTCTCTATCTGCAGCAATCCCCCAAGATCGCCATTCAGAGCTTCGTCAGACTTTTTATTCGTAAAGACGTTCCGGCTCACGCACACACGCCTGCGTTCCGGATGTTCCTTCCTCTGTCGGCCGCAAACCATACAGCGGGGAGCGCTCCTGCCTTTAACTTGGTTTCATTGTAGCAGATTCCGATGAAACTTTCACCCCAAATGTCATATTCTGCAGGGTTTCATGTCATAACTTGCGGAGTGGGATGGTGCAGGTAAAGCGGAACCAGCACTCCCGCAGCTGATGGTATATTCGCCGCCGTATTTTTTCAGCACATCCCGCACGTTCCACAGCCCGAAGCCGTGGCCCGCCCCTTTCTGAGAGATGCGGGGCAGCTGACCGTCCACGAGGTTCAGGTCCTTTTTCACCCGGTTGCGGACGGAAAGCACCACCTCTTCCTCGCTCTTCCGCATCCGCACATAGACCTCCGGCGGATCAGCCTGCGCGGCGGCCTCAATGGCATTGTTGAGCAGGTTGGAGAGCACGATCACAAGGTCTGTCTGATCCATAGGCATATCCCGCAGATCGGGCAGATCAAAATAGACCATGACCCCTTTTCGGCTGGCCTCCTCGTACTTTTTGCTGAGCAGGGCATCCAATAAAGGGTTGTGGGTGTTCATAATGGTGGTATTCGCCGCAATGGTCTTTGTGAGCGTGGAAAGGTAGGCCTTTGCTCCCTCGTAATTGCCCTGCTGGAGCAGCAGAGCCAGTGCATCGGTGTGGTTGGTGAACTCATGGGTCAGCCGCCGCTGGGTCTTGTAGGATTCCAGAAGAGCTTCTGCGCTCTTCTTCTGGCGCACAGCCTCCACCATCAGTGTCTGCTGCAGCAGCATCTGGTCGTTGACCATCTGCACGATTCCCAGATGGATCATTACTGCTATGGTCAGACCAAAGGTCAGCATCATATTCATCATGCTGGGCACTTCGCTGCCGCCGGATACCATCAGCACGATGTTCAGCACCACAACGATGCCAGGAAAAAAGGACATGACCAACATCTGCAGCGGGGTCAACGCCTGCTCCCTCCGCCAGCGCCGGATAATGTAGGCTGCAAGCAGGCCAGCCCCCACAACAGCAGCAACCAGCAGGAACAGGCAGCTGCGGTAGCGCCAGACCTCCCGGACGGGAATGTGCTTACACCAGGCAAAGGTGTAGCTGACTGTATTTTCCGTCAGCAGGCACATAATGCCGTTGACAAGGCAGGCCGAGAGCTTCTGGTTCCAGCTTCCGCCGAAAAAGAGCACCGTGACCAACAGGTAGATAACATTCAAAATCACAGATTCAACATTGAAAAAGCCAATGTCATGCCGGATCGAGGCACTAGAAATACTGCTGCCAGCAGGGCTGCCCACAGGCAGGGGAAGCGGAATCTCCTGCCACGGCCCAGAAATGCATATTCCACCATGATAAAGGCCGCCCACTGGCCAATGCAGACCAGATGCCCCATCAGAAGCCAGAGCATTTCCTTAGTCATCCCCAAACTGCCCCTTCCATTCCAGATAGGTGCTGCGAATCTCAGCATAGCCGTTCCGGCTCACGCCCAGCTTGACCCCATTGCGCAGGGTGACCATATAGCTGCTGATCTGCCGGATGTACTTCATATTGACCACCGCGCTCCGCCCCACCCGCAGAAAGCCGTTCTCAAACAGGGCCTGCGGCAGCTCATTCAGCTTGCCATAGTAGGAGCACAGCTGATGAGCCACATCTCCGTAAACGTTGATCTTGCGCAGGTCGCTTTCGAGGTAGTAGATGCTGTCGTAGGGCAGCTCGGTCTCGGTGCGGTTCTGCCGGATGGTCAGGGTCTTGGGAGCCCGGTGATCCTGCTCGTGCAGAACGGCATCCAGACAGCGGGGCAGCTGGCAGTCCAGATCGCGCTTGAGGATATAGCGGAACGCATTCACGGTGTAGCTCCGGGCAAATTCCAGATAGGCCGACACATACACCAAGCAGATCTCCGGCTGCACTGGCGCAGCTGCTTTCCCAGTGAGATGCCGTTCATGGTGTCCAGATCCACATCCAGCAGCGCCACCTGATATAGATCAAGGTCCCGCCGGGCCAGTGTCTCTTCCCCGCTGTGGCAGACGGTGCATTCCACCTGCAAGCCCCGCAGCGCAAAGAAATCCCGGACGAGCGTTTCCACGCGGGCAGCAAACACCGCATCGTCATCACAGATCAAAATGTGCATTGTGTCCTCCAACAAAACGCCCTCTCCGTCAGTGCTTCGCACTGCCACCTCTCCCAAAGGGCGAGGCAATTGCTGCTCTGACTTCAGGCTGTGCAAGTTGCTTACCCATCAGATGCGTCGGCTTCCCCCTTGGGGAAGCTGGCGAGCGAATGCGAGACTGAGAGGGTTTATTTCCTTATGCAAAGAACTTGTCGTAGATGCCAAAGGCGAAGATGAACAGCACGATCACGGGCAGACCGTAGGCAGATAGCCGCGCATCCAATCCTGGATCTTCAGCCCCTCGCCGGTGTTGACTTCCTTCTTATAGTTGTCCCAGCCCCAGCCATAGCGGGAAACACAGAACAGCAGGTAGACCAGGCTGCCCAGCGGCAGGAACAGATTGCTGACAAGGAAATCCTCAAAGTCCAGCACTGCACCGCCAAACACGGCAAAGCCATCCCAAGCCCAGAGGTTATACCCCAGCACGCAGGGCATGGACAGCAGGATGATGAGGAACAGGTTGACCAGACTGGACTTTTTACGGGTGCAGCCGGTCAGCTCCATGCCGCAGCAGATGATGTTCTCGAACACTGCCAGCACGGTGGACAGGGCCGCAAAGGCCATGAACAGGAAGAACAGGCTGCCCCACAGCCGCCCCAGCGCCATGTTGGCAAAAATATTGGGCAGGGTGATGAAGATCAGACTGGGGCCTGCAGTCTGATCCACGCCAAAGGTGAAGCAGGCCGGGAAGATGATGAGACCGGCCGTGATGGCCACAAAGGTATCCAGCACCACCACACGGACGCTCTCGCCCAGCAGGGAGTGCTCCTTGCCGATGTAGCTGCCAAAAATGGACATGGCACCGATGCCCAGGCTCAGGGTGAAGAAGCCTGATTCATCGCACCCACCAGGGTGTTGACGATGCCAACCTCCTTCATGCGGCCAAAGTCAGGCACCAGGAAGAAGGAAAGGCCCTTCTTTGCGCCGTCCATGAAGAGGCTGTTCACGGCCAGAATGACCATGATGAGGAGCAGGGCGATCATCATGCCCTTGGTCACACGCTCCAGACCATTCTGCAGGCCCTTGGCGCAGACCAGAATGCCCAGAACGACCACGAACACCATCCAGAAGGTCATAATGCCGGGGCTTGCCAGCATCTCGGTGAACTTGCCTGCCACCTCGTCTGCGTTCAGGCCGGAGAGCTTTCCGGCGGCAGTCATATAGAAATAGTGCAGCATCCAGCCCGCAACGGTGGTGTAGAACATCATCAGCAGGTAGCAGCCGATCAGAGTAAAATAGCCGTGGATATGCCACTTCTGGCCCGGCTTTTCCAGCACCTGATAGGCGTGCACCGGGCTTTTGCGGCTGGCACGGCCCACCGCAAATTCCATGGTCATAATGGGCAGACCCAGAATGACCAGGAACAGCAGGTAAAACAGTACGAAGGCTCCGCCGCCGCCCTGACCTGCCATATAAGGAAATTTCCACACGTTGCCAATGCCGATGGCACAGCCTGCCGACAGCAGGATGAAGCCAGCCGCGATTTCAGCGTTTCACGTTCCATAATAAATTTGTCCCCTCCAATAATTTCAGCCGCCCGCCTTCCGCGCGAAAAACAGACGAAATCAATTCATTATATCACAAATTGGAAGAGAATGGAGTGCTTTTTCGTATTTTCCCTTGCAAATTTCTTCCATCTTATATAAAATAGACAAGATGAAATGTGTACAACACGGAAAGGAA
>ENA-OQEB01000554-OQEB01000554.1-human-gut-metagenome-genome-assembly--contig:-NODE-554-length-15334-cov-2.493128_pt1 | contig 15334 bp, 13 predicted proteins | sample MGYA00242787_ERZ504619 | MGnify/ENA primary metagenome ERZ504619 (study PRJEB26092, sample SAMD00036317) | human gut metagenome | host: Homo sapiens | study: EMG produced TPA metagenomics assembly of... | reverse complement strand
CCCGAACAAAATCGCAATTTTTCTCTGTATAGTGAAAACAATCTCATTTATGGTTCTGTTAAAGGCTTGAAAGTCGATAGAGAAACGCAGGAAGTAATCAAGGGAGCAACCTTTGGCTTGTTCTTTGTGGATACTACTGAATTAACAGAAAAGAATGCGGTTCTAACTGCTATTACCGATGAAAATGGTATCTTTACCTTTACTAATGTTCCTTATGGCGAGTATATCGTCAAGGAGTTGAAACCAGCTGAAGGATATCTCGACAACGAGGACATTTTCAAGGTTACTATTAGTACACACGAACAGATGATTGAGCTTACCCCTATAAACGATAGGATCCCTGAGCTTAAGACTACTGCAACGGTAGACGGAAACAAGGAAGTTAACGCTACAGAAGTATTTACTCTTACCGATTTAGTTGAGTATAAGCATCTCGTTCCCGGCAAGGAATATGTACTTAAAGGTGTATTGATGAATAAAGCCACAGGCAAAGCACTTGAACTTGATGGAAAAGAGATTACTTCCGAAGTTAAATTTACTCCCGAACAGCCAAGCGGTACGGTCGATGTACTTTTCACATTTGATAGCAAATTTATTAAAACCGAAACACAAATTGTCGCTTTTGAGTATCTGTATAAAGACGGCAAGGAACTTACAACACATACAGATATTGAAGACGAAGGACAAACGGTAACAATTCATATTCCGTCAATTAAAACGACAGCTACTATAATCTTAAAGAACAGGAAGCGATAGAATACGCTAATGAGATTATCGGCATTGTAAATTCCAATTGGGAAAAAATCGCCGCACAATACGGCTTGAGCAGAAATTTAATAGAATATAATGAGACCGGCATTCAGCTTAAATTCGATTGAATAATGACCTTTTATATTCTTTGTCACCAAACGGTGCAGTACCCTGCTGTAAAAGATAATGCAGATTTAGAATTTCTTTATACACCTCATTGTAAGGTTTGCAATTCCTCATACGAATTTGCGGTTATAAGCAAAAATAAAATTCTGAGAGATTTTTGAGAGACGCAAAGTCTGAAAAATGGCTTAAATAGGCGGTTTTGAAAAAAGATTGCGAGCCTCTGACTCCGTATGTTGAGGTTCGAATCCTTTTTACGGGTTTATAATGCAATTAACCCCGTAACAACGTTCTGTCAAGTCTTTAAGGTGGAGATTTGCAAGGCTAAGACCGCTTTTTTGGACTTGATATGGTACAAAAAGGCTTCCGCCTCAAACGAGACAGAAGCCTTATTTTTATGCGTTTGTATTGCGAATACAGTTATAGTCTGTTATCAGTCTTTAAGCTCATCAACATACTCGGTATGCTCACGCAAGAATTTCTTTTCCTCAGGTTTGAGGTCAAGACCGATAGTTCCGCCCGGATTCATAAGATAATCGGGGTCGAAGTAGTTTTTAAGAGTACGGATTACGCCGTATTCCTTCTCGCCGAGATAACCCTCGAGCCACGGAGCAAACATCTTGCCGATACCGTGGTGGTGGCTGATAGCAGCGCCGCTCTTCTGAATTGCGTCAAGAATGGTAGCGTGGTAAGCACGGAACTCTTCCTCGTCCTGCATCTTTGTCATAAAGATAAAGTAGAGGTTTGCACCCTGCGGATAGCAGTGCGACATATGAGTTGTAACGATTGTATTCGGAAGCTTATGGCAAACCTCACGAACCTCACGGTGAACACGTCCCATATTTGACCAGTTAACCGTACATTCAAGAGTATCAATCATAAAGCCGAAGTCCATAAGTGTATCACGAAGATAAGGATCGTTGAAGCGGCCCTTTTCCCAACCTTACATACATAGCCTGTCATCGGGATACCGCCGTACTTAACGGCAATCTTCATAATGTTGTTAGCAACGTTCCTTGAGAAGCCTTTTTCGCCGTCTGTAAAGCCGAGGAAGAGGCAACGTTCAAAGTCCTTATAGCCCAATTTATCAAGAATGGGCTCAAGCGGTGTTTCGTCGACGTTGTAAAGATGGAGCATCAACGAAGTTTCTTCGGGGTCTGAAAGACGGAAAACGGAGGAGAAGCCGCATTCACACTGCATCATTTCACGACCTGCACGCATTGCTGTTTCCCAATCCTTGAACATATATGAGAAACGCTTTCTGTTCTCGGGCATCCAGCGGAAAATCTTGAGTGTAACCTCGGTAAGAACGCCGAACGCACCCTCGCCGCCCATCATAATCTGATTGAGGTTAGGACCTGTTGCCTCTCTCGGATAATGGCTTGTTTCGATTTTACCGATCGGAGTAGCATATTTCTGAGAAACAACTATATCTGCGATAGTACCGTAATATGTACTGTTCTGACCTGCACCACGGGTAACAGTCCAGCCGCCTACGGAAGAATACTCAAATGACTGCGGGAAATGACCGCAGGTATAAGCACGCTTTGCACCGAAAATGGTCTGTGCGTTCTGAAGAGTTTCCTCAAGCTTCGGACCTGACATACCTGCCTGAACGGTGATTGTCTGATCGGTTTCGTTAAACTTAATAACTTTATTAAAGTTACGGCGCATATCAAGGGAAACACCGCCGTTGATAGGCTCTACGCCTCTTGTAACGGAGGAGCCGCCGCCGTAAACATAAAGCGGAATTTTATTCTTTGTAACATAAGCTACGATTTTTTCAATCTGTTCGCTTGTTTCGGGGAAAACAACAAGGTCGGGAAGAGAGTCAAAACGACGGTGACGCAAACGCAAAAGGTCGTACATTGTCTGTCCGTAGGAAACGGCAAGACGGTCATAGTCGCTCTGCGAAATATTCTTTTCGCCGACGATATTTGCAATAGCCTTTACGTGCTTTTTGTCAATCTTCGGAGCGTGCTCTGCGCCGAGATTTACGGGGTCTAAGCCCAAATCTCATTGTACTGCTTAAAGTCTTCGTCTTTAAGATTACAACGACCCTTAACATACTTGTAAAGACTTTCCTTCGGATATTTGAAGAAATCGGGATCGCCCCAACGGAAAATTGAACGGTAGCTGTCCTCGGGTGCTCTTGTAAGCATCCATTTAGGCTCAAAGCCCTTATACGGTTTTGTACTCATAATCAGTGTCCTCCTGTTTGAAAATAATGTAAGTATTTTTCTATCGGTCTTAATCTTGCGGCAAGGTGTGAATATGCCTTGCTGTAAATTTTCATATATGTACGGTGGTTTTCCTCGTTCGGCATAAACACATCCTTTGATGCACCATATGAGAATCGCATCCTCATAGCTGTCGAATACGCCTTGTGAAAGGAAAGCAACCATTGCACAACCGACTGCACTCGCCTCGTGGGTTTGATACGGTGAACGGGTAAGCCGAACACATCTGCGGCGATTTGGCAAACAACGGGACTGCTTGCTCCGCCTCCGCCTGCATAAAGCTCATCAACCGTAACCTTTGAACGCTTCTGCATTGTATCAAGACCGTGGTACAGCTCCATGCAGATACCCTCTATTATCGCTCGATACAAGTGATAGCGTGTATGGAAGTCGGAAAATCCGATTATTGCACCGCTTGCACTCGGGTTTGTGATACCCGGCGTCCAGAACGGCTGTAAAATCAGTCCTCCCGAGCCCGCTTCGATATTTTTGATTTTATCGTCAAGGAATCGCTCAACGCAAACGCCCTCTTCGGCGGCATCGACCTTATCCTTTGAAGCAAACTGCTCGATAAACCACGAAATCATCCAAAATCCACGGTAAACCTCAAATTCGGGATTATACATATCATTCGGAACCGCCGGATAAGCCGGCATATACGGCTGCGGCTCAAAATATTTCTTGACCGCCATCTGTAAGGTTGAGGTAGTGCCGAATGAAATTGCGGCTTGATTTGATTTTACCACCGACATACCGATAGTCTCGCAGCCCTTGTCAGAGCCTGTTGCGATAAGCGGTAAGCCCTCGGGAATTCCCGTCTTTTCGGACGCTTCCTTTGTAATATTTCCGATAACCTCGCCCGACGGGACAAGCTCGCAAAGCTTTTCTGTCGGGACATTGCATACGCAGCGTGTGAGTGCGCTCGGCTTCATCCAACAGCGGTTTTTGTAATCGAACGGCACATGACCTATCATATTAGCCGCCGAATCCTTTAGCTCTCCCGTTAAAAGATAGTTGAGATATGTCGGAAGCATAACATATTTATCTGTTTTAGCCCATACCTCAGGCTCATTTTGCATAATCCAGTTGCCCGTAGAAGCACGGTAAATCATATTTACCGACTCCTCCATACCGACAAACGAGAAAATTGCTCGCTTATATGCAGGTATTTGCCCGTCAACGTTTGCCTCTCTGTCATCGAGCCATAATATTATGTCACGTAGCGGGCGTTGTCCTTATCGAGGCAAAGCACCGTGTCACGGATACAGGTAAGGCATACGGCTGTTATGCGGTCAAGCTTATCGGCATTCCTTTCGATAACCTTTTTTGACATTTCAGCGATTATGTTAAAGTAAAAATCCGGAGTTTGTTCCGCCCAGCCGGGTTGCTTTGATAAATAAGGAACCTTATATTTTTTCTGCTCCTTATCCTCAAAGCCTCCGCTTTCATTGACAAGTAAACATCGAGCACTCTGTGTGCCGACATCAAAGGTCAGCACAAGTGACTGTTCCATTAAAATATTCCCCCCTATTTCTCCGTCAGGTTTCATTATTCTCGTCTTTTAGGATATTGCTTGTGGCAATCAAATCCACACCGAGATCAAGAATATTAGGTACAACGACCTCTTCACGTCCGATTCGCTTTGAGACGGTAATACGATTGACCTCATGCATTAAATCAAATATTTTATTCTTCGGTATAGCCCCCGATACACGAACGGGTAAAACAGGCACCGAAGGGAAGCTTGTTCGTACTGTCGTGCAAACGGTACGGCGGGGATCGGTCATCTCGTTTATAGCAAATTCTTTGCCCCTTTTGCAGGTGTTGCCGGTTACGACAAGCTCGTCGCCCTCTGATGTAATCGTCATTCTGCACGAACGGGGACAAACGATGCAAACTAATTCTTTTGTCATTTTACACCGTCTCCTTTACCGAGTCTTTCCAACTGAAGTTCTACTCTGCTGTTTTCGTTTAATTCGCAGCCGTCAAAATCAATCGTAAGATTTTCCATTTCGGGCGGTCGCATAAACGCATATCTTTTTTTAAGTATTTCCTTGCCGTCTGCAAGAATATGGAGAACGCAGTTGTTTTCCTCCTCACGAACACGGAAATACAAGTCTGTTTTGCTGTTATCCTCATTGAGATTAAGCCTTTGCGGTACAACATAAAGAAGTCCGTCGCCGGGTGTTACCTCAATCATTTTTCTTGCCTTTTTAGAATACTGTGCGGCGGATTTACCTGCCTGCTCGGCATTCTGCGAAACATAGTCAACCAAATCGTTGACGTGAAGTGCGTTACCGCAGCTGAACACACCGTCTGTGCTTGTCATACACTGTCCGTCGCATACGGGACCTTTGTGCGTGAGTCAAGCTGTACGCCGATTGACTCTGCAAGCTCATTTTCGGGAATAAGACCGACCGACAAAATAAGCGTATCACATTCAACACGGGTCTGAGTTCCGGGAATAGGCACCATTTTTTCGTCAACCTTTGAAATTTCAACCGCTTCGAGCCTGTCAACACCGAACACACGGGTTACGGTATGCGAAAGATGAAGCGGAATATCGTAATCGTGCAAGCACTGGTGAAGGTTTCTTGTAAGTCCCGACGGTGTTGGCTTAGCCTCATACACACCGAGAACCTTTGCGCCCTCAAGGGTCAAGCGACGAGCCATAATAAGACCGATGTCGCCCGAGCCGAGAATTACGCATTTCTTCGCAGGCATAAGTCCGAGAAGATTGGTAAAATGCTGAGCTGTTCCTGCTGTGAAAACGCCTGCCGGACGTGTGCCGTGAATAAATACCTGCTTTGCGGTACGCTCACGACAGCCTGTTGCCAAAACAAGTGCCTTTGCCGTAAAGACCGAAACACCGCTTCTGCCTACGGTATGTACCGAAAAGCTTCCGTCGGCATTTTTATCTATTTTAGTAACAAATGTCAAGGTGCTGTACTCAATATTGCGTTTATAGAGTTCGTCCTCAAAACGCTCTGCATATTCGGGTCCCGAAAGCTGTTCGCCGAAGTGATGAAGTCCGAAGCCGTCATGAATACACTGCTTGAGAATACCGCCGAGCCTTGCCTCTCTTTCAAGAAGGAGAACCTTTGCTCCGTTGTCATGTGCGCTGATTGCTGCCGCAAGACCGGCAGGACCGCCGCCGACTACAAGCACATCATAGTTTCCCGTCGTCATCACTTTTCGCCTCCTTCGTTAACCTTTGTTTCACCGTAAGTGATAACCGATTCCGCCGAAGATTTTCTAACATCCGAAAGCGGAACGCCGAGGAATTCGGCAATTATCTTTGTAACAAGCGGTGAGCAGAAGCCTCCCTGACAGCGTCCCATTCCGGGTCTGATACGCTTTTTAATTCCGTCAACCGTCGGAACGCATATCGGAGATTTCAATGCGTCAAGAATCTCTCCCTTACTGATTTGCTCGCAACGGCAAATAATTTCGCCGTAGTCGGGATTCTCCGCTATCATTTTTTCTCTTGTTTCGTCGTCCATTTCACGCAAAACGGGAACGCCCTTGCGGATAGGATTATAATTGTTATTCTTTTCAACAGTCTTTGACTTGCCGAGCATATCAACCGCAAGTTCTGCCATATCAACAGCAACTGCGGGAGCTGTCGTCAGTCCCGGCGACTGAATACCTGCAACGTGGATTAAGTTTCTTGTGTTTCTGCCTGCCTCAAGGATAAAATCCTCCTCAAATGTAGGAGCACGAACGCCCGTGAAATATGTAATAATATCACGCTGTGAGAGCTCGGGCATTGTCTGCGTCTGCTTGTCAAATACAGTTTTAATGCTCTCTGCACGGGTTTCGGTATTTTCCTTTTCAACTGTCTCAACGGCGTCAGGACCTACAAGAAGGTTGTCATGCACGGTATGCAATATACCGCCGCCCTTTGAATGAGTTTTTCCGTGAACGCTTATATCCTTTATGGAAGCGACCGAATGCATATATGCGCCTGCCTTTTGGTCAAGGATCGAGTTCGTGCCACGGCGAGGATGAATCGAGAAAAATCTGTCATCCGCCATAGCGGCAATATCCTCGGCGAAAACGCCTGCCGCATTGATAACGATTTTCGGATGGATAACACCTCTGTTGGTGGTAACGTTTATGATCTGATGAGCCGATACCTCCATTGAAAGAACAGCTGTATCAAGGCTTACCTGAGCACCGTTCTGCACTGCGTTTTCGGCATAGGCAATTGTGAGTCCGTATGGGCAAACACAGCCTGCACTCGGGTTATACATTGCAAATTTTGTGTCATGAGTAAGCTTCGGCTCACGGCGCATAAGCTCCTCGCCCGAAATCAGCTTTGTGTCCTCAATGCCGTCATGATATTTTCTCCAGAAAACATAAAGTGCGACAAGCGGCTTGAAAGCTGAATTGCGGAAAAGAACATATTGACCGACCTGCTTAAACGGAACGTCAAGCTCACGGCAAATATCTGCGTACATATGGTTTGCACGGCGGATATATTTATGCTTGAGAGAGCCTTTTCCGAGGTCGATACCCGGATGCACCTCGCCGTCATTTCTGCCCGAAGCCTGAAGCGCAAGGTCTGCTTCCTTATCGACAAGCAAAACGTCAAGCTTCCACTTCGTAAGTTCTCTTGCAATCGAAGCGCCTGAAATACCGCCGCCGATAACAAGAACATCGGGACTTCTACCCTCCAATGAGTCGTCCTTAACTGACGGAATACGTGTCGGAGCAGGCTGTTCTCCCGTATAAACAATATCATTTACGACGTGAGTTGTGCTGTACTTCTTTGCCGCCGCCTGACAAGCAGAGACAATCTCGCTCCAATCAGAGCTCTTGCCACGCACAAAGATAGCGCCGTTCTCCAGCGTTGCGTTAAATCTTCCGCCGAATTCTTTTTTCAGTCTTTTGTTAATTGATGATATACTCATAATTCAAGCCTCTTTTATCATCTTCACAGTCGGTCGAACGCCCGACTGTACTTAAAAAATATGTCGGTTAAATGACCGACTGAATAAATTAAGTATAAGTCCGCAAAAAGCGTTTGTCAATACTTTTAACTAAAAAACTCGCTTTTGTCCGATTTTTTTGTGGACATTGTTCAATATTCGTGTTATACTTTAGGCAATATTTTTAGTGGAGAGATATTATGGCAGCACAAAGACCCGAAAACATCAATGAAATTATACTCGATACAGCAGAGGAGCTTTTGAAAGAAAACAGCTTTTCCGAAGTAACTCTCGCAAAGATAGCCGAAAAGGCGAACATCTCCAAAGGCACGCTGTATTATTATTATAAAAGCAAGAATGAAATCCTTTTTGCAGTTACAGACCGCTATCTTTCACGTCAATGGGACGAGCTGATACAGTGGACGGAAAACAAGGAAAAAGATACCTCCCCTCACCGTCTTGTCAACTATGTTATTGAAAGGAATATCGCTTACTCGGGCTTGAGGCTTCATTTGTTCGACGCAGCTTTACTCGGAGACGAGGAAATCAGGTCAAAGCTTATCCACCGCTACGATGAATTCCAAAAGCTCATTTCTTCAAAAATAGCCGAACGAACCGACAGGGTATCCGCCGACTATTTCACTTGGCTGATTTTGACGGTTTCCGACGGAATTATAATTCAAAACAGCCTTAAAAACGACGCTTTCGACACACAGCAATTCTTAAAGCAAAGTGCCGAATACATCAAAAAATTTGAAAATAAGCATAAAGCATAACCGCAGCCTCTGTTTTATAAACGGAGGCTTTCATTTTGAGTTTTTTATAAAAAGCATTACCGATAAATATATACTTATTGCCAAAAAGGTGAAATTATAACCGCTTTTAATAAGTATGTAAAATCCGAAAAAGGTCATAGGAATGAGAAAAACAACAGACACCGCAGTTATGATTCTTTCGCATTTTTCATTCGGTAATTTTTGTAAAAGCAGACTTCAAGTGCTCTGCCGCCGTCGAGAGAAAACACGGGCATTATGTTAAAAAGACCGATTATCAGATTTATTGCCGCCATTTCAAGAAAAACATCCTTACTGTAAAAAGCATATAAGAGCACAAACATAAAAAGAAGAAAAAAGTTCATCATAGGGCCGCTTACAGCGTGATGAACTCTTTTTTATAGTCTTGTGTTATGTCGTTTTTTCTGATTATCGTCATTCCGAAAATGCCAAAGTGCACGGTATCGGGCTTTTCTCCGCATAAAACAATCGCCAAAAGGTGTCCTGCTTCGTGCAAAATTGAAAACAAAATGGCATAGCGTATCTCATCATTGATATTAAAGCTCATTAAAAAGGTCACGCAAGCCGCAAACAGAAAATCAATTTTAACGCTTACGCTCTTACGGAAAAACGCATCAGCTCTCAAGCACCCACAGCGGATTATGTCGCACCGAGCCGATACGGATTTCAAAGTGCAAATGCGGTCCTGTCGCCTGTCCCGTCGAGCCGACTTTAGCGATAATCTCCCTGCTCTGACGTTTGCGCCCTCCTCGGCTATCAGCTCCGAGCAATGACAGTAAACCGTCGTGATATTGCCCTCCGATTCAAGAAAAATGTAGTTACCTCTTATATCGGAATAGGAAGCTTTTGCAATTTTTCCGTCAAAGGCGGCTTTTATCGGCGTCCCCGATTTTGCGGCAAGGTCAATTCCCGAATGAAAGCCGTATTTATTTGTAACGGGGTTCATTCTGTAGCCGAAGCGTGATGTAATTTTTGTATATTCAACGGGCTTTACCATCGGCTTGCTGAAAAACACAGGCGAAAATGAAGCGGTTGTGCCGTCAACATACATTAAGTCCTCGCCGCCTGCGCCCGTCAGCTCCTCCTCGACAGCTGTTTCCTCGGGTGCACGGTTGTTAGGCTCCGAAACAAAGGCAATTACCGAACGAACACAGTCCGCCAAGTCCTTTGCCGTCAAATCTTTTTGCATTATCGAATTATAGAACTCATTTATAGCGATAAAGGTCTTGCTCTCGGTTTTATAAAAGGCAAAAAAGAGAAGCAATACCAATGAAAACACAACCATTTGCGTTATAATAACAGAGGTCATCAAGTCGCTGACCTTTTTCGGCTGTTCGTCCTGTGCTACGGCTCTCGACCTGCTGCGATCTCTGCGTAAATCACGGTAATCCGCTTCGTATTCCCTTAATTCATATTCCATATTATCACCCGATACAAAATATGCTTTTCTAAGGGCAAATATGATAAAAGTGGTAAATATGATAAAAGCCCGTCATAAGACAGGCTTTTATATAAAGTATTATTGTATCAAGTCAACAACATTCTGTCGTTGTCAAGAGCCTTACCGGCTGAGAGCTTGAACTGCTCAAGCAAATCGGAAACGCCGAGCTTTGCCCTTTCCTCGCCCTCAACATCAAAAATAACAGTTCCCTTATCCATCATAACCGTTCTGTTTCCGAGGTCGAGAGCCGACTGCATATTATGCGTAATCATAAGGCAAGTAAGGTGGTTTTCCTCAACGATTTTTGTCGTAAGCTCAAGCACTTTTTCGGCAGTTGAGGGGTCAAGAGCCGCCGTGTGCTCATCAAGCAGTAACAATTTAGGCGGAGTGTATGTAGCCATCATAAGCGTAAGTGCCTGCCTCTGACCGCCCGACAAAAGACCCACGGGCTGCTGCATTCTGTCCTCAAGTCCCATATTCAAAAGAGAGAGCCTTTGACGGAATTCCTCTTTATCCTTTTTATTGATTTTGCTAAGCCATCCGCCCTTGCCTGCCGCAAGAGCAAGGTTTTCCTCAATGCTCATTCCGGGTGCGCTGCCACGCATAGGGTCTTGGAAAAGACGTCCGATAACCTTTGCCCTTTTGTGTGAGGGAGATAAGGTTATATCCTCGCCGTCAAGAACGATACTGCCCGTATCGGTTATAAAATCGCCTGCGATAGCGTTAAAAAGCGTTGATTTTCCTGCTCCGTTTGCACCGATAATCGAAATGAAGTCGCCGTCTTTAACACTCAATGAAAGGTTGTCAAGAGCGAGCTTTGCGTTGACGGTATCGGGATTGAAGGTCTTTGTAATGTTTGTTATTTCAAGCATTATGCCGCCCTCCTTGCTTTGTTATGGTCTAATCTTCTCTTAAATTCAGGATATTTACTCTTGAGATAAGGTCCTGAAATTGCGATTATAACAATTACCGAGGATACCAGCTTGAGCATTGAAGCAGGCATATTGAAGCGAAGTGCAACAGTATAAACAAGGCGGAACACGATAGCGCCGATAACCACGCCTATCGCCTTTGCGGTAATCTTACCCTTACGCATAAACACGCCGCCGATAAGAAGCGAAGCGAGGGCAACGGTTACCATACCCGTACCTATATCAATGTTTACCGACTTTTGAGACTGTGCAAGCAAACAGCCCGAAAGTCCCGTGAAAGCGTTTGAAACGCAAAGTCCGATAATCGTTGTAAACGCAGGGTTTATTGACGAAGAACGAACCATATCGGGATTGTTGCCCGTCGCACGAATTGCAAGTCCCAGCTTTGTTTTCAGGAAAAGCGATAAGAACAAAATCACAAGCACTACCGCTATCAGCGAGACAATAAGCACCGACTGCTTTTCAAGGAAGGTGCCTGCAAGAAGCGTTTTCATTTTTGTAAAAACGGTTTCGGTTTTATTCATATTAAGCAATGACGAATTGCCCATAGCCGCTATGTTTATCGAATACAATGCCGTGTTGACGATAATTCCCGCAAGCAGGCTGTCTACGCCCATTTTCGTCTGCAAAATGGCTGTTATAAATCCCGATGCGATACCTGCGAGCATTGCCGCTACGATTGAAAGATACGGGTGTCCCGATATTGCGACAACTGCGCCGACGGACGCTCCGAGTGTGAAGCATCCGTCAGTTGATAAGTCGCAGACATTAAGCATCGAATAGCTTAAAAACAATGCAAGCACCGTAAGGGAGCTGATAAGTCCCAATTCAAATGCTGTTTGTAATAATGCTGTGGCTGATACTAAGCTCATAATTCGTTAAGTCTCCTGTTTATTCTGCCGCCGAGGTAAAGCTCTCTGCGGTTGTTATGCTCTGAATTTTTGTGCAATAGGGCTTGAAGGTTGTTTCAAGTGTGTTGTAATCGTAACCAAGCTCCTTGCATATATCGGTGTTGATTGTTGCCGTGCCGTTATCAAATACAGTTACGGGAAGAGTTGCCGTGTCTGCACCGTCAACAAGAATATTAGCAATCATCTTGCTGTTTCAACGCCAAGCTTGATATAATCAACGCCGTAGCCGAGGAATGCGCCGTTAAGTGCAAATGAATCTGCGCCTGTGAAGTGCGGGATTTTAGCCGCTGCAAAGGTTTCGTAAATTGAAAGCTCTGATTTCATAATTGTATTGTCGGTAGGTGTGAACACTGCGTCAACCTTATCGTTTACAAGAGCCTGAGCTGCCTGCTGAACCTCTGCGATAGTTGTTCCTGTGCGTTCAACGTATTTAATACCCTTTTTGTCAAGGAATTTCTTTGCCTCTTCAATCGGTGTTTTTGAGGAATCCTGACTCATATCGTAAAGGAGACCTACTGTTTTTGTTTCGGGGTTGTTTGCAAGGATAAGATTCATAATTGCTTCTGTATTGAGGTAATCCGAGGTACCTGTGATGTTTGCGCCGGGGTTATCAAGTGAATTTACAAGTCCTGCGCCGACGGGATCGGAAACTGCCGAGAAAACAATCGGAATATCTGTTGTTGCCGCCTGCATTGCGATTGCCACGGGTGTTGCTATACCGACCATAAGGTCAACGTTTTCAGCCTTAAGTTTGAAATAATCTGAGCGAGAACATTTGAATCGGCGTTGCAGTTGTCATAAATGATATTGAACTTAACGCCCTTTTCCTGCTCGATTACCTTTAACTGTGCTTCGATATTTTCATAAATCTGATTGAGTGATGCGTCATCGACATAGTTGCAAATGCCGATTTTATAAGTCTTTGATGCGTTGTTGTCTGAATTTTTGTCGTTTGCGCAAGCCGCAAAACCTAAAACAAGTGCGAATACGAGTAATATTGATAATGCCTTTGTAATTTTTTTCATGGTGATTAGCTCCTTAATTTTATAAAATGTTTTGATGATTTTCTGTTTTTAATTTTACTGTCGCCATCGCCTTGTTAAAATTATCATAAAATCACTCCAAATAAAAACAAAAAAATCCTGTCCCAATAATTGGGACAGGATATAATACCTGCGGTACCACCCAAGTTGACGAAATAAATTCGCCCGCTCTGCCTCATACTGAAATATATGAGCTGTACTGTAACGGGTACACCCCGTCGGTTACTACTTGCGAAAACGCTTTCGACCGCCCTCATAAGTCCATTCGCCTTAAATTTCACTGCTGCCATCTCACTGTCGGCAACTCTCTTTGAGCTTCTGTAAAAGGTTACTACTCTTAATCGTAGGTTTTGTGTTGTTTTTTATAAGATAGCACAAGTATAAACACTTGTCAACACTTTTTTCAAAAAAATCAGAAATTAAATTTGTCGCCGTCTCCGTTGCCTTTTTCTTCGGGAGCCTTTTCGTCCTCAACGGTAAAGTCAACGCTCATACCGTCCGAGCCGTATGAAAAGCCGTTGTAATCCATTGGATTGCGGTCGAAATTCATATCGGGCATAACGGGAATAATTCCGAAGGAGTCGGGCGATATAAGACCCGAGTCAATAGCGTGCTTTTTAAGATTTTCATAGTACATAGCCTTTGTTGTTTCAACATAGGGTGTAACATATATAGTCGCAATTCCTGCGGTACACGCAACAAGCAAATACCAAGCAAGGAAGCTCAAATCAAGCACGAACAAATCTGATTTATAGCCTTTTGTCATAATCTCACTCATTCTTCTTGCGTCCTGTGAGTTGAGATTGGGATTGTCGTGAAGAATGTACTTAACCTGCGAGTATGAATACCCCTTAATTACGCCCGGAATGACAAGGAGCAATGACCAAAGTCCGATAATAACATTTGTGACAAGCATAGTCGAAAGATATTTTCCGAACCTGTCGAAGCCCTCTTTGTATATAGACTTCCACTCGGGGTTAAAGCCCCTGATGTGATTGAGATAATATCCTGCAAGAGAAACCATAAAAGGTAACAAAAGTATGCCGATTATAGAACTTGCGCTTCCAATACCATAAGTCGCACCATCAGCCGAATTGTAGTAATCGTCAAAATACACCATTCCGTTAGAGAGAATATTTTTTACGTTGACCCAAACAGCAAATCCCTCCTGCAAAAGATAAATGATGATTGCCGCAAAGAACATTTTTATCCATCTTGTATCGGTGGAAATGAAATTTTTAGCCTCATACTTAATTGCCGATCTGTTTAATACACCCATATTTTACCTCCTTATTCCCTGTGCCACTTCACGCCCTGCGGAGTGTCCTCAAGTACAATGCCCTGCGCTTTGAGTTCATCTCTTATTCTGTCCGCCTCAGCCCAGTTTTTCTCCTTTCGAGCGTTCTGGCGAGCTTCGATAAGGCTTTTCAACCTCTTCGTCAAGGCTGCCTGTATCTCTATTATAAACGAGTCCGAGAACATTTGTCAATTCGTCAAATAAATCAATTGCATATTTAATAAGCTCAGCCGATTTAGAGTCAATTACATTGACGTTTATATCCTTAACAAGCTCAAAGACAGCCGAAATACCGTCTGCGGTGTTAAGGTCGTCATCCATAGCCTCAATAAACTGCTCACGTCTTGAATCAAGCTGCTTTTTGATTTCCTCCGCATTTTCAGGAACAATATCCGTTGCGTTCTCCAATGCGAAATCAAGGTTGTTACGGCAGGTGTAAAGCCTCTGAAGCGAAGCCTTGCACTGCTCGATTATATCTACGCTGTAATTTATCGGACTTCTGTACTGCGATGAATCATAAGATAACGGATAGGCTCATAGCCGTATTTTTCAGCTACATCACGAACTGTAAAGAAATTGCCGAGAGATTTTGACATTTTAACGTTGTCAACATTTATATATCCGTTGTGCATCCAATAATGTGCAAACGGAACGCCGTTGCAGCACTCGGACTGTGCGATTTCATTTTCGTGGTGCGGGAAAATAAGATCCTGACCGCCGCAGTGAATATCGATTGTATTTCCGAGGAAGCGATGAACCATTGCAGAGCACTCGATATGCCAGCCGGGTCTGCCTTGCCCCACGGAGACTCCCAATAGGCTCGCCGGGCTTGCACCTTCCAAAGTGCGAAGTCCATAGGCTCTCTTTTG
>ENA-OQEB01000553-OQEB01000553.1-human-gut-metagenome-genome-assembly--contig:-NODE-553-length-15335-cov-2.213112_pt1 | contig 15335 bp, 19 predicted proteins | sample MGYA00242787_ERZ504619 | MGnify/ENA primary metagenome ERZ504619 (study PRJEB26092, sample SAMD00036317) | human gut metagenome | host: Homo sapiens | study: EMG produced TPA metagenomics assembly of... | reverse complement strand
CCTTCACCTCGCCCAAAGCCTTGAGCATATCCTGTTCGTTCTCCACTGTTGTCTGACAGTTGAAGATTTCACCCTTGTACTCTTTTACTATGTTCTCACGGCGCTGAGTAGAAAGCGCGATTGGGAAACAGTCACGGCTAACGGCAATGATACCGAGCTTGACCTGTGGAATGTTGTTACTTACCATAATTTAATATAATATTAAGTTTTTGTATAAAATTCGTTTTTGCTAATCGTTCTGATTCTATTCGACTGTTCATCGTAGTTAGTCTCACGATTGTTTATCTGAGCACAAAAGTACGAATATTTTTTGTATGTTCCAAGTGTTTTAAGATAATTTATAGGGAGTTTTTTTTACCCAAACGGGCGATTTTGGGCAAAATGAAACATTCAGTGATGTTCCTGAAACATTTTGTACCACTGATTTGACCGAAAAAATAATTCTTAACGTAAGATATAGCCCTAAATCAAATAATTGTTGTATCTTTGCAACCAATAAAGTAATTATCTTATTTTTCAGAAAAAAACAGATAGCAAAATATGGATAAAGTCAAAACACTCTTTGCCTGGTTATGGCATAAGTTACGTGCCTTCTGGCCTTGGTACAAAAGCTTGTATCAGGGAAGGGCATGGTACACCAAGACTCTTGTTGCCTTGGCGAGTTGCATTGTTGCCTTCATCTTGTATCTAGGCGCAGTAGATATCAACTTTTTGTGGCTCTTCGGAAGATCCCCAGGTTACTTCTCGGGCATCATGAATCCGCAGACGTCCGAGGCTTCAGAAATCTATAGTGCCGACGGCAAGTTGATAGGTAAATACTTCAATGAGAATCGTACACCTGTAAAATATGAAGAGGTGAACCCTGATTTCTTCAAGGCATTGGTGGATACTGAGGATGAGCGTTTCTACAAGCACATCGGTATCGACCCTATCGGTGTGTTCGGTGCAGCAAAGGATGCCCTTTTACATCATGACGCACGTGGAGCCTCTACCATCACCCAGCAGTTGGCAAAGAATATGTTCCGTGTTCGCTCGCAGTATTCTACAGGCTTGTTGGGCAAGGTGCCTTTGCTCCGACTGCTCATCATCAAGAGCAAGGAGTGGATTATCGCCGTGAAGCTGGAGACCGTGTACAGCAAGAAGGAAATCATCACCATGTATGCCAACACGGTGGACTTCGGCAACAACTCTTATGGTATCAAGACGGCTGCCAAGACTTACTTCAATACCACGCCTAAGGATCTCTCTACCGATCAGGCTGCCGTATTGGTGGGTATGCTCAAGGCTACCACCTATTATAACCCTCGTACCAATCCTGAGAACAGCTTGGAACGCCGCAACACCGTATTATATAATATGGTGACCCACGGCGACCTCTCCAAGGACCAGTATCACGAACTGAGCCAGGAGCCTATCAAGCTCGACTTCAAGGTGGAGGAAAACTACGACGGACAGGCTAAGTACTTCCGTGAGGCTGTGGCTAACTATCTGAAAGACTGGTGCAAGGACGAAGGCTACGACCTCTATGCCAGCGGCTTGAAGATATACACCACCATCGACACCCGCATGCAGAAGTATGCTGAGGATGCTGCACGCAAGCAAATGAAGCAGGTGCAGCAGAACTTCAACAACCACTGGAGCATTCGCCGCAATCAGGCAGGCAATGGCAAGTGGATGGGCGAGGAGCCTTGGCAGGATGAGAATCATAATGTGATCCCTAACTTCATACAGGCATCGCCGAGAAGCAGCCTTTCTACAAGCAGCTCGTGGCTCGATTCCCTAACAACCCTGACTCCGTAAACTACTATTACAGAGAGTGGGTTCACCCTGTCAAGGTATTCGACTACGACAAGGGTACCGTGGAGAAGATGATGACCTCAGAGGACAGTATCAAGTATATGACTACCTTCATGCACTGCGCCTTCGTGGCTATGGAGCCACAGACTGGAGCCGTCAAGGCATGGGTGGGCGACATCGACTTCGACCATTGGAAGTATGACAAGGTAACGGCTGAACGCCAGCCAGGTTCTACCTTCAAGCTCTTCGTCTATACCGAGGCAATGAACCAAGGCTTGACCCCTTGCGACAAGCGCCGCGACGAATATATCTCCATGGATGTATACGACAAGAAGAAGCATGAGATGGTAAAATGGACTCCATCCAATGCCAATGGTTCCTTCTCCGGCGACAGCATCCCTCTGAAGAGTGCATTTGCCAAGAGTATCAACTCCGTAGCCGTTCGCTTGGGGCAGGAGATGGGCATCAAGCGCATCATCGAGACCGCCAAGAAGATGGGCATTCAGAGCCACTGGATGATGAGCTTCATTGGCTCTCGGTTCTAGTGATGTCAACCTCCTGGAGATGGCTTGCGCCTACAGCACCATCGCCAACAATGGTAAGCACCACGACCCAGTTTTGGTAACCAAGATTGTGGACCATGATGGCAAGGTGGTATACGAAGGCCCAAGCACAGAGGAGCAGGTAATCCCATATAAGAGTGCCTTCCTGATGCAGCAGCTCTTGCAGGGCGGTATGCGTGAACCAGGTGGCACCTCCCAGAGTCTTTGGGGCTATGTAAGCAGTGCCCGTGACACCGAGTTTGGTGGCAAGACAGGTACTACCAACAACCATTCTGACGCCTGGTTTATGGGCGTAAGTCCTAAGCTCGTGGTTGGAGCCTGGGTAGGTGGCGAGTATCGCTGTCTCCACTTCCGCACCGGAGCCCTTGGACAAGGTTCACGCACGGCATTGCTATCTGCGGATATTTCTTGCAGTCTATCTTCACCGACCCTGCTTCCAGCAGTATCACGGCAAGTTTGACAAGCCTCACGATGATGACATCACAAGTGATATGTACATGTGTGCTAGCTATGCTCCAAAGCCAAAGGTAGACACCACATTCGTAGATAGTACCGCTGTAGAAGAGGAAATCATCCTCGATGAGAATGGCAACCCTGTCATTAAGGAGAGACCAGCTGGACATACTGAGGGGGAAACTCCAGCAGCTGCCACAACAGAAGAAGGCAAGAAAGAAAAGAAGAAGCTAAGCCTACTGAACAGCCAGTCAACTTCGATGACCTTTAATGATTTTATATGATTGATTTAGACAATGCGGAGTTGCAGAATGCACTCCAAATCATACAGTTTACCCGTCGTTCGCTTTTCCTCACCGGAAAGGCGGGGACGGGTAAATCCACCTTTTTGCGGTACATTGCCGCCAATACCAAGAAAAAACACATCGTCTTAGCCCCAACGGGCATTGCGGCTATCAATGCTGGCGGAAGCACCTTGCACAGTTTCTTCAAGTTACCATTCCACCCTTTGCTGCCCAACGACAGCATGTATAGCGTGCGCAATATCCGCAACACACTGAAGTATAATTCCGAAAAGATAAAAATCATCCGTGAGGTAGAACTCATCATCATCGACGAGATCAGTATGGTGCGTGCCGACATCATCGACTTCATCGACAAGGTATTGCGTGTCTACTGCCGTAACATGCGTGAGCCTTTCGGTGGCAAGCAGCTGCTCTTGGTGGGCGACATTTATCAGCTAGAACCCGTGGTCAGGGAGGACGACCGCCGTTTGCTTGCTCCCTTCTACCGCAGCAGTTTCTTCTTTGATGCCAAGATATTCCAGCAGTTCAGCCTCGTTAGCATTGAACTGAAGAAAGTTTACCGCCAGAGCGACCCAACATTCATTGGCATCCTGGACCACATTCGCACCAGCCAAGTGCACATGCAAGACCTCCAGTTGCTCAATCAGCGTGTGGGAGCCCAGTTGGATGATAGCGACAGCAAGTTAGCCATCACCCTCTCCACTCGCCGTGATACGGTAGATTACATCAACGAGAACCAACTCAAGCTCCTGCCCGGTGAGCCCACCCTCTTCCGTGGCAGCATCCAGGGCGAATTTCCTGAGAGCAGTCTCCCCACCCCTATCGAACTATATCTGAAGACGGGAGCCCAAATCATCTTCATCAAGAACGATATCGAGCACCAATGGGTGAACGGCACGCTGGCACCATCATCGGTTTCGATGAAGAGGAAAATGCCAAGATCTATGTGCGTACGGAGAATGGACAGGGCGTAATGGTGGAGCCTGCCGCCTGGAGCAACATGCGCTACCACTTCAATGAGGTGGAGAAAAAGATTGAGGAGGAAGAGATTGGTAGATACGAGCAATATCCACTGCGCCTGGCATGGGCGATAACCGTTCACAAGAGCCAGGTCTTACCTTCAATCAGGTAAAGATAGACTTCACGGGTGGTGTCTTTGCCGGCGGTCAAACCTACGTGGCACTCTCTCGCTGCACCAGCCTGGAGGGCATCAGTCTGCAAGAGCCCATCCGCCAGAGCGAGGTATTCGTTCGCAATGAGGTAAAGCAATTCGCCCGCCATTACAACGATCAGAACACCATCAACACCGCCCTCACCCAGAGCAAAGCCGACCGCCAATACCACGATGCCGTCAAAGCCTACGACCGTGGCGACATGCAGGAAGCCTAGACAACTTCTACCTAGCCATCCACAGCCGTTACGACATAGAGAAGCCCCTAGCCAAGCGTTTCATCCGCAAGAAGCTGAACAAGATGAATGAGCTAGAAGCCGAGAACGCCCGTCTCAGAGAGGTCATCAAGCAGAAGGATGAGGAAAAGAAAAAGCAAGAGAAATTTCTCAAGCGCCTAGCCACCGAATACGTGATACTGGGCAAGGAATGCGAAAAGGAGCACATGAAGGAAGCCGCCATCATGAACTACAAGAAAGCCCTCACCCTCTACCCTAGCCACCCAGAGGCAAAGAGAAGGCTGAAAGGACTCAAGAAATAAGAAAATCCCAGACGATTTCGTATCGCCTGGGATTTCTTTATATCTTAATACCACTGCACGGCATTGGAATAGCCGCTGCGCTTATCATACTTCAGGGCATCCGTCAGCGTTGCCGCATTACAACGGAAGGTGAAGTTGTAGCTGGTGTATGGCGCTAGCACTACCGAACAGCTCATGTTGAAGCAGTGCAGGTCACGAGCCAAGCTGGCTGTGGTCATACTGATCTTATGATTGTCGAAGTCATAACCAGAAGAGAAGCTGATGTTCCAACCATCGCTGATTCTTACATTACCACTCATGTTCAGCGTCTGCGTAAACTTGTATGGATAGCGCATCGTCTTCTCATTAAACTTCTCTCGACGAGTATCCTCACGCATAGTGATACCATAACCAAAGGTCAACGACCAAGGCATCTTGAATGCCATGTATCCATCGGAGTCGGTCTTTGCCTTACCGCCCTTTTTGGCAGCCGTCTTGCCCTTCTCCAAGTCATCGTCCACATTGCTCTCGATGTCGGTATCCATGCCTTCATCGTCATTGCTGCGGTTGTTTTTCTTATCTTTGTCGTCCTCATCACTGCCTCCGCCGAAGAGTTTCTTCAACTTCTCAGGATTCAAGGTGAATGAGAGGTTCTGCGACATACCCTGGAATCGTCCGAAACGGCCCTTGCCCCACTCTGTGTGGTTGCCCACATAGACGTTGCCCTGGTCATCCATCTCATAAGCATAAGTTGCGAAGACAGCATTCATATTGAATGTGTAGTTCTTCCACCACTTCAGTCGCAGGTTGATGTTCATATCACTCCAAGGGCGCACCTTGGCTGCGGTATTGTAGCTCATGTTGATGTCGAACGCATCGATGATGCTCAACTTCTTATAGCCCGTAGAGTCCTTGTCGCTCTTCACCTTCATCTCGATGTTGTTGCCAAGAGTAAAGGAGATGTTGCCACTCTTGCCCTTGCCCGGCACACCATAGAGCCCGTTCTGATAAGGCGAATAACTTACGAGCGACACATTGCCATCGGCATCGGTCTTCTGGTAGGTTTCCCAGTAGCCATAGCGAGAGGCTCCGAAGTCTGGGGCATAACTGAAGTTGACTGTCGGCGTGAAGACGTGGCGAATGGCCTGAATCTTATCACCAAATATCTTTCTGTTTGGCACCCAGAATCCATATATCTTGGTAGAGAGTCCGATGCTCATGTTCCAGTTATACACGTTGTGGAATCCATAAGTGGTATCACTCTTCTCCACCTGTCGCTCCTCATCCCACGACTTCTCCACCTTATTGGTGTACATACGGTCTGTGAAATTGAAGGATGGCGTCACGTTGAGATACTTGAAGAGCGTGAATGAAGCACTGATTGGTATCTGATGCTGCCATCCATTGCGCCAGTCCTTGATGAGGGAGCTGTGCATCAACTTATCCTCCTTGGTATTGATACTGTTGGAGATATGTCCGGTATAGCTCATGGCTATCTTCTCATACCATTTCTCATCTCCCACCATCTTCTTTCTGCGGAATGGGTAGAAACGAGAGATGCTGATGTTGAGGTCAGGCAACGTCATGGCTATCGAAGAGTGACGCATGTTCTGCGAGAGATTCATTGTAGAGCTGAGCGACATGCCGATGCTAGAGAACTGCGTGCTCCAGTTGACGGAAGATGTTCTCGTACTCTGCGTCATCGTCTGCGGATTGTAGAGCGAATTGAGGTTGTTGCGCTCATAGCTCGATGTGGCGAAGTTGACACTTGCCGAAAGCGAGCTATATGGATTCGCCTTCGAGTCCTGACGATGGCTCCACTGTATCTTGAAGCTCTCCTGCTCCGTAAAGTCAGGCATTCCCTTGTCACCATTCTTGGTGTCTTGGTAGCTGAAGTAGAAGGAGCCGGAATACTTATATCTCTTCTTATAGTTGCTGGCTGCCGAGATGCCCCATGATCCCTTGGTGTAGATTTCGCCGAGGAGCTTCAAGTCCCACTTATCGCTCATGGCGAAGTAATATCCTCCATCCTGAGATAGAAGCCTCGGGCACTCTCATCACCGTATGTTGGCATGATGAAACCGCTGCTGTAGCTCTTGGTAAATGGGAAGAATCCATAAGGGATACCCAGTGGCATAGGCACATCGCACACCACGAGATAAGCTGGTCCGAACACCACATCCTTGCCTGGGCGCACCTTAGCTCGTGACAAGGAGATATAGAAGTCTGGATGCGGATCATCGCAGGTGGTATATCTACCATGCTGCAGATAGATGACACCCGAGGAGTCGCGCTTCGACTTCACGCCCGAGAGGAATCCATCCTGCTGCTCAGTATATACATTATTAATAAGTGCCTTCTTGCTCTTAAAGTTGAACTTGATGGTGTCTGTATCGTAAGTATCCGAGCCCATCTTGAAGACAGGTTTTCCCTTGATGCCACCCTCTGCCGTAGAGTCGGCGGTACCCATTGCCTTCACATTGCTTTTATCCATATCCATGGAGATGCGATCGGAGGTGAGGTCCATATTGGTATACTTCACATTCGAATTGCCATAGAGGTAAGCCACCTTGCTGTGAGCATCGTATACGAGCGAATCGTCGGCTTGGTATTGCACGGGGGCATCGATGCCACCCTGCTTCTTGCGGGCGATGCTGTCGAGACGGATGCTGTCATCCACCACCTTATTATGTTTCCATATAGCCTTCTGCAGTGAGTCCATCTGTGTGGTATCGTTGGCAGGATTGATTTCATTGCCCAGCGAGTCCACATACACCGAGTCGCCCACAGCAAGGGCTGTGGAGTCGGCGGCCTGCTGCTTCTTTTTCTTCTTAGAAGCAGGCATACCTGGATTTGCCATCATCATCACACAGATGGTAGCAAAAAGCATCGCGACTATAGTTGACTGTTTTCTCATTCAAAAAATTAGAATTCTCATTCAAACATCTGCTCCCATTGCTGGAAGCGCTTCACTCCCTCCTCGCCAAACTTGGCCAGGCTTTTCTCTGCCTTCTCGATGCTCTTCTCTCTGTCGAGATGCGTCTTGCTGAAGAACTTATCGGCATAGCAGATTACCTTTTCCTCCATGGTCTCAGGCAGGAAATCTTGGTGCGGCAGTGGGAGATGCTGCTGCTCTATCTGCTCCTTGGTGATACCAGCCCCCGTATGGCGCTCGCATACCCGAGCATGCTGCTCATACCCTTCCTTGCGCAAAAGTTCGGCACCCAATCTGCCATGACAGATGTAGGGTTGCGAGCCGAAACACTGGATGCCAGGAGCGTCGGTGAGGAAGATTCCGATGTCATGAAGCATGGCTGCCTCCTCTACAAACTGTGCATCTATATGCAATTCGGGATGAGACGAAACAATCTGTAGCGCTTTTCGCGCTACAGATTGGCTATGGTTAATGAGGATATGACGAAGCTCATTATCCTCAGGATAATACTTGTCAATTAATAATTGATAATTCATAATTTATAATTTTAGGAGCACCACATGGCGTAGCTAATTATTAATTATTATTCTAAATTATTAATTATTTTCACGTTCAATGTAAGCGATGACATCACCCTTGCGGATCTTGCTGCCCTGCTTAGCGTTGATTTCTACGAGCTTGCCACCGAGAGCGGCTGGCACTGTCACAAACTCACCCCATGGAGCGAGGATGTAGCAGAATGCATCGCCTTCCTTATACTCCTTGCCAATGAATGGCTCTACGGCTGGTGCGCACTCGCCCTCGCCTGGAACTCCCAGAAGATCTGACCTGCCACTGGTGCTACGATAGCATCAGCCTTGGCGTGCTTGAACTCTGCGAGCTGAGCTGGTGTCAATGTGGTACCGAGCTTAGCGTCCTTTGCCTTCTGGAGATCAGCCAAGAAGTTCTTCTTAGCCTGACCACTCTTATAGTTGCGATACTGCTCTGGGTGCATAGCGAGCTCGAAGAGCTCCTCGTCGTCCTGACCATAGTCCCAACCATTCTCGTCCATCTCCTTCTTGAAGTCGTCGAGAGCGTTGGTGAGCAATGTGTGAGCATCCACGTCGGTGAACTCTCTGCCCTGCTTCTTAGCAAGCTCTACCAACTCCGGGTCGATAGTGCCAGGAATCTTACCACTCTTACCGAGAATCATACCCCACATAGAGTCGTCCATCATCACGAAGCGGCCCTTGCCCTGCTCCATGGTGAGGAGGTTCATCAATGAGATGTTCTTCACGTACTGGCTGAATGGAGTTACCAATGGAGGGTAACCTACACGTGGCCATACATACTCTACCTCGTCGAAGAGCTTGATCAAGAGGTCGTCCATAGAAAGTTCCTCCTCGCCCTTCTTCTTGCGGATATTATTGATAGTCTGACGCATACCGCCGAGGTCTGCCATCATACTACCCATCATACCACCAGGAAGACCGCAACCGAGCAAGAGAGAGCTCATGATCTTGTTGCCTGGGTTGATGAAGTAACCGAGCCACTCGTCGATGAACTCCTGGGTCATGGCACGAGCCTTCATGTAAGCGCTCATGTTGATCTCAGGCACCTCGAAGCCCTCGTTCTTCAGCATGCTGATGACAGAGATGATGTCTGGGTGAACCTTACCCCAAGACAATGGCTCGATAGCTGTATCGATGATGTCGGCACCATTGTTGCAAACCTCAAGGATAGAAGCCATAGAGAGACCTGGGCCAGAGTGACCATGATACTGGATGATAATCTCAGGATACTTGTCCTTGATCATCTTGGTGAGCTTGCCGAGGAATGCAGGCTGACCTATACCAGCCATATCCTTCAAGCAGATTTCCTCTGCACCAGCAGCGATGAGCTGGTCAGCAATGTTCATATAATATTCGAGAGTATGTACAGGAGAATTGGTGATACAGAGCGCACACTGTGGAGTCATGCCACCTTCCTTAGCCCACTTGATAGAAGGAATGATGTTGCGCACATCGTTCAAGCCATCGAAGATACGGGTGATGTTGGTACCCTGCTTGGCCTTAACCTTGTACATGAGGGCACGTACATCGTCAGGCACTGGATACATACGAAGAGCGTTCAGACCACGGTCGAGCATGTGGGTCTTGATGCCAGCCTCATTGAAAGGCTTGCAGAAAGCACGAACAGCCTCGTTAGGGTTCTCACCTGCCAAAAGGTTTACCTGCTCGAAGGCACCACCATTAGTCTCTACACGGCTAAAGCAGCCCATCTCGATGATAACTGGGGCTATCTTAGCCAACTGGTCTTTGCGTGGCTGGAACTTACCAGAGCTCTGCCACATGTCTCGGTAAACGAGACTGAACTGAATTTTCTTCTTCATTTCTTATTTTTGATATTTCTTTGTTCTGTTATTATATATAATAAGGTGAGAATCCTGCCGCCTCCTAGCACTATTTTCATCGCACTATTGGCTACAGCACAATCACCCCTATATTTCCAAGGTGCAAAATTAGACAAAAAATCCGAGAAATCGGTCATTTACGTCGTTTTCTGCATCGAAATTATAAATTATTAATTATAATACTAATAAATGCAACAAAATGCCATCGCCGCAGAATTAATTATTAATTATTAATTCTTAATTACTTCAGCTCCTGCTTCAACTTGTTGCTCAGCTTTTGGGCAGCGGCATGTGCTTGGCATTAACGCTGCGGGCATCGGTGCTGCGATGATAGCCGGTGATATTGCCTTGCTATCAGCCAGAGCCAGGGAGTCGCCCTTCATATAGACGAAAGAGAGGGTATCGTATGTGGTCTTCTCATTGAACACCACGCCAGCTATCTCTCTCCTGCCCTTTACCAAGATGAGCTTGCCGTTCCAGGCATGCCACTCAGTATACTGTGGCACCTTAGGATATTCCACTGGGCTATCATCCTCCACATCGCTGTTGGCCATCACGAAGCCACTGACTGGGCCTCGCTCATGCGCTTCAGGGTAAAGCCATACTGGCGTGGCACCATGTAAGTCTCCACGATGCTATCAGGCATATTGGCCAAGATACGGGCTTGCTGACGCTTGGAGAGTCGGCTCACATCCCTGAGATGCGGCATCACAGGGTAAGTCCAGGTAGCCTTCAGCTTGTCCAAGTCTATCACCATGTCGGCGCCGTTCTTGTCGTCCTTGTCTTGGCAAGGTATCACGCAGATCCAGTCGCCTATCTCGATGTCGCCAAACACCTGATGCTTTCTGTAGGCATCCAGGATGTTGTATCTCACGGGGTCTCCACCCTGGTTGGGCAGCAGCACCACGGCGGTGTCAGAGCTTCCCATGCACGCCAGTCCATAGATAGCCTTGTCGCCCTTGGCTGGCTTGGAGAGCTGATGGCTAGCTTGCCATTATCCATCTTGGGTGGGCGTTTGCCCTTGTGGCAGGCAGCGCATAAGCACACCGCCATAGCCATGACAATCATCGTTTTTATCTTCATGCTCGTATTTACTTTATATATTATAATATGTGGAAGGGGCGATAAGATGCCCAAACCGTTTGCAAAACTACTATTATTTTTTGAAAAAGCCAAATCCTTTGCCACAAAAAATGAAAAAATCGGCTCTGAAATTTTGTATTCTCTGCTTTTCTCAGTACCTTTGCACCCGTTTTCGGAATAACGACACACAGATTTCCGAAAAAAATATGTATTCAGAATTGCAAAATTAATAGACTATAATTAAGAAAACAATAGACTATATAAAAAAACAGATATGACGAATCAGATGAATAAGCACACTCTGCCTGCATGGACAGAGATAGAGTACACTGCAGCATGCAAGAATCCTTACCTCGACACCCCTTTCTTCATTCCGAAGGAGTCGAAGGTTTTCCTCTGCCGTGAGGACGGTACGAGAGAAGAGCAGCGCATGATTTTCCTCGTTTTCAAGTCTACCACAGCTCCTAAGGATGCTGAGTGGGAAGATGATCCTGTGCCTGGCGAGAACTGGGTGCGCCCTCTCGGCGATGACGATGAGGAGATAGAGCCTGCCAAGATGATCTACCTGGAGCAGGACATCGACAGCTTTTTCAATGTGGAAGAGGAGGACGATGACCACATCTCCTTCCATATCTACTGGCGCCACGGCACCGTGAAGATGGAGAAGGCTGAGGAGGATGACGAGATCTACAACTGCAAGAAGGAAGACTTCGGCGAGGACGGACTGCGACTCAAGATGACCCCTGACGAAGAGGGCAACCCATTCTCCATGCAGGTGCTGATACCATACATCGGCTTCTCGCTCTATGACGGCGAGGGCAACAAGGTGCATGGCGACATCGAGATTCCTCACGACAAGATAGATGAGTATACTTACGATTTCATTGGCAATGACTCCAACGACCGCTTTACCCTTCAGCTCGATGGCAACAAGTTGGTGTATATCTGCGTATTGCGCCACGAGGACAACAAGCTCATCGTGCGCGACCAGCGTCAGCGTCTCAGCGTAGTAGACGAATTGCCAGTGGAGGGCAAGCTCACTGAGCTGATGATGAATGCCCACTCAGCATTGGTAAAGAACAAGAATTATCGTTGGCGCATTGAGGTGGCAGGCAGCACAATAGCTCATGAGGTGGAGCTCGACATCCATCCAGAGAGCCTCATCGTCTTTGTGAAGGAGCAGATGGCTAAGGGCGTAGACATCGACACTTTGGCTCAGAACCTCATCGCCTTGGAGCAGAAGTACGCCTTCCAGTGGTGCTGGTTGATGGAGAATGACTGGCAGCATGGCGACCTATGTTTGACATGTTCATGACTCAGCTCAGCGCTTTCTCATACGTGAGCCAGAAGCTATCCAGGGCGATGCGCTCCAGGCTCGCAACAACAAGCGCAAGATACGTCGTTGCGCCAAGCTCGTCAAGGCTCATCAGGCAGGCGAAATCAGTCTGTGGGATGAGGAAGAGGAGCAGCGCCGCGAGATATTGCATCTCTTCAGCACCTTCCACAGCCAGTTTGTGGAGGAATTGGAGAAGGAAGAGGAAGAGGAATAATTCCTCCTCCTTTTTTTTATAAGAATTACCCCTGTTTTAGAACTTTTCCTACTAACTTTTACACTCGTTTTTATCATTTTTAAGATTAAATTCTCTTTATTCTATCAAAATAATCCTATCTTTGCACCCAGAAAGAAAAGAATAAGATATCATCAATATCCATCGGAATATGCAGGAAAACAACAATATATTGTCAATATTAGAAAACTATCTCCACGACAATTCAGACGAGATAGCCAAGGAGATAGCTAGCGACTTCCGCAAGCGACGCATCGAGAAGAATCTGACACGAGAAGATGTGGCAGATAAGTCGGGCGTGGCAGTCAGCAACATCGTTCGTTTTGAACAGAAGGGCTCATCTCCTTGAAGAACTTGATAGGCATCGCCATGGCTTTGGAATATACAGCAGAAATCAAGAACATCTTCTCCGAGCCCAAATACTCCACCATGGAGGAACTGCAACAAATCAAACGCAATACCAACAAGAAAAAAGCTTACAAAGGATGAAAAAGATAGAAGCTCTTCTAGTAAAATATCACCAAGCAAAAGTCGGCACACTCTCATTGTCTGTCGATAACAAGCTCTGTGCCTTTGAGTATGACAAGCAATGGCTGGCAGATGGCTTTAGCATATCTCCCTTGGAATTGCCTTTGAAGCCAGGGGTATTTCTTGCCAAGCCTACTCCTTTTGGTGGAAATTTTGGCATCTTTGAAGATAGTTTGCCTGATGGTTATGGCCGCTATCTGCTACACAAGGCATTGGCAAAGGAAGGCATCAACGACTTCGACTGTCGGCACTCGACCGCCTAAGCCTAGTGGGCAACGGAGGAATGGGAGCCTTGACCTTTCATCCTGAGACGACATTGCCACAAGGAATTGAGGTGGACGATTTCGACCTGCTACAAGAGAAAGCACTCGAAGTGCTCAAGGAGCAGCAAGACCAAGATGCTTCTCTCCTACTCTATAATAGCGGAAATAGTGGCGGTTGCCGACCAAAGGCGATATTCTCAGACACCGAAGGACATTGGCTCGTGAAGTTTCGCCATACTTACGACCCTCAGGATATGGGCAAGCAGGAATATCACTATAACGAAGTGGCTAAGAAGTGCAGTATCTGCCTACCCGATTTCAAACTGATGAACAACAAGTACTTTGCCTGCCGCCGTTTTGATATTTCAGCAGATGGTGAAAGAATCCACACTGCCACGGCGGGTGGCTTGCTCTCAGTATCACTCTCCAATCCTGTGCTCGACTATGTTAATCTCCTAGCTCTCACAGGATATCTCACACAGAGCCAAGAGGATGTGGAGCAAATGTTTCGTCGCATGGTGTTCAATTATCTTACAGAAAACAAGGACGACCATTGCAAGAACTTCAGCTACTTGGTCACTAAAGGTTCGGACAATAAATGGCATTGGCATCTTGCCCCTGCATACGATCTCACTCGCTGCACTGAGGGTTATAATGCGAACATGCCACATCAGTGAATGGCACCGGGCATCCTACTCTTGCCGATATGATAGCCGTGGGAGTAAAGAATAAGATGAAGGAGCTAGATGTAAGGAAATCATCAAGGAAGTAAGAGACAATTGTGACGACTTACTGTTGGCTGATTGCTTTTCCCGCGACTTGGTTATTTTTAATTAGAACTTCAGAATTTGTACGTTATTTATACTAAGATAAGAAAACTATGGATTCATTATTTCTACTTCAGTTTGCATGTTTCATCTTCATGCTCATCAATGCCTTCTTCGTGGCGCTCTCTCATCTGCATGTAAGATGGGAGAACAAGCGGTATGAGCGTTCACGATGGATGATTGTTGTCGCCTTAATAGGATTGGCGATACAATATGCCGTGCAGATGGTTTTCGGATTCCGTGCTGCGACGACAGTCTTGGGGCGATCGTCAATATTCTAATCTACACCCCTTGTTTTTCGCTTATCTCCATGGGAATCTACAACATAGAGACCACAAATTCCAACCTCAGAAAGATGATACTGATGTGCAGTGGCATTTATGCTGCCATCATTGTGGTCTTTTGCGTGGGTATCAGTCTTCATCATAGCCTGTATATCAGAGAAGGGCTTTATCTGATGCTGAGTCTGTTTTGCGTAAGTGTTTTCTATTGCATATACATGATTATTCAGGAGATGATTAGGCGTAAAAATATGTTGGAAACAATGGCGGCAACAGACTTGTTGCCTTACGTAAGATATTCGCGTGCAAGTGTCATCATTCTATGGCTCGCTGTTCTCGCTATGCCAGTTGCCATCTTTTCTACCACCTTATTATATATAGTAGGACCTGCCGTATTGCTTGCCTTGTTGTTCTTCAACCTTACGTTTATCGCTCTCGGCAACAGTTATATTCCAACAGAAGAGCTATTGGATAAAGAAGAGGAAAATCAACGAAGCGGAGAGGAAAACCAGCGGAATGAAGAGGAAAACATTTACAGCAATTGTCTGAGGAGCGCAGAAACTTTATCCAAAACAGTCTTGACCAATGGTGTATGGATTTGGGCTATAAGGATTGTAATGTGAATATGTTGACGCTTTCTCGTACGCTTTGT